>Ga0224513_10000066_pt1 | contig 31589 bp, 46 predicted proteins | sample SF_May12_sed_USG_5_FD_169109 | JGI IMG/M metagenome (GOLD analysis project Ga0224513, IMG submission 169109) | Sediment microbial communities from San Francisco Bay, California, United States - SF_May12_sed_USGS_21 | ecosystem: Environmental > Aquatic > Marine > Sediment | place: USA... | reverse complement strand
TTTGGGTTGGGGCTTGGGTTGGGGCTTGGGTTGGGGTTGGGTTGGGGGTTGGGTTGCTGACCATTGCACTTGTTTCTATCTCCAAACCGGCCCTCAAACACAAGACCCAGCTTTTGCGGCGTGGTCTTGAGAACTTTCGCGAATTTCTTCGCGGTCTCGGGTGAGGTTTCAACCCGACCATTCAAGGCGGTCGAAACTGTAATTTCGTGGACGCCCGATCTGCGGGAAAGTTCTCGGCCTGTCATGTCGGCCTTGACCATGGCAATCTTGAGTCGCGCGTTTCGCTTGCTTCTCTTGGGCTTGGAGCGAATATTAGCCGAGCAGTCACTCGTCCTTGCTCCAACAATAGGAACGTCATCCCGCGACGGCATCTGCAAATCAGCATGCAGAAGGTACGAGTGATGATCGCCGAACCCCTCCTTGCTGTCTCTAACCAGCTCATCTACATCAACAATCTTCTTGAGAGTAGTACCGCTTCGCTCATAGCGCATCCCCTCTTCCTTTAATTTTCGAACTTGTAATTCGGCTTTTAGAATTGCCTTCCCCTTCTTCCATGCTAATGGCGCATAGCCAAAAGTTTTGTAAAACTTTTCCAGATTGCATGAACGTACAAGCTCTTCGATTTCCTCCCTTGTCTGTCCTTTCGAAATCCAAGTTTCAATGCTTTGTAACAAGCTATCCTCTTCTTTCCCCCAGGGTTTCGACTCGATTCGCTTGCGTCCGAATACCGAATTGCAGCTGTTGCAAGCCGAAACGGCCCAGCGTTCTTCCTTGCTAAGTGCATAACCGCACTCCGGACACTTATCGCCTGGTTGTGGTGTTGGATCCTGATTCATGGTTCCTGCCTCATTTCAGGAAAAAAATCGTTGTAGTCTCCTATAGACCGAGCCTTATTTTTGCCCATAACCTCCATAGGTGGGTACTGTGGCCGACATCCAACTACTGCTAACACGCCAGCGTCTATCGCCGCATACATCGATTCCGTGATCTCTGTCGCCTTGTAAATAGACCCCTGCTCATCTATCACGATATACATCTATAATCTCCAAATATGCATCACCTCTTGATCGCATGTCTCCAATCGATCAAGATTCGCCTAGCCCATGTAGATAGCGGCATGCCGCTTTTTTTTGCCAGATTAGCAAGTCTTAACTTCTCCGCAGGCGTCACCGTGATCGTGATATCTGCACTTCTACGCTTGCCCTCTGGCAGTGATTGATTATTTGCCATCTTCACCCCTTTCCCTTTCTTGCTTGTCTTCCCAAATTTTGATCGCGAGCCCCATAGCTCGGTATGGATTTGCATCCTCAGCGAAAATCCCATCGTGATCAGCATAGGCTAACCAAGCGCGACCTGACCAAGTTATACCAGGACTACAACCCTTTTTCCGCAGGTATACAAGCTGATCTGCTACACCTGTTAGCCTACTAGGTTGCTTCATCGAATCCTACCTTTGCAGTTCCGCGCTCAAGCCTGTAGATATGCTGCTCACTGCGCCCGATCATTTCTGCCAGTTCAAGCGCAGTTATCCGTCTGCCCCTGCGTGCCTTCTTTAATAATTCCCGCCTCATAATTTTACCACCCTTTCACCTGTACACCCAACCCATATGTCGGCCCAAGTCGGCTGATAGTCCCACTCACACGACTCATAGACACTCTCTGATCCATCTAGATGCATAACAGTGACCTGGCCGTCACACCTGACCCTGACTACGTTGTCTGGAGGTACCTCAATAATTTCACCGGTAAAATTGTTGATTAATTTTGTCATGGTTTACGCCCTTATCCAGTTTCCCATAATCTCATTTGCTTCATCGATCGCAGCCGCACCTTTTTTCGCAATCAGGTTTAGCGCCTTGCTACCAGCTGCCGATTTGCGGAAATTGCTTGCGTCGACAAACCGCTGCGCCTTGACATACAGTGCCGCAACTGGATATTGCTTTGCTAATTGCGGAACGTTCGATTTAGGCTGCGACGGAGGATTGACCCCATCGCCATTCTCATCTTCCATCATCCGGCTAAAATCAAAATGATATTGATTCGCATCCTCAATTGCCGATTGTAGCAATTTCAATCCTGGAACAATCTCCTGTAATTCTTGCTCCTCTATTTCTTTTTGCACCCAAAATGCATCATCTAATTTTTTTGCTTCCGCTGCGGTTAGCCCAACATACTTCCCAGAAATTTTGATGCACCGAGTGACATTAAGGCCAATCCACTCTTTTAGGGCATTGCGAGGTGCCGGAAAGCTAAGCGGATGCAATTCCCCAACCATATTAGCCGATGGAATTTCCGCTTTACGGTTTCGCAAATCGACTATGATCTCTCTCCCCGTCGGTGTCTTAATAGCTACTGCGCTTGTCATTGTCTTGCTCCTGTTGGTTGTCAGTCTCTCTATCTATTAATAGGATACCACACCTGATAAGATATGCAAGGGGCAAACCGGAAATGACTGATTATTTTGCTAGTCATTAGTTTACCCTTTCCTTTGAGTTATGGGCCTGGCGGATACTCAAGCTCCATTAGCAGATCTATACAATGCCGAGCCTTGAGGAGATCCTGCTTGCCGCCCTTGCGCTTGTGTCTACAAATATACGAGATAATCGTGCCATCCAGAAACGGGATATCGTTAGCTACGATAAACTGCACTGGTTGTATCGCCATCGATCGGTAGTGATCGCCACCAACTTGGTCCTGCAAGGGGTCTGTCATATTATCCTTTATCCTCCATGTAAATTTCAGCCGCTTGGTTTAGCTGATACTCCTGCAAGTCAAGATCCCTAATTTCTGGTGTGTACCCCGGCCAGCTATCCAACCTGCAACACTCCAAATAATCATTGATCAACTTCTCATTCATCCTGCCGCCGGAATTAATAGAGATCTGACCCAGCCGATACACACCAACACAAAACGGCGGCTCCTTTTCGACGGCGATAAATATCACGTCGACTGGACGATCACCTACAAGTTGCTCAACCGATTCCCGGTACGCGTGCGCCGCCCGGTAATACCCGTGACAGTAAACCGAACGAGCAAAGTCGTCCATCGACCCAGAGCGCACCGTCTTGAGATCCACGATCACATCAGGATAATCGGCTGACCCGCTAATCAACTTGTCTATGCGAGATCGGAACCGAATCCCAAAATAGTCAAATACGATCGATAACTCATTGAGCGCATCAGCCTCCAAGTACTGCCCAGCTAAATCATCCTCGTATACCGACTTGGCCATCATGTCTAAGAGTGATACTTGATCGTGCTTGATCATTGCCTTACTCTTATTTTCTTCAAGAAATGCAGCCTTAAACTCTTTACCCTCGATTGTCCGATACCAAGTTGCCTTGCCACCTTGCTCGGTCGCATCCGGTAACACCGCAACATCCTCATCCCAGCGATCCGGCTGAAGGACTAAGGTGTGAAAAGCGGAACCGATGTGCAACACTGAACCTATCTCACTAGGCTCCTCTCCACTCATCACCTTGTACTTGAGATGGGCGGGACTCTTGGCAATCACTCCCAGGAGCGAGTTGGACAAACAGCCTAACGACTGGTAGGTGGTGTTGGTGATGTCTCTGTACACACCAACAGCGGGCTGATCGCAGAGGGAGCAAATCTGGATACCCTCCTTGTTCGATGTCCAATCTCCACCGACATGGGAGCAATGCTCGATCAGCTTCATTTATTCCCTAATTGCTCGTTGTCCGCCTCATCCTTTTCAGAATATCCTAAATTCTGACGCTTGTGATTAAGATCGTTTTTGGCTAGGTACATCTCGTATACATCTTGCGCACTCATCCCCAAAACTTGAGCGAGAGAGATTGTAAAATGCAGTATGTCAATCACCTCGATTTTTGAGTTCGGCTCATCAAAAGTCTGGTAGTACGCCCACCATTTCCACGGAGTAGAATCGATCAATTCTGCGATCTCTTGACCAATAGCTAAACAGTAATCTCTGAGAAGTTGACACTTCCGCTCATCAGAAATACCAGTTGTAACTACACCGCATCGCTCATTCAAAACCTGCTGACGATCAAACATTTCTGCAAGCATATCTTCATTCATAATTTTTACCTCTATCTTATTATTCTGACCCTGTACATTTTCCTTGGCTTGAACCGACTTGGATTAGTAATCCCTGTATCGGTTGCAATCCATTCCTGATCCGACCCTGACGCGCGAAACTCTCTACCCTCATCTCGCCACCTGGACAGATCGCTCGTGTCCTCCACCTGATACACATAGCCAGGAGTCGTCTTGACCATGTAATAGCCATCTGCATCAAGGTGAGTTTCTGGAATCACGTAGATCTCCACCCGCACGCTTGTCGGGTCAAACTCGGCTCCGATGGTCAACGTGTAGTCAAAGCTCTCACTTGTATAGGATATGACTTCAATCGACGGAGACGGAAACCTGCTAGAGCAAGCAATAGGGGTACCGATTGCATCTGTCAGATCACACCCAACCTCTTGTCTTCCGGACTCACCAATGTTGCGCTGGATATGCACCTCGATTGTCTCGTTTGTTGGAACCGAGAATGAAAGCATGATTGCAGCTAGATAGATCATTCCACCCTCCCAACTACACTCAACGCCTCACTCTGCGTATCAACATCGATTGCCCCACCTCTCAGAAACGTAATGCAATAGTCCGTATCTTTAAGTGAGTGCTCGGTAATCACACCGACGGAAAACGTACCGTCTTGCATCACCCTATATGTTTGCAGCACGGTTTCCGGTGCCTGATCGATGTTAGGTACCTCGACGATCGGATTGTCCCAAAGCGGCCAGAGTACGCGATCAAACTCAATGGTGACATGGTAGTCAGTAGCTCCGATCGGCGGAAGAAATGGCTGAGCACCGATAGAAATAACATCGCCGGCATCAAGCTCCAAGATGTACATATTCCGTCGATGGTTACGATCAAGTATCCCATATGTCTGCACAAGTGACCCGTGGTCAAAATTAATAACCGTCTGCACTCCTACGCCCTCCAGATTAAGCAAGCAGCCTTCGAAAATCTGGCACTCCCCAAAGACAGAATCGCCTGCTTGGAGTTGTGATATCTCCAGATAATAAAATCCGGGATCTAGATCGTTGAAGATGCTACGGTTACCGGTCCGGGTCTCATGATACCCTCCGCCTGCTTTCCGGAGTACTACATCAACGTCAGTAGTTGTGGGTACCTGGATCGAGCTTTGGAGGTTAGCAAGGATGTTGACTCGGTACTTACCCTCCGACCTTACCGAGTGCGATCGGTACATCGCATCGAAACTTCCTCCGGTCTCGATCAGCGGATTCGACGGCAAGACGCTATCGATAAACGGAATCGAATCAGGCTCGTAGTCATACCAATCGCCTACAAACTGAGCTGGGGTCGAGTTCGCCGACGATACCCACTCCAAGATCTCAGATGGAGAGTGAGCAACGACTTGGTATAGACCCTCCATCTCACCAGCAACATACTGGGCCCCAAAGAAAAATAAATCTACAGGCAATCCCGAAAAGGTGCCGGAAAAGTCTACGCCGGATGCCGACAAATAATCGAGGAACACATTCAAGGAATCGCCTTGCTGATCGAGGGTACCCTTGATGCTCTCGTGATCAAGAATTTGATGTAATAGGTCGACGCCGTACCATCTACCGCTATTCCACAATTGCATCCCTACTGGTGAGAGTTCGTTCGGCGGATCGACAAATACCCACATCATCGCTTCGTTAATGATGATGTCATGCGCATCAAGCGTTGACATACCGGTCATCTGGCTCAACGACAAGGTCAGTGCGGCTGTGCCAAAGTAGGTATTTTCTCCGAGGCCCAAAGGCTCAAGCCTAAACAGGACATCATCACCCTCATGTACTACCACCAATTTGCGCTTGGTTAAATCAATCGTTCTGAATCTGCGAGCCAAATTGTTATTAGCGGCACCAGTAATCATCTTCTCCGCTTGAATCTCGATCACGTCCCAAGTGTCGGAGAATGGACCCGATGTCCTTGTAGGTATCTGTCCTGGTATGCCGGTAGCCTTGTCCAAAAAGATTTGCCTGTGAGTATGACTGTCCCGAATCGCATGCGGTATAGCAACATCGTGCAAAGCAAACCGATGCTTGCTGTGTATGACGATCCCCGAACTGCCACGCAACTCAAAATGCTGCTTGAGCCACAATTGCCTACTAATGCTAATCCGAGATGTAATCTGTACAGACTTACCCGGCAAAAGCATGTTGTCGATCGAGGATCGGAATACCCTAGGCATCGCTCCACCAAGACCACCAAAGCTGCTACAAAGAGGAATTAACAACGCTGATGACAGACGCCACATATTCATGCTTCTTTGTATCCCGCCAAGAGCTTGACCAATATATATCCATGATTGAGCTTGTCATCGACCATAACTTTCACCCCGCAATCACTTGTATTGATCATCACCAAGTTATACTTGCTACCGTGTATTAATTTCTCCGATTCTCTGGTGTCCATTTCGATCCATTCACCATCATGTTTACCTCCCAAAAATAATCTTTTAACCTTCATGACTTGCAATTTCTCATGTTCCATTTCTGTACGTACTACCTTTCTTTTTGTATCCACAAACCCGATAGACCGATGATAATGCTGCCAGGTTTTGCCAGTCCATTTCCAGTTGGGAGAAAAACCTTTAGGCGTTAAACCGCATGTACACTCCCAGTCTCTTCGATTCTTGTACCAATCTTCCGCGTCCACAAATACTCCTTATCTTAACTACACTAGACAATACCACATCACATCAGGTATGCAAATAAAAAAAAGGGGAACCCCTGGCCTAAAAATAATATCGCTGACCGCGCTGGATGGGGAGTGGAAAGGTTTATCATCTTAGGTCAAAATCTTTTATGAAAGGCGCTCCACTACGACATTCTGGGCATTTGTAGAGATAATAACTGGTTAAAAATGTGTCTTTAGGTCCATTCCATCCGCAATTCTGACAGATACACATATTGGATTTGGGAGGGTTTCTTTTGAAGTAGCGTAACCGCGACTTGTTCCTTAAATGTAAATTTTCAAGTAACAAACTGACTTTCTTGAACTCGTTTTTGGTTGTCATATAACTCCTGTATCGACCTTGTACACATTTTTGGTAACAGCCCGGTTGAGCTTGAGTGGACATATCCCACCCTACTTGCAGCTAACAAGCAACTATCTGATCTGCTTCCAACCACCATTCCAGTTTGCGCCGGTATCAATCCCGGTTTTCGACCCCTCTATTTCAGGAGTCTAGCTAGGTAGTCGTAAGCGTGTTTGTCCTGTCGGTGCTCCCCCAGGGGAGCGGGTTTGTCTGGTATTTGTTGGGTTGCCCGTATATCGCCATCGCGTTACTACAGTGCCTTTGACCAGCTCTTCCGCGCCCATGAGTCGTTTCATCGCGGGACCATTCTTTCAGAGTCTTGCTGGCACCCTCCGCCACTTGGCTCGACCTTCGAGTCGGCATAATTAAATGGCTCCCAGTTGATCGAAAAGCAATTAGGACATTGTATGTGACTTAATCCCAAAGGGGCCCACACTACATCATCATCCTTACCGATCCAACTACATGATCCACATTTAATCATACCGCGTTCCACCTACCCGGCCTTTCCCGGTTTGGCTTCGTAATGAGTTCCCCGGCAGGATCCGGGGCATTGTAAAAAAGAAAAGCTCTGACCAACCACATATGATCGGTCAGAGCTAGGTATGCAGTGAGACTGACAATCTGCACAGCAAATCGTGTGACCCTAACGGGATTTGAACCCATGTTGTCAGGATGAAACCCTGCTGTCCTAGACCAGACTAGACGATAGGGCCAAAAACAAAAACCCCTCTCGAGCGAGTAACTACTCTTGAGGGGTTTTCGCAACAAGGAAAGAGGGCTGGCACCGGGATTCCTTGTATAAATTTTATTATATGTAGCGCCAGCCGACATGCCATTAATGTACCACCGTTGATGGAGGTGTCAAAAACAAACCCCGCGCAGGCCGGTTAAAGCTACTGAACGGGGTTTTGAGTAGCAAGAAGTGACTGGGATCATATCTGCTAAATTTGTTTAGTACGACCCCAGTCATGTAATCACCATATCATCGATATCGGTTGTGTCAAATTGTAATCCATCATCATCCAAATCACTACAGTCTCTATAGGGCTAAGCTCTCTGACAGTCAAGCTCTCACGGTTGCGAAAGTTAATTAATGCGGCTGTATTCTGCCTATTGCATTTTCAAGCTTTTCAATTATTATTTTCGCATCTTTGATATTGGCTTCATTGCGCTCAATCAATATCTTTTTGTCTTCGATTAGGGCGTTTATCCTGGAAATCAAATCAATATAGTCCTTTTCCATCTATACTTTCCTTATTCTACTTGGTTGGGTTGGCTGGGTACGCGACTAATTAGTCATGCCCAGCCTTAGTAATCGCGAAGATTCTCGAACTCCGGCCAAATCTCTACAGGCTCCCGATTCAGTTCTGCAGCAATCTTTTGGGCTGTTCTCTTGCTTGGCCTCTTGCCTCGCTCGATGATGGACAGGTGCGATGGCTCCATGCCTACATCCAGGGCAAAGCCGATCATACTTCTGCCGGTATTCTTTCTCAATTCACGTAATTTCGTCATGTGCACCTCAGTGTTATAATTCTATTAGTTGTACTAAGGTCATATCTGTAAAGTGTCGCAATTGTGACCATCGTATCGATCAGGATTACTTCTTCCGGGGTCGACTGGATACGCAACGTTCATCAAAACTTAATCTCCGTATGCCTTATACCATCGTTGACTATTTCCTCGACAATCAACTCGGCCTTTTCTCTTTCAAGACCGCACACGTTTTCGAGATCATCGCACACCTCGCAAATGACTGCATTTCTGTACTTTCTGAGGGATTCGAGATTGGCCATTTTTTGTTTTAGCAGTATTTCTTTTTGCTTGGTCTCTTCCTCAAGACGCCTCTCTTCATCCTTTTCCGCCTGGATAGCTTCTTGCTCTCTTCTCTCAGCTTCAACCTTTTCTGCTAGCATCCTTTCAATCTCAAGATCTTTCTTCCGAATTTCTAAAGCTGCTGCTTTTTCTGCTTCGATCTTGGCCTTTTCTACAGCACGTTCTGTGTCGATCCTGGCCTGCTCTACAGCACGCACTGCTTCGATCCTTGCCTTTTCTTCAGCACGCTTCTCGGCCTCCAAAGCTATCTGCTTCGCTAACGTTTCTTCCTCTCGTCGCTTAGCTTCCAGCTCTTGTTCTCTGACTTTTGCCCTTAACGCATCAAGCTCACGTTGTTTTTCTTCTTCCTCCCTTAAGCGTTCGGCCTCTAACCTTTTGCGCTCCTGCTCTTCTTCTTCTTTTCGCTTCACCTCCCAGTCGGTCAAAGGTTTTCTGACCTGATCTTTTAAGCTGTCCATGGCGTCGCGAAATACCTTCCGCTGAACGTCTACCTGTTTAGCTTTATTTTTCCACTCCGAAACAAGCTCTTTCCCTTTGTCGTCGATAAAAACTTTTGACCTGGCAACTTGCGCTCCCCTGGAAGCTATTGCTCTACGCCCACTCCCTGTCGATGTATCCGGGTCATATTCCAAAGCCTGTTTCTTTATAGCGTCTATCAAATCACTTATAACATCAGGCCGAAACAATTCACCGAGAGGCATTGTCGGTATATTTCTCGGAATTAAATACTTATCATCGCTCATATATCACCTATCTCCTCTGTGTAACCACAATGCGAACCAAACGACCGCCGCTGCTAAACTTACAATTAATAACAAATCAACCATTTTCCCTCTCTAATACAATAATACCTTATCCAACTGGACATTCTGATCCTTCACTTTACTTTGATTGCGTTCTTTTCGTCTTGCTTGCTCCGTTGCAATAAATTCAGGATAGCCTACAGCCATAAGACCAGTTTTCATTTGCTCGAAGTCATCAGGAAATTCATCCTTGCTGTACAACCAATCGCAAAATAGAGACTTGGTTAATGGCAGGGGTCGTTTGTCGCACCATATATACCATATCCGCGCAGCAGTTCGAACCCGTTGCAATGGATTGGATATTTTCATCAATCGGTCATACCACTGTTGGTCTGATAGATGCCTGGCTACCCGATAAAACTCTCTAGATTTTTTTATCTGATCACTTGTTTGTCTACGCATTACATTCTCCTGTGCGCCGAACATAATCATCTTACGATTAGTTTAACGCTACCACCATGCGACATGTTTATCAAGTATAAAATCAGATATAATATTACATTATCATATTGACACAACCCGGTGATGCTGTATAGTGCAATACTATGACATGGATTATTACACTTATTATAGCCAATGTAATACTGTACTGCTTAGTCGGATTGATATGGGTTACAGTATTTGATCCTCATGAATCCTTGGAATATAGACGCGAGATCGATAGGATCGATACAGATCTGTGCCGAGAATTGAGTCAGCTGGAAATAAAAATCAAAGAAATGGAAACAGAAATAAAACGCATCAAGGATGCAGCATACATAAGATGACTAAGAAAAAAACTAACAAGAAAACCTTGCAGGGGCCTGTTAAATCAATCCGCTTACCGATCGACGTACATCGAAAATTGATCGCTAAATCTAATAAGCTGTGCCGGCCGTACTCGCATATAGTAAGTGACATAGTCACACAATCAGTAAGGGGCCACCTGGAATAGGACAGCAAGCAATGACATAGGAGGCTATGATTGTGGACAATACACACTACACTTTTAACGAGAAGCAGCTGCGAAATTTAATCTGTGCCGCGCACTCAGCATCCTTCATGAAGGATAAAGATCTATGCCAGAAGGTGGCGGACGAACTTATAAAGGCGCTGGACAATGAGCAATTCGCGTATAGCAACGGGTTAATACATCACCCGACAAATCAAATGGCACTACTCCCTGGGCGATGGGATACGGCAAGCAGAAATTAACACATCATGGATGACTTGATCAAGACACTCAAAATCGAAATTAGCAATTTGCAAGACGAGATCTACAAGATCAAGCAACTATTGATGGACGATAATCGAGGCATCGGACTACGCCAAAACAATCACAAACGCTTCCAGCCCACAGTGACACAAGTCGAGCGGATATTGTCGGAAAATTTATCAAAGAGAGAGGTGCTAATAAGGAAGAAAAACGATCCAAGCCTGAATTGGTCGAAACAAGACAAAATAGATTTGATTGAAGTCAAAAAAAGAATCTTACACCTGAAAGACGTAATCGCAAATTACAGCGTATAAACAAGGAAAAATGATATGGGACTAATAGCAAAAGATGTAGGCGGGTATGAAGTAGAGCTAATCCCGGAAGACACATACGTCGGCGTGTGCTTCTCAATTGTAGATCTTGGGACTCACAAAAACAACATAAGCGGCAAGCCGCAAAGACAAATATTGATCTCCTTTGAATTGCCCGAACACGTGCGATACTACGAAATAGATGGCGAGATGACCGAATCGCCTAGCGTACAATCTAACTTTTACACCTTGTCTCTAAACGAAAAAGCGAACCTTAGAAAGGATCTTGAAGCATGGAGAGGCAAGGCATTTTCCCAGGAACAGCTAAATGGTTTCGAACTAACGGTACTGCTAGGCAAATCGTGCCAGCTAAGCATCATCCACACGACCAAACAAGATGGCTCAGTGCGGTCAAAAATTAATGCGATTATGAAGCTGCCTAAATCGGTTACACCTCCAACTGAAACCTTCAATCCGATCGTATTCTTTTCGTTTGACGATATGGATCCAGAAGCGGAACCGCAACTTCCAGACGTCCCTGAATGGGTGCAAAATATTATTCTAAAGTCTGATGAATGGATCTCTGCCACACGCGCATCAAGACTTACAGCTGGCGCCGAAAATCATTCCGCTGACCCTTGGGATTAATTGTTATGAGTGATACTAAATGCACGCTGCGTGGTTATGCACTGTTAACTCCAAAAGATTACAAGGATAAGTCTGAGACATGGGTTAAATCTCTGACACTAGGAGTTGCAACAAATAATGGCACTTTAGAAACCAGCATACTCCTCCGCGTTAATTACCCAAAGGATCTTCAGATCAATCAAGGTGACTACATCATAATCAAAGGCGCGATGTTTGAAATTGATCAAGATAAAAAATCGCCGTATTTCGTTCATCACGAACATGTAGGATCGATTACTGTTTGCCCCCGAGTCAGCAAGTCGCCATCAAGGCATACCGAGTCAAAAGCGCCTGACAACGAAACCACAAGCAAGGCTGTAGATGCCGTAGCCGTAGAGCCTAAAGCTCCAAGGAACAAGCCAAGGTTTAAAGAGAAGCCGCCAATGAAGCATATCAGTGCATACACATCACCTCAAAAGAAAATGATTCCTAAGGCGGTGTCTGACGATCCAATCCCCTTAGATGATGATGATGATTTGCCATTTTGAAAGGAGTCATAGAAATGATCGAACGATATTACATAGGCATAGATAATGGGAGCACCGGAAGCATCGGCATCATAGAAACCGTATCGAGATGGTCGATCTTCGGCCCGACTCCCATTCGGAAGATGCAAGACTACACAAAAAAAAAGAAAACTATTTCCAGATTAGATACAGACTTATTCCTTGATCTGATGACCAGACATAACACAGGAAATGAAAATCGAGCTAATCACACTGCTGTAATCGAAAGGCCAATGATTAACTCAACCAGGTTTAACGCGAGCATGAGTGCCGCCAGAATGTTGGAATCCACCATAACCTGTTTAGAATATCTAAGAATACCCTACATGTTTGTGGACTCGAAGCAATGGCAAAGAGTGATGCTACCAAGACGCATGTCCAAATGCACGACTCCCCAGCTTAAAAAGGCGAGCCTGGATATAGGTCTAAGGCTTTTTCCAAAACATGCCAACGAAATTATAAAGCAAAAAGATGCAGACGGATTATTAATCGCAGAATGGGCTCAATCCGGATTTCCCCACAGCATTTCTTATGAATCGAGAGGATGACACCGATTTAGCAAGGTCTTGATGAGCTCCGGGAACATCCGTCTTGTTGTCTGTGAATAACAACGAGATCTTGGAGGCCATTGTGGTGCTCTTCGAGTTCATTGCGCTTCCGCCATACAGCTCGGACTCCACCCTCAGGAGTTGTCCATAGGCGCGCCTGTGGTCAACATTCCTCAACTCGCTCGCGCAAGGATACGCGCACGTTGAGGGCGTTGGACAAGGCCAACCGCCGAATCTACCGAGCCTGGCAACTCAAAGATGAATTTGAACAGTTCTGGGATTACCAAGCGATGTGGGCTGCCGAACGCTTCATCCGGCGATGGATGACATCCGCCCTTCGAAGCCGACTCGAGCCCATGCGCAAATTCGTAAGCACGTTGAAACGGCACTACGATGGAGTCCTGGCTTTCGTGGGGTCTCGACTCACCAACGCGGTCGCCGAGGGCCTCAACCGCATCGTCAAGATCGTCAAGAATCGAGCCAGCGGATTTCGCACACTCGATGCCTTCAGCGACATGATCTTCCTCACCGTCGGAGATCTGGATATTCCTGCACGAATTCCGGGCCGCTTTCGTACACTGTAGATCAACCAGAAAGACCCATATTGTTCGATGTTAGAGGCAAATCAGACGCTTGGGAAATCCGGATATAGCCGCAGAATGGGCATTGCAAAAAGCTTATGCTAACCAAAAATAATCCAGATTATTCCAGCTATCAATAAGGTAATGATCCAAGCAATAATCCAGTCTGGCTCACTTGCTCTCATCATGGATCGCTAGTGCAGGATCCTCAGGTAAATCTATAGATGCTTTTGCTGAGTGTTCATTTTCCACACTCATCTGCAAGTGTTCTATCGCGTCTAAAACTTTGTCGATTACTATTTTGTTATTATCGACATGCTGCTCAATGGTGTAGATTTGTTTGTGCATCCACTTGGACGGTGAACCTTCTGACAGCTTGACAGTATTATCAATCGTCTGAATCGAATTCCAGCTAATCCACCCAATCATTATGCTGCAACAGATGACAATAAACCATCCTGGAACACCCCACGTGATGTTCCCATGCTCATCTTGCGTCCTAGTCACGACTACACCCACAATAGCCACCTAAATCAAAATTGCAAGAACCTTTTCTTCTTAGGATTTGCAGAGTCTTTAGATGCTGGAGATAAATGTTGGCAATACATATCGATCGCCCACCTTGGAGCAAGATGTTCATCGAAGCCTTCATCCGTTACCCTTACAGCAACATACATGCCAGCCCGGTTGACAAAAACCGTATCCTTTTCATTTGCTCTTACCTTTTCTATTAACGCCGGAGTATCAATAGACTGCAAAACAAAGGTGCCAGACTGTACTGCTTCCCACATTCCGATGGCTGTACCAAGTACAATATATACACCTGCCATCAATTTGCCTGTACCAGGTTTTCTATTTTTTGATACTATGATTATACCAAATAGCAAACTTGCGAATACTATAGCATACCCATTTGGGACACCCAGCAGCTGACTAGCCGCACCGCCAATACCCGCTATGACTGCACCGGAAGCATTGCCTGCAACCATGCTCTCAGGCTTAAAGTAGTTATTAGGATCAGACACTACGCACCGCCTTTAGTATTATCATCTTCAGATAATTCGGGGTTAGATATTTCCTCTTTCGGCTTACTATCAACATCCAACACGGTCTTTATCCACGTCCATCCTTGCGCGATCTTATTTTTTATAGAGTCAATCATTCTTTGTCTATATTTCTTTGAAATACCTTAAGCTGAATCAAAAGCTCCGTAATCATAGCATGGTTAGAGTTGATTAATTCTTTGTTCTCTTTGATCGCTTTTCCGTTCGCTATAACAACAGCTTCAAATCTCGGCGGAGGTATTTCTAGCGATTCTATTGCTTTTCGGTTTGCTTCAATTAGCAAATCTCGACCAACTCCATCAGCTAGTGTATTACGTTCCCCCTTACTCAATTCCGACAAAGACATCGTGACTCCGCCCGAGATCCATACGACCCACAAAAGGGAAATCGTTACACAGACTTTAATGAACCAACCAGGTACCGACCAAGTAGTCTGTTTTCCGTCTTCTGAAACTCTTCTTTCCACCATCACAATTCACCTATCCACAGCCGTCTCGGGGGGTAATCTGGGGTTAATCTATCTGTGGTTTCCAAGCCCGCTATACTCTCATCACCAACAACGACAAGTTGAGCCCATGCTGGATAGACCACCAAAAATAATATGACTTGTAATATCTTTAAGGAGTTTCCTCAACCCATGCAGCATCGCTCGAATAAAACATCCATCGCAATGTCCCGTTTATATTTACAGCATAAAATGCAATTCTTTCTCCAAGAGTATCGGCTGTATTTTGTATGTGTTCGTTAGCTGCCATAGCTGTTCCATTTAGGTAAAAAATCTCCCCTGTACTTGGCTCAATATCAACTTGAAACTCATCACCAATTACAAAGATTCCATTACCAGAAACATGCGGCACTGGCATTGTAAATACATGATCCGCTCCACTAGACTTATAATTTGAAAAGATATTTCCAATTGTCTCGGCTGTGGTTAATACCGATGGAGTAGTCGTGTCGCTCAAACCCGCTACAGCTATAGATTTACCCCCCGCTGGCAAATTTCCTACATCAAGTTTTCTCATCGCACCCGCAGTAGCTTCATAGGCCAAAATGAAATCACCTGTGGTCGGGGAAGCTTCTTCCGTCAAATTCGTAATCGTCGCAGGGTCAAAAACAATTTGTCCGGTTGTAATTATATTTCCCTGATCGGTCCATTGCATCACTGCTGTTTCGCCACCCGGTGTTTCATCCTCGCTATAAATCAACTGTAAATCTTTACCGCCTGCCGTCGTCTCAGCCAAAAAAGACCACTGACGAACGAAAGATGAATCTGTATTTCCTACCGTAGTGACAAGGGAAAGTTGAGGACCGTACGTACCCGCATCAGTGCCACAAATTGCAAGTAGAGTGTCTGCTCCATCTAAAATAAGAGAGGATGACGAAACTGAATCAAATTGTGAAGGAGCTTGATATTCATCGCCGAACGAACTAGGTTTTACCCGCATCGAATCCGCCTCAGCTTCTCCATCTACCATCAATCCATACTGGGTAGTATAGTTGCCCCCTATCCGAACTAAATTATTAGTAAGTATTCGAAAAGGAGCTACTGTTTCGAAACCAAAAAAGTCTTTGTCCGTCTCTTGCTTAATAGCAAAAAAACCACCCTGGCTGCTTACCGTTGCTTGCCTTGAAATTGACCAGGATCCTACATAGGTTCCATCAGCTTCAACTTCCGTCAATGCGATAGTGGACCCGTGTAATCCTTCATTGTGCGATTGCAAAACTAAATATGAATCTTCTCCAGCTGCTAAAAATCCCGCGTAACGATCTCCGGTAAGAATCGAATCCGGTATATGATTCGTAGTTGCATGTTGAGCCCCAGACCAGCCCGCTTGAGCGTGTACCTGGAATGCTACAAACGTGTTACTTGGACTTCCAACCGTTACATGATCGCCGTCAAGTACGTTAATTTCCCCCGAGTCTACTATATCAAAGGTATCCATATCTACATTTTGTGTCGCTATATGATCCCATGTTCCATCGCCTGTACGATAAGCCGAATCTGTACCAGCATCTATCTGGTTAGATGTAATTCCTGACAAAGCAGATAGAGGAAGTGTGCCCACTGTTATGTCAGCCGCATCGATTACCGCATTAGTCAGGATGTTTTCAGCCAGATCTACTGTACCAGTAGCAGCTGTATCATCAAGTCGAGTATCGCTACTCGCAACCCCCGTCAAACCTGACCCATCACCCAGATAGATAGAATTTGATACCGTAACTCCTGATATCAACCCTGACTCATCAAACAAATCAAAATTGATTGGTGTGGATATGTCATTGGTTGTTATATTCCCACCGGTTCCTGGTGAATCCTGTACCCAAACCCTTCCAATATGGCCAAAACTCACTGTTCTTGTCGCATTCGTAAAAAGGAATTGTGCGCGATAGTTGCCGGCAGGAATACCAACAGACGGCAAGTCGTATTGCACGGTATTCCCAAATATAGACGCGTGAGCAAATGACCAAACTGACGTACTCGATGTATTCGTAAAAATCACAAAGCTACTGCCCCAGCCAAGAAGGTCGGAATATGGCGATCCGTTTTCAAACAAATCCGCCTTAATTGTTGGAGTCTCACCACGCTTGATCGTTCGGATTCTGAACTCTTGTCCAGTTTGCTGGGTATCAACCTTTACGGTGTAACCAGGGTTTGACATCCCGATAACTACACACAAAAAAAACACTGTGATCGCGATATATGACTTCATTTTATTTTCCATTTAGTTTGCATAATAAGTGATCGAATTTGACGAATTTATGTAATCAGGTAACCCATACCATCGATACACTTCCCACCCCAACATAGAGGCGTGAGGGCGAGAGAATCTTCCCCATAGAGGATCACTAGAGCCTGCCGCCCCATCAGGTTCAGCTGTCCATGTAGGCTGTGTCAATGTCGCATCACCTACAACGACCAAGCTCGTGAAAGATGAATTTATATTTGTATATGATGCTATGTTGTACAATCCAGCACCATTTGTAAAAACAGATCCCTGACTATCAAACCACCCTGAATCATTGGGAATTGTAAACGGCAAACTTCCTTGCAATTCCTGATTAGGAACACCTATGTAGCAATAAAATTCTACATGTGCATGATAGTTCGTTGTGTTTACTATTATCCTCGGGGACCTAAATGAATTCCTGTGTTCTGCGAGATACTCACAATAGGAGCCATACCTTTCAACAAGCCCTGAAGACCATTTGAGAGGATTATGAATAGTTTGCGAAGTAGTAGTGTTAATGTCAGCAGATGCTTTTGCATCTGCCCAAGAGAAGTGATCACCATCAAGCAGATTTTTACCTACAAGCCTATAAGTTGCTGCCGGAGGAGACCAAGAGTGGAGATTATTCGGAAAAACTAAAAGATTTAAAATATCATCTATAGGATGCCACCCTAGATTTTCATTTGTTGAGGACAATGATCTCCAAGGGGTAGTCGTAAAATAATTGGTTGGCAGAGACAATTCGTTCTCAATTAAATCCCCCGACCAACTAACTGCAACCGAAGAAAATGTAATATCTTCCTGCTCAGTGGTAGACGAACCAGAAGACGTAGTTGGATGATCGGAGCAATGCGACCATATATTTGTTACAGAGTTTGTGGAGATGTTTACAAACGTACTTTCTGTAAGCGTATTTGTTATGAAAAACTTACCAGCATTGGAATTAATCCAGTTTTTGATATTAATCAAATTCGACCGGCTATACCGAAAAAACTTATTTGTATTCGGCGGAGATGCTCCAGAAATCTCTGACCTTTCCTCGCATGCCGCGTAGGCGTTAGAAGCCATAACATCAACGATGAACACCTTATTAGTAGATGCATCCAAGTAATACCGATGATAAATGCCTTGCGTTAGTCCATTCGCATTAGTTGACGCGCTACTCCAGACATTGGTGTCCCAACCAGCCGACAAAGCAACGATCGCCAAATACAGATATGCTGTGACGCTATACGCGATTTTCATAAATACACCATCCGCCGTACCATAACTGCTGAACAGCAGTTATAATTGAACTAGCCACTGTAACCCTTGCCAAAACATAATGCTGCACCGAATCAGTATTATCTGGAAGCGTGTTAACTGTCGCACTCTTCACTAACGACCAAGATCCAGTACTAAAATCTATCTTAGCCGAAGCATACCACGAACCATTTGAACCGCTATAACCAGTTATTGTACTTGGTCCAAGAGAACTAAACACTCCAGCATAGCAGCCATAACCTTCCGAAATATCAACCGTAGTATTTACGGATGCATTGATACTTGCACAAAAGAACGGACACCCAGTCCCGCCGCCTGACCGCCGACCACGAACAACAATCTCATCGCCAGAATGAATGACATCTACAGATCCCTCGCCTCGCATATTCTTAATAAGATCTGCGATGATGTTGTGATCGGCTACAAATCGAGGGCCCACAAAAGCTCCAGCTTTTGGAATCTCGTGATCCGACTTCAAGACCAAACTGTTTGTAGCATTCTCCGTCACACATCCACCCAACTAGTAAATAATTTAAGCGTCTGATGGTTAACCATTATACACGAGCCCTTGCCTTCCGGCGCAATAGAATCCTGAGTGATAGTATATGTACCAGCAGCTGTCCACGTAGTACCCTGACCATCCTTAGCGGTAGGGCTAACAACCAAATCACCAGTATCGTCTGTATAAACAAACGGACCAGCCCCACTGACATCAACTTCTTCAAACCTCTGAAAAGTACTGCTCGTTCTTTTCTGCTGCTTGGTATTATCCTCACTTCCATCCAGACTCACCTCGCGATATTCAATGCGAGGGTCAGCGCGGATCAAAAAATACCCATCTGAGGTACCGCCGGTAATTGACATTACTTAGTCACCTCTACTTTGTCCGCCAAAGTCTCGGTTGCCTTTACGATCTTGCCTAGCGGACCTACCAAACCTCTGTTTGCATCAGTGATTACAGTTCCAGACTTGGACCGATTGACAAGCCCTTGCAATCTGTCTTGTGCACGCTGTTTAAGACTTCCACGGCCTTTAAACCCGTCACCCAACCTTTTAACTTCTTGAGTCGAAGTAGTTTGAAATCCAGCACCAAGATTTTCAGCCTTAATTCTGTTAAACTTCATCCTAAACGGATCTTGCCCTCTTATATCACCCAAGCCTAACGATCTGGAACCAAATGAACGACCTCCAGATCTGGAACTACTAGAATCTTCACCCTGTAATAGTTTGATGTTTTCCTCTAAACGCTTCTTGGCATCATCAGCTAATGCCAACAAATCGTCCATGGCTTGATCAAATTTAGATTTAGGCTTTGGCGGCTTCTCAACCGTAACATCGCCCTTGCCGCCGGCAGGTGCACTGCCAGGAAACATAGCTCCTGGATTATTAAAAAGCCGCATACCTATAAAAGCCAAAGCGGCATCACGGCCAAAGGTTTTGGCTATTTCTATAAACCCAATCTTGAGCTTGCCTATACCGCTAGCAAAACCCGCCTTAATTCCTTCCACCAATACATTTCCAAGCGCAATAACTACAAGCCTGAAGTCGTCCATAGATTGCGTCATCGTCAAAACAACCGCTGCAAAGTTAACAGCAAAATCGGAAAACTTTTGACCTAGATTCTTGAACGTATCGTTCTTTGTCAGCTTGACAACCACATCATTCAACCCGGTCACCAAAGCCTTAAATATAGGGCTAAGCTGATCACCAATACTGGCAAACGCAGCCGCGACACTCCCCTTAAGAGTAGAGATTCTGCCAAACAGTGTTTTAGAAGCTTCCTCTAAAGAGCCACCAAACTTTTCAGAGAAAACCTCAAGTAACTTCTTTCGAATATTGTCAATTCCTTTCGCCTGCGTTTTCAGCTCTTTCCCAAACTTGTCTCTAAACGTGATCTTTGCTAGCTCTCCAGTTCTGCGAACTTCAATGCCCAATCTTCGCAATGGTTCCGTTTCTATGGATCCGATCGCCGAAGCTATATCCATGATATTTCTTCCGGTAGCCGCTGACGCTTCAGCTACACTCGTTACAGCATCTTCACCATCTTGTCCAAACGACCGAAGAAGGATACCGGTCTCAATCAGCTGCTTAGGATCAAATGGAGTCTTTGTTGACAGCTTGAACAGTGAGTTAAAAATTCGATCAGCTTCTTTTGCTGACCCGGTAACCGTCTTCAACCGCAATCGCAACATCTCGAACGACCCAGAAGATCTAGCAGTCAACCCAATCAATGCCGCGAACGCAATGCTTAGCTTCTTGACCTGACGTGTAATAAACCGAAACGGAGCAGCAACAGACTTACCTATACTCCTCGCCTTCCTTTTCAGCATATTGAACTGTTTGAAAACAGTCTTTATACCCTGTAGTCGAATCCTTAGATTTAGGTCATTCGGCATATTTTTCTAACAGCTTATTTTTAAAATAGTGCAATTCTTTGGTAGCCAACATGTGTCGCGTGAAAGGATTGATCCCTTCTGATCCCTGCTGGTCCCATTTAATTGCAGACAGATCATTAATCAACTCGGCGACCAGCTCTGCACTGCATTCCCACAGCCAATATTTAGGCGTCTTGCCAAGTTCAGCGCACAGCATAGAGATCAGTGGTCCATACCCAACATCATCGGACTTCTTCTTTGGGATAAAACTTTCCTTGGGCAAAAGATGCTGAATGCACGTTTCTATAGAATCCACGCTGGAAGCGTTTTTCTTAATCCACCTGCTGACAACCTTCCTGCACGCACTTCGCGTGTTAAGCTTTAACAGCTTTTCCGGAGTCCTACAATTGGCCATAGCGTAAAGAGTGCAACACGATTGCATTATTTCATCATCTGAAAACCAATCATTAACATCATCTAGCCAAAGTATTCCTCCGAAAGTGATTCGATAAAGATCCAAATCGCCGCACCTGATAGGGATATCCAGCAACACGCATTTATTTTCGTATGTTCCTGGACAATCAACTTCTTCTGCTAGCATATGCAGCGTCAGGACGTCTTCAAAGTCTTCAACTAGATGGAACACCTTCCCCGTTTCCCCTTGTATCAGGCTTAGGATCTCTATCGCTTTCTTGTTCAGACTTTTCGATATCTTCATACACAGCTTTATCCTCCTCCTTCCACTTAGATCTATCCTTGGAACACGAGCATCTACCGTGAGTGATCATAATCAATTCGCATCTACGTAAAGGTGAGCACCTGTGGTGAACTGATCGGAGTCCTGATTGCTGTCCGTATTCTCGTTATCATCAACAGCCCAATCGGAACCAAAAGTGATATCGTTTTCTACCCCTATTCCGGTTATGGAAACATCAACCCGACACGTTCGATTTTCTCCGTCAAAGTGATTACCGTCAGCGCCTTCTGTTTCCATATGCTGCAATTCGACCGAAAAAGTTACATCGGTGACACTGCTGTTTACACCTACAGATATTTGCTTATTTCCAACCATCATAGGCATTGTAATGCCGCTTCCGTCTTGTGCGGCTATAGCTAGGGAAACATCATAATCGCGCTCTCCTGTTGTATGTGGTGCTACGGCATGATTGTGACCCGTAATCGAGAAGGAAGGATGAGCCTTGTTACTAAGGCTAACCTCAACAGCTGTAATCAATTTACTATCTTTAACAGCACCAAAAGCCGTCAAAGCTGCACCAAGTGCAGCAACTACCGTATTGCCTGAGCACACCTCATAATCGGCGGAATATTCGGTTGTGATATTGTACGCATCAGACTCGCATGCAATATCGCCGATAGACGACAATGTCTCACTCCTCTCTCTCGTCTCACTAGTCCTGCTACTCTGCACGCTTGCATTGACACCTATGGCAAATAAATCTGTTGCTGCGAATCCTGGCATTGTCTTTACTCCTACTTATCTCAATTACATATTGTCCAAGTTAAATTCAACTCGATGAAACTTTCGTTTCCTACTACACCCGCATCAGATCCCTGAATCATGACAGCATCAAAATCCCTCGAACTTCCTATGGATGTAAAATCAACACCAAAATCCCTTGAATCTATTGCTGCCCGAACGCTCTCATACACCTCGACCAAATCTTCGCGCTTCGGATCATTATTTTTATGAGTCGCGATCCTGACAGTTTGTGCAACCTCGTTTATAAACGTTCTGTACCCGTTTGGTATTGCAGGCAATGTCATGTAGATGACCGATGCATACTCCCTCTCTTCAGTCTCTGAAAGCTCATCATCTATCCAGAAAGCACGATGGGACACACTGTCTAGCCCATCAACCAAAAGCTGTGCTTGCAACCCGGCCTTGCACGCCTGTTCTGTCTCGTTTGCTATCGAAGCCATGCTCGTTTTATCTTTGCTTCTGCTTTATCGAGTCTACCTTCAATACTATTAGAAGCTGCAACGATAGACTCACTTAAGATCCGTGGACGAACCAACCTAATGTACCGCAGCTTGTTTGTAAGTTGAATTTCTGGAGTCAATGACGCAAATCGTTTGGTTACTTTTACAGCGCGAGGAGCAACTGATTTTTTCTTCCTTGTTGAAGAGTTTACCCCTAAATCTTTTAGCATCCACCCGAAGGAAGACTTCATTAGTCCAGCATTCGCAATCTTCCGCCGAGGATCCTTCTTGCTATTAGTTGGGATGTAATTAATTTTATCCCCTCGATGAGAAACAATAGAAAATTTTGCTCGCCCTTGACGTCCACGACGGCCTCTGAATCCTGGTATGTAATTATCTACAACCTTCCTTCTCTTCATCCCACGCCCTGCAATCGCACTATCCTTGGACCTCGCCTTCAGGCTTTTAGAAACCTGTATCGCAGTGAAAATCAGCACATTTTTTGAACTTCGCCTTGTTTCCTTGGTAACCCGATCAATGGCTTTGTCTAAGCGCATCAAAGAGTCGGACGTGAAACTAGAAGCGACTTCAGGCATTTTTATCACCTAGCACAATCGTGATCGCTGTCCCTGTTACATCCAGCTCAACACCTAATACCTGATATGTTACATCCTCGATCAAAACCTCGTTCACGAGATCTAAATCTACACCCTTGTCATCCAGCTCTTTCTTAACAACACGTATCGCAAACTCGATGTTGTCGTACTCTCCAACCAGCTCCACCTGCCTGTTGGCACCCAAGGTTGTTTTGACACCACGAAATATATTCGTACCAATCAACACCTCCGTGGGAAGCATATCCCTGATCGACGCGAACTCTGTCGATAATGCCTGTAAATCAAATACCATTTTGCTTCAGCGGGCCGACACCGAGAAGTGCCGACCCGCCAGGAACAAGTAGTGCGGGTCTACTTAAACGGTGGTGATGACCGTATTGCCTTCGTCAAGACCGGACAGGATATAAGCCGCCCCGGTATTCAACGTCTTCAGCTCATGCCAAATTGTGGCATCATATACATTCACCTTTGTGTCATTATCGTAAAACGATTCAATCACGTAAGGCTGCGAACCATCAGGTAAGTACATGAGATTCTTGCCGAATACAGCATTCTCCTTATGAGACAGCTGACCCGGATCAGGTAGCTTCACCAAAGCAGCGCGGTCCTGCTTAGCAGCGTCCGAGGTATACCATTGATCATCATCACCAATCAGGACCTCGTCTACACCAATGATACCAGCAAGTAGCAACTTGAGTGCTTCGGGCCTACGAGCAACAATGTCAACGGCATCGACTCCACTCACAGCCGCAGAAGACAGTCCGAAGCGGCCAGTTACTTCAGTGTACCGCATAATGCGATTGAAGATTGTGTACGAAGCCACAAAAGCAGTTCGACCAGGATACCGACGAATCGCATTCAGACCCACCTGAGCCGCCGTTACGAAACTAGCTTCAATATCATCAACAGTAATTCCGGCACCAAGAAGCACAGCATCAGCAACAGCTTCCTCAACACCCCGCTGAACCGATCGCTTAGAGGCAGCTGCACCAAACGCATCGGCAACCTCAATTCCCCCGACCTGCTTAACTTCGGACAATGCCATGCCATACCGCTTGACTTTCTCCGCGCATGTAAAAGTGTCCACATTCGCAGCAATCAGAGTCCTTGTAGGAGCAACTCCAAGTGTACGACCAGTTTGGACAGCTGCATCAGCTTCAAGGTCGGCATAGTAAATACTACCAGTCTTTTCCGCTGCGTTCACCACGGGGAAGATTTGATCGCCAATAAACCCGATAATCGGATTCGTTTCCAAATCTGCGAGATCTTCCCTCTCACCATTTGAAGTTTTATATGCATCCATTTCGCTTACCTCTTTTTTTATGTGTTGTTGTTAAGAAATTCTATTCTTGCGATCAATTTCTCTCTGAGCTTTGTATACTTGAGGATACTTCTTGCGCGCTTCGGCATAGTCACCTTCGCACTTAGCCATAGCCTCTTTCCAGCTTACGGGAATATCTTCCATCTCACTGGCAGACATGCCAGGAAGGAGCCTGTTCAGCCTCTCCTGACATTCAAAAGCTAGACACTTTTCATCATCTAGCGCGACTTCCAGCTTCTTTATTTTATCCTCAAGATCACGGACTACCTTGTTTTGCTCAATGAGTTGCTCTGCTTTTCCAACTGCAACCCCATTCTTGTAAACCTGAGACTTGAGTCCTTTGGAGCTATCGTCTTGCTCCTTGACAGCATCTTCGTCCGTGGAAGTATCCGCTTTATCGCCTGACTCATCAGGAGTCTTTTCCGTAGCGGAGTCTTCAGGATCATCTGGCTTGTCGTCTTCTGCAGGAACATCTTCACCCCCATCATCGACCGCATTTTTTGCGACCCACTCCATAGCGTCTTCTGGTACATTCAGAAAGGATCCATCCTTTAGATCAATGGAAGCAGCTACATCTAAAGGCTCGGCAACAGTATCAGCATAGCCAAGTGCCACAGCATCGCTTCCATTCATCCACGTTTCATCATCCATATGCTTTGAGATCTCTTCTTCCGATAAATCCTTGGCATGAGCTTGATACGCTTCTATGGCGCTAGTCTTCATGGCATCCAGTATATTTGCGCTCTTTCTCAAATCCTCAGAATCGCCGACAGCCAATGTCCAAGGATTGTGAATTACCATCCACGCATTTCTCGGCATAATAACTTCATCACCGGCCATTGCTATAATGGAAGCCATGGACGCCGCCCATCCATCAATATCCACCCTGATGCTGGCCGGATGCGCCTGCAACGTGTTGTAAATAGCAAAGCCATCAATGACGCTACCGCCAGCCGAATTGATCCGAAGATTAATTTCGCCAACATCACCAAGATCCTTTAAGTCATCGCGGAAGTCTTTGGCGGTAACTCCAAAAGCACCTATTTCGTTATAGAGTAAAATTTCGGCCTTCTTATCTTTGGCGGCCATCTTATACCACTGTTTCATTAGTCATTCTCCTGTTCGTCAGTTATTACCGAGCCGCTTACCGTTTCAAATATTGACAGCGGTAAATTTTTCTCTCTTAACACATTGATCAATGATTCAAGATTATCTACCTTGGTACGCCAATCAGGGCCCAAAATGTCTGCCAAATTCTTGCTGCCGTTTTTGAGGAATATGCGCTCCGCATTGGCAGTCTTTACTTCGTCTACTTCTCGCATAGCAGGCCAAGAAAAAGCAGCTGTAGTCCACCATTGAGAATTATCAGACTGAGGTATAAAACGTTTTCTTTGAGCAAATCCGACAGCCTTGAATACCAGATAATCCATCAATCGCCGTTCCATCCGCTTTTGCTCAATTACAGCCGTCTGCCAAGTCATCAGCTCTTCACCGCGAAAAGCAGTATAAGAGCTCTCTGCCTTCATCAAAGAACGAGAACGGCCTAGCCCCATTGCTGCACCAGAAGACACCTGTACCCGCTCACTGAAATCACTTACGTCACTGGAAGGTCGATCAGGAGAGTGCATATTCATCTTGTCGCCCGGATCAAGATATTCCATCTTGCCTCCAAGGAGTCCCTCAAGAGATTCGTACTGTATGCCAGTGATACCACTACTGGTTCCATCTTCGCCGTGAAGAATAGCGTCGATCTCTTCTTGAGTTAAATTGCCCTTTTGAAGTGCGCGTATAATTCCGCTTTCGCCATCCTCATCCGTTTCAATAGTGGCAAAATATTGAGCCGCCTTCTTCGCGCTGGCCAGCTCAGCATTGCGCATTTCGTAAATATCTCTCTGCTCATTCGCGATGGTCAACGAATCGCCAACACCTCGATATTGGTTAAACCTCCACGGACTCTTTATCAGCTTGGCTGATCCGTTAGGCGAGTTGCGAACATCCCATCGAGGGACAATTGTCACCTGATCAATATCCGAAGCAACGTTGCCAGTTTTGTTGGTAAAGATGTAACCGACAACACGACCTCGTCGATCCCTTATAACACCACGATCCTGCAGCATCGGAACTTTGCGGCGGCCATCCTTCGGATCGTTCTCTTTCCACTGAAACCCTCTTTGTGCTGCTGCAATATCCCAATCCTGTTTCTTAACCGTGGCAAGCTGATCAGGCTCAAACCACCTCAAGGTTCCATCGTCGCGATCAAAATCGTCAAACACACAAAGAACATCTCCCTCGCGAGTCATGTAGGAAAAGGCTATTGCAATCATGTCTCCAAGCGGAGAATCATCTACGCCATCACACCATTTCGACCAGTCAGAATTGAACCAAGACGCGGCAATCTGGTCCCACTCATCATTACCCGTATTAAATTTCACCTTAGGGCCGACACCCACAGTGCATGCAAGCAACTGCCTCTCGATAGTCTTGTAAGTAGCATTATTACGACGAAGATCTCTCCCAATCGCAATTCCAGTCAAATGCTCATTCGCCGACTGTATTCCGTCTTCCTTGGTGATCTCTCTGCGCGGAGTCCTTCGAGAAGTCCTGTACCTAGAATCACTGGCATCATACTTCATTTGCAAATTGCGCAAGCTCTTTTCTGTCCTGCGAGCCAATCGCAACTTTGACTTACAATTCACCTCATCCAGCTTAAGCTGAGCAATTTCAGTGCGATGACGCTGATCGTCTAACTTGTCCGACAATTGTGGTTTGTTGTTGGCAATCATGAGAAATCGTGAAGGACAGTACTTTTCCCCCCGTTAAGGGCTGCAAGCTGAGAAATTACTTGACTTCTACGCTTGCGGAGGGATTTATAGGAAACGCCTTTGAATCGGTAAGAGCCGATAATATCGTGCTCCTGCCCATTACTTAGCATATTTTTCAGGGCAGTATTAAGGGATCCAAGTTCCTCCCTTAACTCCCACATATAGTCTGAGTCTGCCATTTTCCCCTTTTTGGGAAAAGTAGACAGAAAGTGACTCAACAGTCAAGACTAAATCATGAATTTATTTCGGTAGGAGATATAATCATTGACAGAGTTGCTAGCGAGGAATGACTCATTGTCAAATATGGCACCCATTGCGTCTAGGCATTTTCGGCCATAGGTGTCTAGCCTGACACCTGGATACAGCAAGTCGAATATCCGACCCCTGCTAGCCTGATCCATCATGGAATAAGCGATCAAAAACCAATTTTGGCGAATTTGCCATTGCGGGAAACCAAACGATCTACTCTTCTTGAATAGATGGGCGCACCATATGTCACTTATGCAAATATTTCGCCCACCACACAAATAATTCTGGATTGACAACAAAGGCTCGGAATATCCCCATGACCGATGATATCTCCAAACAGCATTCAACCCATCAATATACCATGATCGCCGAAAAGCATATACGCCGCCGAGGACACAGGCTACCTCTGGATCTCCAGGACTATAGATATGCCATCGCAGTACCAGCGGCTTAGATTCAAGCACCTCATGAACATACGCGCCACATCCGTGATCGCCAGCCACTGATCGATCAAACTCGCGAATCGACTTGCACCGGAAACACAAAACATCCTTCGGGTTGCAATTCAGCCAATCAACTACAGCGCCTTGGAATCCTGGCCCTAAATCAATATGCGCATCGCAACAAACGACAATATCATTCTTTGCCTTAAGTATTCCGCAATGTCGCCTATATGATACGCCAACTGGCGGCTTGTCATGTATGGGCAAAATCTCTGAACCTGGACACTGGCGTCTAGCGTTGTCACACGTCCACCTTAACCAAGACCCTTCCTCGCGATGAGGAATTACAAAAGAGATGTTGTCAACATGCATTTGACGTACGACGAAAATGGGATTCGGGCACCAAGCCTTTATTGATGGAAGCTAAGCCCAAATAATCGCAAGCCGTAAGATCCAACCTCCCAGTGTACGGATTGTCGTTCTTTCCCTTGCTGATAACACCTATGCCGCAATCTGAAGGAATGCAAAATGTGCGTATATTGATCATTTTCCGAAACCACATCCAGTTGCGCCAAACTTCCCCGCACCAAAGATTCTCACCGCGAGGACGAAATGAACATGCCTGACTAGGAGTCCTCGGCAAACACCCGTGTACCACAATGCGACCACCAGGCTTCAGAACAGAAAATGACCTCACCATATCTCTACAGGACACACAATAAGAATGATCGCCGTCTATGTAGACTACATCAAACTTTTTCCATGTCATTTTTTTGCAATCTCTAAAGTACTCATCAGAAGTGCCGATATAAAACCGTTCGTCGGCACAATCAGAATTAATCCATTCCGGATCTACTCCCATCTTGTACTTGCATTCTACTTCGTTGAAATTTATAGCACTGCCCACACCAATCTCTAGGTAATGCTTACCTTCCCCGCCACCTAGCAACGAATTGATCGCATCGCAAGATCTCATGACGCCTTAACCCTTCGCCTCGGACGCCTTTTCCTAATTTGCGGAATCTTATTAGCCATAGTAGTTACACCTAACCACGCCGCCGCTACATAACACCCATTCAGACAATCGCCATAATCGTTCCTACCCTTGGCAAACCACTTGTACATATGGCCAGTCTTGCCGAGCACCTTGTCCAGCAACTTCTCAGAACATCTCTGTTGAGCAAATTCTAAATGTGCCACGGTCCTTTTCTCGCCCCACAGTGCCGCACTTCCAGGGGCACCGCCCAAAGCAAGGAATGCCCGCTGCGAAACTTCTCTCCAGTAATCCGCATTGTGGCCTATAAACTGGCCTTGCTTTGCGTCTACCATATAGCACATCTCAGACGTGCGGATAATATTCTTACCTGTAGGATTGTAGTGTACAGACCCGTATCCACGAGACGGATACCTGTTGATAGTCAGCTTAGATCGAGAAATAAAATCATGTACGGTATCTGGATGATATCCACGGTCCACCAGGAGCATGTCAATCTTTGCAGGATCACTACCTCTAGTATACTTTTTCCCCTCTAGCTCTTTGGAAAGCGCGACCAATGCTTCATAGATAGCCAGCTTCTGTTCAGACTCCGAAGCATTCTCCTTAACAAGCCTGCTACGCTTTGGATGTAACCCATAGTCGATGACATAACATGTCATGTTCGGATCGAAGGCAGCAACGGCCCAGGTAAGCGCATACAGATTCACGTCAATGAAGGCAGTAACCACCTTAAATTGCTCCGGCACCTGACCGCGCTTTAACCCGTTGATGGAATTCATTACATCCGACGTCGACAGTGACAAGTGTAACAGCTTTTCATCTTTTGGATCATTCTGATATTCAGAGGCGAAAGAGATCTCACCGAGCTTCAAATACAGATTCATGGCGTGCTGAATAGCGGAAACCTCTATATCCATCTTTCTGGCTTCCCAACCTACAATAGCGCCTTGATCCATCTTCTCCCGATTGTCTTCATAGAACCTTGCAGCCCTAGAGCCATTATCTTCCTCTTCAATGCCTTGTATCCTTGATTCGTTGTATTCCTTCTCCCAAATCTTCATGTTTTTTGGCCATGAAAGTATCATCGACGTGCGAATACCTCGAAAATCTGGATACTTTTTTCTATCCAATATTTGATCGGCAAGATCATCCTTCGCGATAATCGTACAAGGAATTATGACCGTGATACTTGCGCCCGGTCCAGAGCTTCCCAAAATATCCCCAGTGATTACGCTGAGCCTAAATTTCGTCTGACTAGCCGATCTAGCAGATTCGGCAGTTTGTGGATCATCCACAAGAACCAACCGGGGACGAATTATCTCACCTCCATCGACACCAAAGGTATGACCACGAATGTTTCCCGTTATTCCGTCGCAATCTAGAATCGCCTGGCTGGCCGGATTGTCGTGAAAGATACCATCCTCATCGATGCGCTTAGTTGCCGGCAACACGATCCTATCACTAGTCCACTCAATCTTGGATTGCTCGCCGTAGCAAGTCTGGTACTTGGCCCTAATTGACACACCCTTTATACTCTCCACCGGTTCGCATATTTCCTTGTAATCTTTGTGGAGATTCAACGTCGGATCAGCAATCCAGGATTTTATATCCTTCATAAGATTGGTAGCATTTGTTTTTGCAGCACCTATCAATAACCCATATCTACAATACCCGGAAAACATTGCCCAAAGCATTGCGCCTTTACTGATTGTAGTTTTCCCTTCACCACGCGGCATAGCGATCGCCTGACTTACGCCTTGTTCAATCCCCACCTGCAATTGATGCAAAAACTGTTTGTGAGATTCAGACCAGGGCCAAGGAAAGGCCGGGCCCAGATAAAACTTCAACCAATCGGGAAGTGATGCCTCCAAAGCCCACCGACGTTGCATATCTTCATTCGAACCATACTTTACATCACGCTTGTCGTCTCGCCATGCACGATTATGCTGCCGCTGAATTGCTTGTTGTTCTACCGATAACGCCATCACCTCTACCCGAAATAAATGACTAACTTAAAAATAACGGCCAACCCCACCAGCATCGCAATGAGAGGAACTAGAAACATAAATATGGGCCTACAATCAATCTTCAATGCAACATCCTCCAATCCAACCGCTTATACAAAATGTACTGACACACAATTCATGCAAAATCGATTTACAAGCACCATTCTCACTATTGTGATAAATATTGCTTCTC
>Ga0224513_10000065_pt1 | contig 31644 bp, 29 predicted proteins | sample SF_May12_sed_USG_5_FD_169109 | JGI IMG/M metagenome (GOLD analysis project Ga0224513, IMG submission 169109) | Sediment microbial communities from San Francisco Bay, California, United States - SF_May12_sed_USGS_21 | ecosystem: Environmental > Aquatic > Marine > Sediment | place: USA... | reverse complement strand
GATCGCCATGCTCGATGACATAGTTCCGCCGGCCGAGGAGCCCAAGCGATGGTTCGGGTCTTTCGGCCTGCGAGCGGGCCACGACGACAACGTGGCGCTGCGGGACAGCCTGGGTCTTCCCGCAGGCGTTACGGCGGAGAGCCCCATGGCCGACCTGTTCGTCGCACTGCGTGGCGCCCCGGCCTTCCTTGGTGGCTTCATGTTCGACGCCAGCGCGTACGCGGTGGCCTACCCCGACGCCGATGACTTCGACCAGTCCGAATTCCGGCTCGGCGGCCTGTACACCTGGCGGCCCGGAGACTGGCGGCTCGAGGGCAGCGCCCACTACGTGTACGGCACGCTGGGCGGCTCCGGCTTCGAGCGCGAGATCGCGCTGGGTGCCCGCGCCGTGCGCTACCTCGGCGACAACGCCGCCCTCGACTTTCAATATCGCTACGACGACATCGACGAGGACGACCCGCTGTTTGCCGGCATTGCGGGAACCCGGCAGCGTGCAGACCTCCGATATCGCTGGTACCGCGGTAACCAGACTGTCATTCTTCGGCTGGGTGCGGAGAACAACGACCGCCTTGACGCAGGCGTTTCGCCAGCAAGAAGTCGTTTCCAGGCTGACTATCGCTACCAGCCCGCTGACGCCTGGGGCTTCGAGGCCGGCTTCGGTTTCCGTGCCAGCGACTACGACGACATTGAATTACCGAGAACCGAGGACCTGACCTCGATCAGTGCCGCATTGACCCGGACTGTCGCCGAGGTCTGGATGTTCGCGCTGCAATACCAGTACTCGGAAAACGACTCCAACGACCCGGAGTTTTCCTACGAGCGTAATGTGATCACGCTGGGCGTGCTGCGGACGTTCTGACCAGTCTCACTCGACCCGGATCGTGTGGGTCGCGCGAACGATCTCCACGACAGGCGCCTCGGGCACCTCCTCGACGTCGTAGACCTTGGCGAGGAATTCCGGGTTCGCCTTGCGGAACAGCAACCGCGCGGTCACGTGCAGCTCGGTGAATTCGGCGTTGTTGATCGCAAACACGACATCGGATTTGCGCTCGCCGGGGGTATCCTCGCTCGCGGAATCCGACAGGCGCGGCCGGGCAATTCCCGGGCACCGGAACGGTACGTCCACCACGTCGCTGCCGCCGCTCTGGATGACGCGTTTGTAGCTGGCACCTACCACGTCCCACAGGTTATGGCGCTCGACGGGAAGGCCCTGGCTGTCGTACCAGTCCGCCTTGTAGACGACCGGTGCATCGATGGACGGGCTTATCGACCTGTCGGCGCCCAGTTCCATGAGCTTGTTGCCCAGGTTGTCTTCCACGGTGAGTTCGATCCAGCTCTCCAGCACGTCGAGTGGCCCGGCCGGGAAATCGTGGCCGGTCTTGTTGTTGTGCAGATGCAGCTGGATGTTGACGAGATCGCCGGCGCGGATGCTCTCGGGCGCATCGATCTGCATTTCGACGGTCGGGCCGGTGGTCCACTTATCGGCGATTTCCGGCACCTCGATTTCTCCACGCAGCCACTTGATGGTCAGTTCCGCCTGTTCGTCGCCGCCGGGAATATCCATGGTCGCGGGGATGTACATGTTGCTCGCGAGCACGCGGTGACTGCGGTGCTTGCCGTCGTTCGGACTCCGGTAGCTGTCTACGTCATCGCCGCGGGCGGGGTCGTCGCTGTCGACCAGCGGCATATGGCATTCGAGGCATTCGATCGTGTCGGGATGATCCTTGCCGTGGTAAAAACGCCCGCTCCTCCAGCTGTCGTACTCGTTCTGCTCCTGCGCGAGACCGGCGGTCGTCGCTTCTCCGGGCGGCGGTACCTGCTTGTGGCAGGCCGCGCAGAATTCGCTGGTCTTGTACAGTGGCCGCTTGTATTCGGCGACGTGCTTCTCGGGGTAGGCGCGAATCAGGAATTTCGCGGCCAGGCCCGCGAGGCCCGCATCCCGCTCTTCGAAGAGATACCGCTCCGGCGCCTGAATGACGTAGCCGCCGTTACCGTTGGTGTCCGTTTCGATCGTGCTGTGACAGGTGATGCAGGAATTGGCCTCGAAGATCGGCAGCTCGCTGCCCTGCGGTAAGCCTTCGTGGCGCGTGCCGCCAAGCAGTGCCGCCGGGTCGTGGCAGCCGGCGCATGCGCGTGACTCGGCAGCGCCCTTCTCCTTGATCAGCAGGTCCTGGACCTGCAGGAACAGGATGTCTTCCGCAGCGAAGCCGTGTGCGCTCGCCCGCCATTCTTTATAGATCGACTGGTGACAGCCGCTGCTGCCGCAAGTCGCGGAACCCGCGAGTGCCGACGGCTTCAGCGAGCCCGATTGCTTCTGCTCGACGATCGCCCGCTCGACGAGATCGTCGACGGCGCTGGCAGCGTCTGGATCGAGTTCGAGTGCGGCAACGATTTCGGCTGTCTGCGCTCGCAGACCGGCGTCTTGCGGCCCTCTCAGCGTCTCCCCGAAATCCTCTGCGCGTTCAGCACCGACGACCTTCTCGACGTCGGCCAGGAAACGGTTGAGCCAGGGCGTATTCGCGATTGCGATGCGGCTTGGCCAGAAAGCCCGGTCGTCGCCATGCGGCCAGTTGTAATCATCGCTGAACGCCTGGAACTGGTCCGGTCCGGTTTGTGCCCGAGACAAGAAACCGGTCACGGCGAACAACACCGCGATGATGGCGACGCCGGTCCCCACGAATCGTTTACGTGGCGCGCGCCGCGGTGACGCTTCGGCATTGCCATAGCGTGCGACGATGGGCGCGAGGTGTATCGCTATCAAGGTGCCGAGAACCAGCGCAGAGACCAGGTGCACGGTGTCCACCCAGCCCGGAACCCAGGTGCCGAACACGGCCATGGCCGTGATTATCAGTCCCGTCAGCACGCACACGAAGAGCGCCACAACCGCGACGATTGCCGCGCGTGCGATGGGAACCGGCGCGTCGGATTTGCGGCGCTGCCAGTGGAGATATACCGCCGCGACGAGCGGTATCACGGCAACCAGGCCGACGACCGTGTGAATGATGATCGAAAACTGTGCGTAAACACCGAAAGGCAGAAAAGTCACCATCAGACCCGATAACAGGGAGTAAGCGACGACAGCGGTAACGATCCAGGTGAGGAACGATCGATAGTCGATGACGACTTCGCCCGGCGTCGAGTTGTGTTCCTGCTTATTGTCCATGCCTTCCTCTCATCCGCATCGAGTCGTTCTTGTTAGTAGCCAATACCGATCAACCGCATCGCGCGTTCGCAATGGGTAACCGCTTCCTGGATCTCCACCAGTGCGGTATCCCACTCCGACGCCTTTGCATGCCCCTCGGCGGCGCTGGCCAGATCGGCAGCGGACGCCAGGAGGTCGTCGTACATCTTCTTCGCGCTGTGCGGCGCCTCGCGGCTGCCGGCGAAGCGGTCGAACACCATCTGGTAGCCCTGGTATTGCTGTGCGAGGTACGCGTACTCGTCTTCGGGACCATCGAAGGATTTCTCGTAGTAGACGGTCTTCTGGTCGTATATCGCGACCAGCCTGCGCTCGAGTCGATCGGCCACCGGTTTCAGCAGATTCGTTGCCGACTCAAAGTTCCCGCTGACGGCGAGTTCCTCGGCCCTTTCTATCTGCCGGTGCATGCCGGTGATATCGGCATCGCCGATGCCGCGAGCCTCCGGCGGCTGTGCCTCGAGCGACTGCAGGAAGCTGGTCGTCCTGCCGTGCACCTCGCGGTAGCCAGCATCACTCCCCGGCCTCCGGTTCTTTGCAAGCGCAAACGCTTTCGACGCGAGGCTGAGACCCGAGGTCGCGAGCTCTACCGCCTCGGCCCCGCAGCCTTCGTCGAGCACCAGGCTCGCCTGCGCGGCGTCGCTGCGGGCCTGTTCGAGGACCTGCCTCGCTTCTTCGTTGTCGCCCTCGTCAACGCGCTTTGCGGGTCCGCCGCTGCCGACCATGCGCTGTAGCAGCACGAGCTTCTGCTCTGCCTGCTTGATAACGGCAGGATCGGAACTCGGCGCACAATCCGTCGCCTGAGCGACGGCCATTTCGCCGAGAAACAACGGGAAAACGACAGGCACCATGAATCGCGCTATTTGTCTCAAGGTGTCTCGCCCCCCGTTTTCGCCTGCAGTTCCCAGATGATTTCCTTCGCGCGCGGCAAATGCCGTTCGTCCTCAGCAGCAAGGTGCGTATACGCCTGCATAGCCGCAAGTGCAGCTTTGTCATTGCCCTTTTCGCGCTCGGCCAGCGCCAGCCCGTAATACGCGTTGTGCAGCGAAGGTCGCAGGTCCGTCGCCGTGTTGAAGAAGTCCGCGGCGGCGCCGGGCTCACCCACGCCGAGTAAAGCGTAACCCATATTAACGTGCGCCTCGGGTAGCGCCGGATAGATCGCGAGCACCTCGTGCAGTGCGGTGACCGCATGGTCGAAATGGCCCGCCTGAAGCATCGCTACGCCTTGCTGGAAACCCTGGTGTGCCCGCCGCGCCTGCTCGTCCTCGAGGAATTCATGCGCGCCATCGGTCGCAGCTGTCTCCTCGGCAACAGGCTTCGCTGCATCACGCGACAGGTAGACGCTGAGCAACGCGCCCCCGAGCAAGGTAAGGCCGAGCGCCAACGGTATAACCGTACGTCGCTTGTCCGTGCGCCGACTCACATGACCCCCTTGTGCGGCGCGACACTCAGGAAAGGCACGCCGAGGAACGTCAGGACTGCGAGGCCGAAGATCGCGATCACGGCGGACCAGCCATAGGTGACGGGCATACGCCGGAACGTCACGCGCGCATGCAGCAGCAATGCGATGCAGAGCCAGGTGATGAAGGTCCAGGTTTCCAGCGAGTCCCAGGCCCAGTAGCGGCCCCAGGCGCTGTGCGCCCAGATCGCACCGGCGATCAGCATGAAGCTGTGACAGACGAACGCAAGCGACAGGGTCAGCCAGACGGCCGCGTCCATCTCACCGCCTTCCGCTTCTGCGTTCTGCCTCCGCGCGAGGAGCCACAGGGCGGCTGCGGCTGCGGGCAGGCACAGCCCGAGAAACAACTTGCCGGCCGTCACGTGCAACCACAGCCAGGGATTGTCGAAGGTGGCCGGCAACGGGACCGCCACCGCCGATACGGTCAGCGACCAGACACCGAGCACGCCGAGGAACGCGACCACGATCGACGATGATCTGCGCAGTGCGGGCACCAGCCACGCTGCAACTAGGTAGACCAGAGTCAGGCTGAAGAGATTACTCAGTAATACGTCGTAGAGCGTCAGGAACGGACCCTGTGATTCCCTGATCCAGCGGCCCGCCACTGCGGCCGTCAGCAGTGCGAGGACGATCAGCAGCCCGCCGCTCACCGCCGGCCACGTGGATCTTGCGCCTCTTCTGAGCAGTAGGTTGAGCACCAGCACCACGGCGAATCCCGTGACGGCAGCGACCAGCGTCGTTCTTTCGACCGCCATGCTCATGCCGCCTGCTCTCCCCCACTCGCCGCGACAACTTTCATAGCTCGCGGTGCCCTGAACTTCTGCGCCATGTGCACTGCAAGTGCGCCGAGCGACAGGAACGCGGCGGTCAGCAACCATGGCAGCAACGGGTTGTAGTCGATACGGTAGCCCATCCACAGGCGCAGATCGACGATCGTGATCTCGCCACCGGTGGCGGCGGTCGACTGCCCGGGCCCGATCGTCTTTTCTGCGTGCGCGCTGCCGCTAATGCCAACTTCATAACTGACTTCACGACTACCGAGGGTCCACGGCTCGTCCTCCGGCACCCGCTCCGCGAGTTTCAGCTCGAAGGTCAGCGTTTCGCCGGACGGCGTGGTCCAATCGTTCGTCTGCTTCCAGTCGAACTCGGGGAACGAGGGGAAGTTGACTGCGCCGAGGCTTTGCCGACCGTCCATATCGTGCCAGAGAACGAGGACGGAGTAGCCCTTGTTGAACGTGGTCGTGAAGCGATAGCCGTGCGATGTGAAACCCTGACGATCGCCTATGTCGCGCGGTACTTCACTGCCATCCGTCCGGGCCAGCGTGATGCGGCTGTGCGTCGTGTCCCGCTGCAGACCTGACAGATAATGGACTTCCATCGGACCCTGAGTGAACCGCACTTGCTGCAACCGGTTCGGATGCAGCCAGCCGGTGCCCCTGGCTGTCACGCCTGCTGCATCGAACGCAGCGCCCTCAACGACTTCGACACTACCGTCGAAGCGCACCAGAACGCCGGCAGTAACCATTAGAAGCACAGCCAGCAATCCGATATGGAACAGAAGCAATGCAGCCTGTTGGCGAAAAGCATGCCTGACAATCAACGCGGCCAATAGATTTATAGCAAGCACCGACAGCGGCAGTACCAACCAGGGAATCGCCGTGTCCGGCCACTGGCTGACGGCGAACGCGTTTACGATCAACGCGGCGAGGCCTACCAGCGTCAGCTTCAGGGATGCCATTGTCTTCGTTAGCAAGATCATGGCGGATTGGTACAGACGTTTTCCATCCAGTCGCGCCCGATGCCACCCTGGCCGCTGGCTGATCCGCAGTCGTTCTCGGACCAGGTTCCGCTCTCGGCAAAGTTCAGGATCTTGAGCTTCGCGTTAAGGTAATAAGGGCCCTGCGTAAACGTCGCCGCCTGTCCAGGGATCGAAACCTCCGTTCCGTCGGGGAGACCGGCTTCTGCCCCCACGTCATTCAGGTTGACGAGCAGCGCCTTGTTCTTCCAGCCGTGCGGCACCGCGACATGACACCAGGTGCATTGCAGGTTTTGATTCACTTGCTGAGCATGGTATGCGTGCAGGTTCGTATCGCGGTCGTTATTGCCGAAGCCGCTCGAAAAGGCTGGCTCGTCGCCACGGTTCGCTTCGGTCGCGTAACCCGCATGATTATGGCAGCGGAAACAGATGCCGCTCTGGTTGCCGCCGGTGTTCTGGTTCCAGGTGCCCTTGAGCAGGAATTCGTTTTCCGATCCGTGCGGTCCCCACGGCGTACCGCCCGGCGGCACCGAAGTGCCGTTATTGGTATTGCGGCCGTGACAGTCGGAGCAGTACATGGTCTGCGTACCGATGTTTGCCGCACCATTCCAGGGGGCCAGGAACATGTTCCCACCCACGGTGCGTGTTCCTGCACTCCGGCCGGTGCTGTCGATGACCGGGTGCCAGGAGCGGTGGTTGCCGCCGGGTGCGCCCCGGTCGCCGAGCGGCGCCTGGAATTCCATGGCCTGGTTGGTGTACTGCTCGAGATCGTTCGTTCCCGACAAAGTGGCGCCACCGGATGCACCGACGTTGGGACGTGTGCCGATCGGGTAGACACCATCGTCATTGAAACCATAGTCGGAATGACATTTCAGGCACACCTGGTATTCGCGGGTTACGTGCGGCGCATTCACCGACGCGCTCGCTCCGACGCCGCCGTCGCCTCGCTTGACCTCGTACGTTGTCGGCAACGACAGGAACGCGTCGTTGCCGTAGACCGGCTCGACGCCCCAGGAGCCTCGCAACACGCCCGAGGCAATATTGGTGTGGCCGGCCGAATGATCATGAGTGGCCTGCGCCGTGGTGCCGACACCGTCGAAGCGCGTGTTGCGCATGACACGATGCGGGTTATGGCAATCCGTGCACTCGGCGTGGCGGTTGTTGTGGTCGCCACGTCCCAGCTGGCCCCGCGGCTCAATCAGGTCGCCGTCGACGATATCGTGCACTTCGGTCGTCGCGCGCTGGTCGGCCGTCGTGATCGGCATGTGAATACCGAGACCGAATTCGGTCTGGATGTCCGCCACGTCGCCATTCGGATTGTTGACGATCGGCGCAGCGGAGTGACACTGATAGCAGGTCTCTTCGATCGCCGATTGGCCACCGGATTTCGGCGTGCCGGGCGCATCCGTACCCTCGCGCAAGAGACGGCGCGAGCCGTGTACGCTGTGCGTATCGTGGCAGTTCAGGCAGGCAGCCTGCCACACCGGCAAACCGTTCGGGAATTCCCGTAGCTGCGCCGGCTGTTGCTGGTAAGTCTCGTCGGCCACCTGTGGGTCGGCGTGTGCCGAGGTCGACCAGCCATCCTTCTCGTGGCAGGCGAGACAGTTAATGTCTGTGTCGGCATCGAACTGTCCGGCCGGCTGGTTCTGCTGAAAACGTTTCAGCCGCAGGAACTTGTTGGTCGGCGAAATGCTGGTGTCGATGACGTGCGGGTCGTGGCAGGTCGCACACTGGACCTGGCCCGCGCCGCCGGGACCGGTATTCTCCAACGGTACCGGCGGCCTTACGCCCGGCTGCCGGATCGCAATGTGAGCCGTGACTGCAGGGTCGAGCAGCTCACCATCCGCGTTCGCGAGCGTCGTGTCGTACGTTAGTGAAATCGGATGGTCGTTGGAGAGATCCGTCCCCAGGTTGCGCGTGAAGCCTGTCTCCACACCCGCACCCGCAGGCATAGTGTCCCCGGGGCCGGCGCCAGTGATCGGGATCGTCACGTCGACCTGCCCGGTCAAAACGTTTACCGAACTGATGGCCAGGGTGCCGTCGTGACATGAGAGGCAGAGCTTGGAACTTCCCGCCGGTTGCGCAAGCTGGCCGGCAATCGTCTCGGCATCGAGTGACGATGAACTGTAGGTCGTGTACGTCTCTTCAGACAGGGCGCGATTCCACAGCGGCGCACCCGGGGAATTGGTCGCCCCGTGTGGTGTGTGGCAAAACACGCAAACCTGCGATTCACTGTTTGCCCGGACCGTGCCCGGGCCGCTTACGGACAGGTTGTGCGGAGTGCTCTCGATGTCGTTGGTGGATTGAGCGCGCGATGCCAGGTGCGTGCCGACGCCCGCAACGAATATCGCCAATGCCAGGAGAGCGGCCCGGCGGTTCATGACCCACCACCAAGATAGTCAAACACGACCACACGCCCGTTGAACATGTCGGCCACGAACAGGCGGCGACCGTCGTCCGTCCAGGCTCCCGCCGGCAGGAAGAACTGGCCGGCCTCGCTCCCGGTGCCGCCGATGGGCAACAGCAAATCGCCGCTCTCGTTGAACACCAGCACATGGTCGTAATACGACTCGACGATGTAGACGTGACCGTCGAGATCCGTGACGACACCCTTTGGCCGTACCAGGTTGCCGACGAACAGTCCGCGCTTGCCGATACTCGCCTGCGGTTCCCCTGCCAGTGACAGGGCCTGCACCCGCGCATTCAGGGTATCGGTAACGTACAGCCTGTCCCCGCTGCAGCTCAGGTGGGTCGGGCCGTTGAAACTACCCGCATCAAGCCCCCGTCCGCCGATGCGCCTGAGCAGGCGCCCGGACGTGTCGAATACCTTGATGTCGTGTGCCGAAGAATCGGCGACGAATATCTCGCCCGATATCTCACTGCGGCACAAGCCTGTCGGCCGTTCGAGCACCCCCTCCCCGATACTTCCGGCGGGATCGCCGTCCACATTCAGGCGCACCAGGTAACCGATGTCCGCGTCCGCGACCAGGTAGCCGCCGACGCCGTCCGACGCGATGCCGACCGGTGACCGGAAGCTCCCGCCTCGCTCCGCTTCCTGCCAGAAGCTCAGCGCGCCGGACACCTCGTCGAAAACCACGACCGCCTCGCGGCCAGCGTCGGTTATGAGTATGCGGCCGAATTCGTCTACCATGCCCGACTGCGGACGGATCAATTCCCTGGTGTCCTCGTCACCGCGGCCGATTCCTGCAATCCAGCGCAACACTCGCAAGGCCGCGCCGTCACGCTCCCCGTCGACCGCGCGGAAGTTTTCCTCGCCGATCAACTCCCCGGCGTAAGCCAGCCGCGGCGTTTCGGGAGGACCCGGCCAGACCAGCCGCGTTTCCGGCGCGCGGTCCTCCGGGAAATAGACCATCTCGACCGGTGCGGCTGCGCAGCCGCTCAGCAATCCAAGGATGAAGCCAACCCCGACGCCCCTCATCGTCCTGCGCACCCGGGCTGAATAGAGAAGACACGGACGCCGAAAGGCCCCGCAGCGACGTAAAGTTCGCTGCCGTCGATCCAGAGATCGGTAACCGCCGTTGCAATCTCCCCGGGCAACGCAGCGCGAGAATTCGTTCCCTGGTACTCGTACGAGCTTACAAACAACCCGTCCGCATGACCGTCAGCGACGAACACGCGACCACACTCATCCGCCGAGATCGCCACCGGCGCAAGTAGCGCGTCCTCACCGTAATTCGCTATGGGCCGCCCCTGGAGATCAAGCTGTGTTACCTCGCGTGAAGCTGTGTCCAACACGAAGACTGATCCGTTGCTTGCGGCGATCGCTCCGATCGACGCTGCTGTCATTACCGGCGACAGCATCGAATTTATCATCCCGGTCGGGTTTGACAGGCTGTCAAACAGCACAAGCCGTTTCGACAGCTCATCCGCAATGACGATTGCTGCGCCCCAATTGAGTTCCGTTACATCCACTGGTCCAGGAATCAGTTTGGGATCGGCATACCTTCGCCGTTCCAAGCCGGTGTCACTGATCTCGAGAACTGCACGGCTGTGCCGGTCCACGACGTAGATGATCAGGTCCCGGGTGACGTAGAGGCCCGAGGTACTGGCATCCTGAAGTTCCCGGATCAGGCGCAGTTCATTTCCGAACACATCCGCCCGCACGAGACCTTGCGCCATACTGTCGACGATGAACACCTGCCCGGCGCGCGCAGCCACCGCTGCCGCAAAACCGAGCTGGCTCACTCCGCCACTCCCGTCCAGGTTGACGGCCCCGGCTCCGCCGATAGCGCTCACGGGAACGAGTGTAACTTCAATCCCGGCATCCTCACCCGGGACGTAGCCGCCCGAATCGATCGCGCACGCCGCCAGACACACCAGTACGCCGAGCATCGCGATAGCCGATACCCTTCTCGCAATCATCAGATTCAGGTTGCGCTTACAATTACTCGACACAGTATCGCTCAATAAAGACCCGGCCCCATTGTCTCGTGCCCGCCTTTGACGCCGGTCTCGAGGCCCGGGCGGCCGGAGTGGCACAAATCGCAGTTGTCAATCGACCAGGCTATGTTGCCATTGTGGCACGCACCGCAGTACTGACCATCGATCAGTTTTTCCATGGTTATCCCGGTTGTGCCGGCGCCCATCCTGATATCCAGGTCTACATGACAAACCGAGCACTGGAATCGGATGCGATGGAACCAGTGCGGAAAAATGACCGGAGCCACGCCCTCCGCCTCGGATTGCGTATTGATAGTTACGTCGGCGTATTCCGCCCAGGCGACAACGGCGGGAACCAGGCCGGCGATCACGAACATTGTCAGCAGGCGGCCCGACCATCTCTTCATTGAGCCCCTTCTCCCGTCACAACACTTTCCCCGCCGAGCGATGCCGGGTTCGTGTTATGGCAACGATTGCATTCCGTCAGTGGGAACGAAACCGCGCCGTGGCAAAGCCCGCAGTACTCGCCCTCGAGGATCTTGCCCATATTGATCGGATTGGCATCGACTTGCGGCACGAATATCCGGTCGTGGCAGGCCTCGCAGGACATCCACTGTGTGTGCGGTTTGTGCGGAAACGTCACGTACAGCATCGGGTAGGTGTTCTTCATGACCACCCGGGTTTCCCGAATCTCGGGCTCCTTGTCGCCATCGAGGCTCGGTCTTGGTGCGATGAGGCCCTGCTGCAGTGACTGCACCCAGTCGACTTTGTTGCCCGCGCCATCGGGTGCGAGGACGCTCAGCGCTGCGCCGGGCTCCTGCAAAACCCCGATCGCTGGATTCGAGGGGTCGTGCAACCCGTCATCTTTTAGCGACTGCCAGTTGCCGGCACCCACCACCGCACTGGCGAGCGCCGATAGTACGATCAGGAGGATGATTGCCCGGGTACGTCTCACTGTCGCTCAGCCGGGTATGTAAACGCCGGCGCTCCTTATCGCGCGAATGAACTCTTTTGTCGAATCTTCCAGTAAACGAATCGCCTCTTCGAACTTCTTCTTGCCGGCCGCTTCTTCTGCCTGTTTCCGCAGTTCACCGGCCTTGGCGATAAACCCGTCCGCGGTCTTACGCATGGGACTTGCCTGCATCTTCTCTGCAAGCAACACCTCGACAAGCATGCGATGCGTATCGTTGCGGTCCAGTTCATAGTGGTACTCGTCTTCGGGCGTTTCGAAATTGAGTTCCCGTACCAGGGTGTCCCCACCACGCAGACCCTCGAGCGAAGTCTTGACCGATTCGTAAGTGCCGTCGAGCATGACACGTGCCTCGTCACCCTTACCCTGCGCCAGCAATTCGTCAGACGCGGCAAGATCAGATGCGACTCTTGCCTGCAGCGCCTCGTTCATATCCTTCATGCCCTTCTCAGTCGCTATGCGATCGTGTGCGGTCGCGAGAGCCGTCACGCTGTCTTTTCGCGAACCGTAGTCGTCGGTCTGCTTTTGCGAAACCTTGGCGTCGCCATTCGCCGCACGCGCCGCTGACGTCATGAGACGGATCGCTTCACGCAACTCGGCTTCGGCAGCACCGCTGTCGCCGCTTTCGGTCAGACTCTTCGCCTTGTCGAAATGTGCCTGAGCCTGCGCTTTCATCTCGATCGCCTCTGCATTTGCGCTTGCATCGACTTTCTGCGCGGCCGAAGACTCGGTCAGCAGGCGCTCGACGTAGACGAGCCGCGACGAAACGTCCGCGACGGGGCCTTCTGCCGCAGCCACCGCGTTGCCGGTTGCAAGCACAACGACGGCAAGGCCGGTGGTAGCAATTCTCACGAATAGAGTGCTGTTCATCTTGTTCACCTGGGTTCTGCGACGGCCGAACTAGTTGGCCGCGGTCTGTTCCTTGGGCCTCGAGTGGCAGCGCCGGCATTCGGAGACAGGAAAAGCCACCTTTCCGTGGCAAACACCGCACTTTTCGCCGAGCAGAATCGACGCCATGCTGATCTGGTTCGCGCCCTTTTGCGGGATGAATATTGCAGGATGGCAATTGGAGCAATCGAGCCATTGCGTGTGTTGCTTGTGCGGATAGACGACGTCTGGCATGGAGCCTTTGACCTCGCGCACAATATTGAGGTCCAGCACGATCGGCGGCGTACTCACCATCGTAAGGCTGTTGCGGGGCTCGATGAGACCCTCGTCCATCGCCGCGTTCCATTGCACGTAATTTCCGGACTTGGAATCTGGCAGCGCGTCAAATGCCTCCCGCGGCGTCTGCAGTAAATGGGTGCCCGGACTGTCCGCGTCATGAATGCCGTCTTCGGGCGGCGGCGCATTACGTTCGGCTGCCGGTTTCATCAGGCGATTGAAACGGTTCGGGTCCGACTGCGCCTCAGCCAAGCTCGCGAGCAACAGCATTGCAAGTAACGCAAGCCCGCCTGCGATCATCAGTACTGCCAGGCTCCTCATATTGATGCCCGTCATTGCTCGCCCTCCGACGCCGCTTCCGCGGCCGGCTCAGGCGTCGCGACGAGCTTCTGCACCGTACTATGGTGAACCTGGGTGGGCGTATTCGGAATCCCTGAATGGCACAGATCACAGTTCTCGATGGACCACGCAACGTCGCCGTCATGGCATGCGCCGCAATATTCGCCATCTATGATTTTCAGCATATTGATGCCGTTGCCGCCGGCCTCGAATTTAAAACCCAAATCCCCGTGACAGACCTTGCAGCGAAAACGGACGCGATGAAACCAGTGCGGGAAAACGACCGGGCGCATACCCGCTTCATCCGAGAATTCATTGATCACGACATCGCCGTACTCGGCCCGAGCCGCTTCGAAATAGATTGCGGCAAACAGCACCGCCAGGAGCGCCAGCGCCATCCATAACCTCGTTGGTGTTTCCATAGTTTTCGCTCGCCCTTTTTGGCTTAGTCCTCGGGAACGGGTCCTCTCAGGTCGTTCCGTAGTAGCGTCTGACCGAAAAGAATGCCCGACCATTCCACCTGCCGTCGACATCCCTCATCTCAGCCAGCAGCCTGAGTTCCAGGAGGCCGACGCGATAGGTGAGCTCGTTGCGCCAGGAGCTGTCGCTACGGTTCGGGTCAAACTGGTCCTCGCGGCCGAATTCGTCATCGTCTCGGAATTCCGTGCTGAAATAACGAAGCTCCGACAGGAAATTCAGGTTGCGGACACTAAACAGCTCCCGGTCGACATAGCTCAGGTTGACGCCGTACGTGAAGGAGCCCGTGTCCATCATTGTCATGGCCGTCGCATCATCATTCATCATCATCGGGCTGGAAGAATTGCTGTATTGCACCGAGAATCCGCCGTTGAGCGACCGGGTGCGATTCATCTGCATACGCGATGATCCTTGCAGAGAGAACAGCTGGAACTCATCACGGCGAATACCGAATACCCGTCGGTCCGATGCGGACAGGCGCAAATAGCTGGATGTGCGGCCGCGTTGCCGACTCAGTGTCCCGTACGCCGTGTGTACCAGCGACTGCTCACGACGATCCAGCGTGTCTGCCAGCGCCGTTACTGTCTGTGTGAAACTGAATTGCAACTGTCGGCCGCTGCGAAGGTTCGAAACTCGGGACAGACCGTGATTAAAGCTGGCGCCAGCCACCTGTAACGAATCTTCACTGTCGTTGCGTGCGCTGCGGTTAGCCAGGTCGAGGGAACCGCCCCAGTTGTACGACATCCGGCCCAGGCCGATCTGAGGTCCCCGATACGTACCGCGCAAGCGCTGAAACGTACCTGTCTGACTATCGGAATCGTCCGCGCTGCTACCGTTGACACCCCCACTGGCGCCAAAAGTCAGGTTCGGCGAATACTGGTAGGTTGCCGTACCGCTCAGGAGATAGTTATGCGAGCCGCGGGATGTGCCGTTACCGGATTCGACCCCCCGCGCCACGAGACGGCCGATTACGATCAGCGGCTTTGCTGTAGCCGGTCGCCAGTTCGAATAACCATTGAACTGCAGGAATCGCCGAAACTGCTCAGAATTGTGGAGGTTAAGCCGCTCGTCGCTGTAGAACAGCGTGTCCTCGATGTTAAATCGTAATCCGCCACGAAACTGGTGGCGCAGGCTCAGCAGAATCCGGTCCTGGGATTGAGCCGGCACACTGCGAGTAAGTTTTCTTGCCGAAGTCACCAGCCGAAAATCGTTGCGCCCGAATGCCTGGTTGCCGGTGAGCTGCCAGAGCTCAGAGCCGAACTTGCGTTGCTCCGTAGTGCCGTTGACCGAGATCTCATCCGTATCGGAGTTGCGATACTCGAGCGACACACTTCCTCCGTTCCGTCTCGAGGCCAACCGCTGCAAAAAGCCCCAGTTGCGCGTGGTGAAATCCGTGTCGAATAATTCGCCGTCAATGCGGCTATCTCGGCTTTGGAAATAAAGTCGAAACGGAAAGGTGCTGCGGGCAAATGCATTGGCGGCGATGGCACCCGTCACGATCGTACCTTCGTTTTTGCTCTTGGAGTCCAGGTTGCGGGTGCGAGTCAGCCCGAGATTTCCATCCAGCAGCAGGATGTATGGTCGCCATACGAATGTCGATGCGCGCGCACGCCAGGTCGCCAGATGCTGGTCATTACCCAAGCCTTCCTCACCCCGGGTTGTACGCAACTGATATTCGACGTAACCGCCGTGGTCGATCGGCGCGACCTGCGCGACGGCAACATCGATGTGCGCAAACGCCGCCGCGGCCAGCATCGCAAGCGCAACTTCGCGGCCTCTGCTGAATACCGGACTGCGTGCGCTGTACGTCATCGATAACTCAGTCGTCGTAGCCCGGGACATGGGCGAGATAGTCGGTATCAACCCGTATGTCGGATTTCGCCCGCAGGCCCGCTACCAATTCCTGCCAGCGTTCGTCGCCTGCGCGCCGTATCCAAAGTTGTTCCGCGCGTTCCTCGACATCAGCGTAGTCCTGCAATGTTTGCGTCCTGCGATCCAGAAGTTTGAATATCGCGATGCCCTCGAGTACGCGAACCGGCGCGGAAACACCGCCGATTTCGAGTTCGGCGATCGCAGCCTCCGCATCGGGGCTCAGCGCGCCTTGGTGCTGGTAACCCATGTCGCCACCCGCCTGGGACGAAGGGTCTGACGAATGCAGAGCGGCCAGCTCCGCGAAGTCCGCTCCTGCTGCCAGCCTGTCGAGAATGCGATCGGCTTGCTCACGGGCCACTTCCCCACCCGACGCGCCCGCCGAAGGCGCGAAGCCGAGCAGGATGACCGCAACGCGATTACTGGCGGGTTGGGTGAACAGCTCGGGATTCTCATCATAAAATGTCTTCACCGACGCCGCGTCCGGCTCGTCAACTCTGCGTATTTCTTTTTCAAACAGCTCGAGGATGCTGTCTTGCTCGAAGCGTTGGCGCAGCGCGGCTGCCATCGCAGGTCCTTCCGACTGCCACCTCTCGGTATCGCCGTAACGCGCCTCGTATTGGGCGATACGCTTCTCAATGGAGGCCGTATCGGGTTCGATCTCCCTGCGCTCCGCCTCTTCGAGCAATACTTGCCGGTCGATCAGCCGGTCGGCCACGCCCTTGCGGAACTCGATGTACTCCGCCGCACTGGGAGGCTCGCCGTGGTAATAGGTCTGGCGCGCTGCGGCGTAGACCTCTCGCTCGAATTCCTCCCGGGAAATCGAAATTTCGCCCACAGACGCGAATACCTCGTCAGCGGCGGCCGTTTCCGCGAATGTTGCTTGCGGTCCGACGCAGATCGAAAGTGCGGCAAGTAATGCTCTGAACGCGAATGATTCTCTTTTCATGCCTGTTCCGTTACGCAAGTCGGCCCGGACAACCGCGAGTTGCCCGGGCCGATCCTTCAGTCCCAATTGTTTAAGGTGTCAAGTCTGCTCGGCGCGCGGATTACTTCGTGTGGCATGCCGTGCAGACCGCACTCGCAGCATTGCTCGTGCGCAAGAAGGAAACCTGGGTACCGCCCGCGTTGTCCGAATTGTGCGGATCGTGACAGCTGCCGCACTCGACGAATGGCTCAACGGCACCGCCGCCACCGATGGCGTCACTGCGCGTGTAGAGCAGCATGTCCGTCTTCTCGCGAACCTGCGCGGTACCGACGCCGCTGTCGACCCACCAAATCGCCTGGCTATTGATCGTGGCCTTGACGGGATCGTTGAAGTCGGGATCGCCGAGCGTTCCGGTGAAGACGCCGTCCGTGTCTCCATCCGAAGCACCGCCGCCGCCATACTGCATGCTGATTGGGTGATCGTTGGAAAGGTCCTCGCCCAGGTTCGGGACCGGGGTACCGGTCATCGCAACGATCGCACCGCTATCGATTTGAGCTCCGGCTGGATTGTAGCCGCCAGAACCCGGCTGGTTCAGCACGACATCCATGGCCTGCGTACCGTCGTGGCAGCTCAGGCACGCGAGCGACACCGAACCCACAGGCGCCTCGAGCGAATCGAAACTCGGCGTCGCAAGCGTCGAATAACGCGTGAAACGACCCTGATTCGAGTTCAATACTTTGTTCCAAAGCGGCACCGGTGCAGTGGTGTCGGCACCGTGTGGCGTGTGGCAGAAGACGCAAACCTCGTCGGTATTGCCCGTGCTGCCCTGGGCGCTGCCGCCAGTGGTGAAGTCGTGCTTGCTGCTGACGATGGACTGCGCGAATGCCGACGAACCTGCAAACAGCAAGCCTGACACAGCAAGAAGACTTAAGAACCTGAGCTTATTGATCATTTTGATTTACCTTCCCCTAAGAACTGAGTAACTCCCTGTACGCATCCTATTGGCCCCAACAATATGGGGCCAGTGACATAGTCACACTTAGTGGAAAGTACCTATTTTTTGATCGAAAGGCTAGGGGCTTTACTGTACCTCCGGGTGCCAAATACCCCCATCAATCAATGATGCGGCGCAGCACCCCGCGATTTTTCAAAACGATCCTGCCCCTGCGCAGTTCCAGCGCGCCAAGACCCTCCAATTCCTGGAGTCGTCGGCTCACAACCTCGCGCGCCGTGCCGAGGTCCGTAGCGATATTGTGTTGCGTTACCTTGGCAACCGGCGGCGGCTGGCCGGACTCGTCGAACCGCCGGAGCAGGTACCCTGCCAAGCGCTGATTCACCCGCCGGGTCGTGATTTCCCGGACCAGACCGATGATCTCCCCGAATCGCATCAAAGTTGCCGAAAATACATACTCACGAAGGCTCGCAAAAGCCGGCAACGATAAGCGACTGGCCTTCTTCGGCACTTATGATTGTCGCCGCATCGAGCAGCTCAAATCGCGCGTCGGCGTCGCTGTTACGGTAGATGCTGTAGCACTGGAGCACGTCGTTAACAAACCGTTGCTCCTCGTCCAGCTTGTCTGCAAATTCATCCCTAACCGCGACGTCCATGCGCAGCCTCCTTTCTCTCCAGCGCGCTAGCAGGTCGCGCTAGTAGGTAGTCGCCGTGGCCCCCAAGAACCCATCGGCAGCGCCTATCGCCGCCGGACGGTAGATGTCCACCTTGCGGAAGAACTGGTCGACCATATAGACGCGCCCGTCCTCGTCGACGGCAATACCTGCCGGCAACATGTATTTCGCGGCGCCGGGACTCGTCGACCGCGACCCCACGAATAACAGCAGCTGCCCCTCGGGGTTGAAGATCTGGAAGTTACCGAATGCGGCGTCCGTTACGTATACGTTGCCCTCGGGATCCGTGTCGACGCCCTTCGGCCTCGAAAACTGCCCGGGCTGCACGCCAATCGATCCGAATGTGTGGACATAGGTGCCGTCCGACTCGAAAACCTGTACCCGGAAATTGGAACTATCGACGACGTAAAGACGACCGTCAGGACCTATCGCAATGTCCTTGGGGAGGTTGAACTCCCCCGATTCGGTGCCACGGTGGCCAATGTCGAAGGCAAGTTCACCAGTGGCGATGTCGAACACGCGAATCCGATGTTCCTCGGTATTCACGCCGCCCGTGTCTACCACGTAGGCATAGCGGGCATCGGTATCGACGTCGACGTGAGTTGGCCGCTGAAACTTGTCTTTGCCGCCGAAAGCGCTCAGGAAATCGCCGTCCTGGTCGTAGACGACGATCCGTTTCAGCGTGCCATCAACAACGTAGAGGTTGCAGTCGCTGTCCACGGCCATGCCCAGTGGCTTCCGCAAGACGCCGGGCTCATCGAGGCCGATCTCTTTGAATTCACCCGTCGGAACGTTAAATATCATCACCGAGCGGCGCACCGTGTCACTGACGTAGATCCGGCCCTGGCAGGCCTCGACGTCGAAAGGCTTGGAAAATCCTGTCGAATCATCAACCTCGCCTGTCAGGATCCTTCGCCACTTGTCCTCGCTATCCTCCTCCGTGATATCGGCGCTGCCGAGAATCGTGCGCTCGAAAACGAAACGCGGCGTCTCGGGCGGTGGGGGAAAAACCAGTTCCGGCTGGTCTTCGGCAGTGCTGGAATCAGTCGGTCCCGGCGCCGCACAGGAAACAAGCAGCGCCGCAAACAGCGGGATACAAAGGAAGCGGCCAGCGCGCCCTATTCGGCCGGCAAGGCCTCCTGTCGCATTTCGAAGCATAGCTATACTCTGGATCATAATGTTATGTACTCGTTCCCGCCTTCGACCTCACCATTGGTATAGTGGCGGCCGCATCGTTCAGTCGGAAATCCCGGCGCGAGTATATTCACTTCACACCTGAAGACGACTGTCGGCAAATACCTAGTTGCGAATGATAATCTAATGCAGTAAAAGCTGGCTACATGAATCAGAAATCCGTTTTTTCTTGTGCGTTCTTGTTCTGCATTGGGATCGGCAGCGCGGCCGCCGCGGATGAATCAATCGATGTGGCCACGATCTACACCGAATCCTGCTCGGTCTGCCACGGCGATGATGGCCGGGGCGCCGTTTGGGGCCAGGCCTCGCTGGCGACACCGCCCCGCAACTTCCGGACCGAGGAGTCGCGCCAGGAGCTGACGCGCGAACGAATGATTGCGTCTGTAATCGCCGGCCGGCCGGGCACGCCGATGCCCGGATTCGGCACACAACTCAGCATCGAAGAGGTCATGGCGGTGGTCGATTACGTTCGCAGCGAGTTCATGACGCCCGTGGACGCCGCGAGCGGCCACGCGGCAATGCTGCCCGGCAACACGGAATATGGGCCCATCGGCGGCGATGACAGACCTCGCGACCCAGGTGCGGAGCACCACGATGGAGACGCGGCACGGGGGGCGCTGCTATATGCCCGAAACTGCGTCGACTGCCACGGCGCGAACGGCGGTGGCGACGGGCCGCGCGCGTACTTCATCTTCCCGAAACCGCGCAACTTCAGCGACCCGTCGACGCGGCAGTACCTCACCCGCGGCAATCTCTACGACGGCATCAAGTACGGGGTCGTAGGAAAGGAGATGCCGGCCTGGGGCAAGGTCCTGACGGAAGGCCAGATCGCCGACGTGACGGAGTACGTCTACCGGCAGTTCATCGCGCCGGACGAGGCGCGGTAGGACCGTCAGTCGAGGCGCGCAAGGCGCGCCACGCCACCGAAACCACCGACCCACTTGCTGCCGTCATCGGCGGTTGCCATCGAAAAAATCTGGTTCGAGAACAGGCCGTGTTCCGTCGTGTACCACGTAAAAGCACCGTCATCGAAGCGCGCCAGGCCATTGCTCGTGCCTATCCAAAGGTGGCCCTCGGGATCCACGTGCAGCGTGAAAACATGGTTCCCGGGCAAACCGTCGGCGACCGTGTAGGTCTTCCAGGACTCGCCGTCGAAACGCGACAGCCCGCCGCCCCAGGTGCCGCACCAGACGACACCGTCGTTATCCACTTCCAGCGCCACAATGTAGTTGGGGTTGTAAGCGACTTCGATGGCCTCCAGGCCCATCTCCACTTTCTGCCGCGCATGGTGCTTGGAATATTCGCCCGGATCCATGTCGAATTCGATCTGCTCGCGCACGATTTCATAGTCTGCGCCCAGGCCGTCTGCATGCGTCCAGTTTTGCCAGGCCTCGTCCTTGAAACGCGCCAGGCCACCTTCCGTGGCAAACCACACCTCGCCGTTCTTGCCGGCGTGGAGCGCGTAAACCCAGTCATTGGGTAGTGCGCCACCGGTATTGGCGACCGTGTAGAGATCCCAGGTTTCGCGATCGTCGAGGTCTCCGCCGCGCACGCGATTGGCGCCGGACCAGGTAGCAATCCACACGTCGCCGTTGCCCAGTTGCAGCGCATCGTAGATAAAGCCGTCCCCCAGACCATCCGGGATGTTGTAGGTATTCCAGCCGTCCTCAGCCTCGTTGAGGATGGACAGTCCGCCGCCGTAGGTGCCGACTGCGAGGCGTCCATTCATCTTGCCGAGGTGGAAAACACCGTTCGCGAGGAGCCCCGTGCGTGTGTCGAACAGGCGGTAATCGTCATTGCGCGTGTCGTAACGGATGACGCCCGCGGACGTTCCTACCCATACGATGTCCCCATCCGAGAGTATGGTCTTGACGTTGCGCTCGCCGACGCGGAAATGCGTGAAATGCGCATCGGGATCGACAGCCGCAACCGAGCCGCTCGCCGCCGGCAGACCGGCTTTGCCGCCCTGGGTTACCGCGGGGGTGTCCGAAAGCTGTCCGCCCTTTGACTCGGGGGGCGTTGCGGAGCGCATAAAAACTGTCCCCGCGACGATTGCCGCGAGCGCGACAGAAAATACGATCCAGAGATTCCGGTTCACCGTACTCATGCAGGTTTACTCTTCGGTTTGATTGGGTGACAAGCGCGCGACGCCATCCCGGGTGCCTACCCAGACGTCGCTTGTCCCGGTCGCCGCGATGGCGTACACGTCGTTGCCGGGCAGACCAGACGAAACATCGAAATTGCTGAAAGTTGCACCATCGTAACGGCTAAGGCCGCGATTGGTGCCGAACCACATGGCCCCCGTACTGTCCTGACCGACGCTGTAGACGATATTTCCGGCCAACCCATCCGCCATCGACAGGTTGCGCCACTCGCCATCTTCGTAACGCGACACTCCACCGCCCCAGGTTCCGACCCAAACGACGTCGTCCGTATCGACCAGCGTCGCGAAGACATAATTCGGGTTGTACGACTCCCGTCCAACGACGAGCACGCTCAGGTCGTGACGCTCGCGGGTGCCGAGGCCGGTGTTCGGGCTCACGGGACGGGCATCCGCGTTAGGGGCGCCAACGCCGTCGTCGTGGTCCCACTCGTACCAGCGCTCGCCATCGTACATGGAGACGCCGCCTTCGGTGCCGAACCAGACTCGATTCGCCGAGTCGACGTCCAGGCCGTACACCCATTCATTGATCAGTTCTTCCTTGTACTTGGTGAACTCCATGGTATTCAGGTCGACACGGTTGGCACCATCCCAGGTACCGACCCAGTAAATGCCGTCGCGCTGCTCTGCAAATGCATAGATCCAATAGTCGGCGAGCCCGTGCATTGGGAAGAACACGTCCCATTCGCCATCCTTATAGCGCGAAGCACCTCCGGCGTTGGTGCCGAACCACTTGTAGCCCTGGCTGTCGACGCCAATGGCGAAAACATACTCGTTCGCCAGGCCGTCCTTGCGCGTGAACGTATTCCTGAGTTCCTGCGCTCCGAGACCGATCTCCATAACGCCCATGGATGTCCCCACCCAGAGCGTATCCGTTTCCGGCTCGACGGCCAGCGCACGCACGTAGATGCCGCTGCCCACCTCGAAACGGTCGGCGACTTCATAGACGACGGCACTTTCCTGGCCCGCCTGCTCTCCGCCGCATGCACCAAGAAAAAGGCCGGCCGCCCAAATGGGCAGCCACCGTATGCCTGTCTTCATCGCTGCAGGGTCCGAATATAGGCAATGACGTCGCGAAGCTCTTCGTCACTCAGGAGACCGCGATAGCTCGGCATGTGCCCGTCACCGTCGCGCAGGCTGCGCACCAGTTCCACGTCGGGCGAATAAAGGGACTCGCCACGGCTGAAATCCGGCACACCGGGCTCGAACGCCTGGCCGTCCATACCGTGACAGGTCTGGCAATGCATCTCGTAAACTTCCCTGCCGTTGAAAATGTCCGATGCATCCGAGGTGACCCACATCCACGGGAGCAGAACGGTTACCGGCAGCAGCCAGAATCTGTTGTACGTCATGATATTTCCTGTCAGTTCGTGTCGTCGGAAAGCTCGGCTTCCCGCGACTTCCAATAGGCTGCCTTGCCGGAATCGGGCTCGACATCGAGACCGCCGTCTTCATAAGCGTGAACCAGGACACGCGTCGCGCGGCCGTGACCGGCGTCTGCGGCTTTTTCATACAGCGACCTGGCTTCTGTAAGGTCTTTCTCCACGCCCTCGCCTTTCGCGTACATGTCTGCCAGTCCGGCCAACCCCTCCGCGTGGCCCTGTTCGGCCGCGGCGCGATACCAGCGCGCTGCCTCGGCGTTTTCCTCGGCGAGATCGAGAAGGTAGCCGAGCCAGGCCTGCGCGTCGGCCGACCCCCCATCGGCGGCCTGCCGGAATAGCGGCAGCGCTCCCGGAAGATCACCGCGATTATACGCCTCAAGACCTTTCTCGAATGTCACGGACGCTTCATCGGCCATTGCGACACCCGACCCGGGAATCGCAACCAGCAAGCAAGCGAGAACGACAGCGGACATTAACACTCTCAGCATTTCAGTGGTCCCTTCGCAGATTGTCCAAAAGCGGCACTATTACCGTATCCGCGGTCTTCTTGTCCAATACGCCGAGGTGGCGGTACCGGATCGCACCTTCGGCATCAATGACCAGGGTAACCGGCAGAGCCTCCAGATCCAGCGCTTCACCGATTATGCCAGCCGAATCATAAAGGCTGGTCTCGTAAGGATCGCCGAAGTAATCCAGCCAGCGCAGTGCATCGTCGCGCTCGTCGAGGTGGTTGACGCCAAGCAGGGCAATGCCCGCTTCGCTCAACCGCTGCAGGACGGCATGCTCCTCGCGGCACGCGACGCACCAGGAGCCCCAGAAGTTGATCAGTTTTGGCTCGCCCGCGAAACTCGCGGAGCTGACCATACTGTCTGCGTCCGCAAGTTCGGTCAGCGTGACCGCCGGCCAGTCGCCACCGCCGGCATTGAACCGCGCGAGCACGCTGCCGGCGACCACCAGCAGGGCGCCTACCGCCAGCCATGTTGTAACACTGTTCTTCACGTCGATTTCTCTGTCTTCCGCCGCCGTCTTTCCCACCGGGGCTTGCCTGTCCGGCGTTTGTGGCTAGAATCCTTCGCTCGCATTATGAGCAAGTCCGCCGAAAACTCCATCCGCACCGCCCTGCTCGGTGCCATCTTGCTGGTCCTGGCAGCGCCAGCGCTGGCCGAATCCAGCGCCGACGGCGAGGCAATCTACCGCTACTACTGCTACCAGTGCCACGGCTACGCGGGCGACGCGCAGACCCTCGCGAGCGCGAGCCTCACGCCGCCACCCCGCGATTTTACCAGCGTCACGGCCGATGAATTCCCCATCGAACGGATAGTCAGGACCGTGCTCGAAGGCCGCGAGGGCACGGGCATGGTGAGTTTCGCGTCGGTGCTCGACGAGGCCGAAGCCCGATCAGTCGCCGAGTACGTCCGGCAGTCATTCATGTCGGTGGACCGCATCGAGGCCCGCTACCACTCGCCGGAGAACGGCTGGACGAACCATGAGCGCTACGCGGCCGCCTTCCCGTTCATCGACGGATCGGTCCCGCTCTCCACGCCCTGGGAATCGCTGACCAAAGAACAGCAGCGCGGCCGCCGGCTCTTTGAGTCTGCCTGCGTCAGCTGTCACGACCAGCCGAACGCGGGCACCGGCGACGGTCCCGAGTGGGAACTTCGGGCCGTGTCCTACCCGCGGGATCACTTCAGCCACCGCGAATCGAATGCGGACCTGATCTCCGGTGCCTCGCCGTACGCGCAGCACGACATCCCGCCGGACCCTGAGAGACTGTCGGCCCGCGCCCTCGCCGGTCGGCCGCTGTACCAGGAGAACTGCGCCTTCTGCCACGCGGCCGATGGCACCGGCCGTAACTGGATCGGCAGTTTTCTCGAGCCGCGGCCGCGCGATTTCACCGACCCGGAGTTCCGCCTCGCGCAGGACAGGCAGGCGATGCAACAAAGAATCCTGCACGGCATCCCGGGCACCTCGATGCCCGCATGGAAAGACGTGCTGGCGCCTGACGAAATCGCGGCCATCATCGCCTACATCCACGAATCTTTTCGGACCGACCTGAAGCGTTCCCGGTAAAACCTCTAATTTTCAGTAAATTATGGGTGAAATATTACCCTGACTTTATTATGCATTATGTCCAATTAGTGCAACTGGTCGAGGATTTCCCGCGTTTATATAGGTGTGTAGTCAAGGTATGCCGGCGACAGCACGTGCCATGAAGTCTGTGGAACTGCGGAGGACCAGAGTGGCGCTGTCGCCGGCTTCCTTTTCCCCCCGCGCACATCGGCCACGCCGCAGCCGACATCCGGCGCAGCAGTTATTCAACTGCATTCAATCAGTAATTAGCGTGATTACGGTCGCGGTCAGTCGCCCAGGTGACGATCGTCGAGCGCCCGGTATGTGGCTTCGAATTCCAGCTGCAGCCGCGAAACTTCCTCGAGCAACTCGCTCTCCTCCGCCTCTTCCCGCAACCTTTCGAGCCTTGCGCACAAAGCTGCCATGCGTTCGGCGCCAATCTGGCGGCAAAGACCCAACAGCCTGTGCGCCTGGCGGCGAACCAGTTGTGTATCGCCGTCCCGCGCTGCCGCATCGAGTTCGCGCAGCCACGCGGGCATCTGCTTCAGGAACTGGTCTGCCAGCTCGGTGAACAGGTCGACATTTCCCGAGCCTCGAATCTTGCTCAGCTCTTCGATAATCGAGAAATCGAGAACGCGATCGGGCAACGACGACGCTGTGGGGCCTGCATGCAAGGCGCTTGCCGAGAGGTTGGCGACCTCGACGCTGCCGCTCAGCACGCGGCGCAATGACGCTTCGAGCTCTTCGACGAACACCGGCTTGCTCAGGTAGTCGTCGACACCGGCGGCGAATGCCCGTTCGCGGTCCTCGGTCATCGCGTTAGCGGTCAGTGCGATGATCGGCGTATGCCGCTTGTCGCCTTCGCGCTCGCGGATAATACGCGTCGCCTGGTTGCCGCTCATTCCCGGCATCTGGGAATCGATGAGGATGGCGGTGTAATCTTCTTTCTCGTTAGCCTCGATCGCCTCTTCGCCGCTCGCCGTCGTCTCGACGTCATAGCCCAGCTGTTCGAGCATGCGCTGCGCGACCAGCAGGTTGACTTCGTTGTCGTCAACGATCAGCACCCTGCCGGCCGCTGTGGGCCAATCATCGGTGGCGGCCTCTGCCTGCATTTCAGGACCGCGAACGCCCTGCAGCGCCGATACCGCGTCTTCCTTACCGTAGCCACTCGCTACGGCAATCGTGAACCAGAATCGGCTGCCGTTTTCGGGCTCGCTGTCAACGCCGATCGTACCGCCCATGAGCGTCGCGAGCTCTTTGGAAATGACCAGCCCCAGTCCCGTGCCGCCATACTTGCGCGTATCGGAATCATCGACCTGGGTGAATTCGCGGAACAGTTTCTCCTGGTCCTTCTGATCGATGCCGATGCCGCAGTCCTTGATGACGAATTTGAGCCGCACATACCCCTTCTCGACCTGGTCGCAGTCGACGCAGTCGCACACGATGCTAATGTCGCCGTCGTGCGAGAACTTGATCGCGTTGCTCACGAGGTTCGCAAGGATCTGGCCGAGACGCACGGGGTCGCCGCGCACGATCTTCGGCACGCTGTCGGCTACCGCGTAACTGATTGTCAGGTTCTTGCGTTTCGCCTCCTCCGAGAACAGCTGGGCAACGTCGGTCAGTTTCTCGTGCACCGAGAATGCGAGCGTCTCCAGAACGAGCTTGCCGGCCTCGATCTTGGAGAAATCGAGGACCGAGTTGATGATCTTCAGCAGCGACATGCCCGAGGAGTGCATGATTTCCGCGTATTCCTTCTGCTCGGGCGTCAGGTCGGTGCGCAGCAGCAGGCTCGCCATGCCGATCACGCCGTTCATCGGCGTGCGAATCTCGTGGCTCATGTTGGCGAGGAACTGGCTCTTCGCCTGGCTCGCAGCGTTCGCCTGGTCGCGGGCAACCGCCAGTTCCCTGCTGCGCTGCTGAGCTTCGGCTTCCCTGGCCGCCAGTTTGCTGGTCCGGTCCGCCACCATTCGCGCCAGCACCGCCGCGCGTTGCCCGAGTTCCTGACGAATGCGTATGACGAGCGTGGCAATCAGGCTGAACGAGATAATCAGGATCACGATGATCAGCACGTTGAGCAGGAAGATGCGCTTTTGGTCTGCCGCGATAATGCCGTCGATCTGCTCGGAGACCGCCGTGGACAGCGCGAGGATCTCGCCGAACACGGCGTCAAACTCCTGGTCCAGGTCGCCGCCGATAACACCGTCCGTCTCGCGCGCCTGCCAGCGACTGGACAGGATACGATCGAATTCGCTTATGTGCTCGCGCAAGAGAGAGAGATTATCAATGGCTTCGGATAGCGCCGGGACTTCCCCAAATGGTGTCGCACCACCGTAAATCGCGGCGCTGACCTGGAGTTGTGCGTTCTGAATGCGCGCCCGCACGTCTTCGTCGAGGCTGATGTAACGATCCCCGCCCAGCGCCTCTTCGAACCAGAGATGCGCCGTGGCGACCTCCTGCTGCACGGACTGCATCAGCCGCATGTAGGCTGTGTTGCGTTGAAAATCTCTCGTGACCAGCCACTGCGAATAAATGACAATGGCAATAGAAAACAGCCCGACGGCAACAATGCCGACGATAAGAGACTTCAGCGAAAACGATCGCGTACTCAGTTGCATCTGATACTTTGTATTATGTCGTGACCAGCCAGAGAGGCGTCGGTGCTGCGGTCATCGTCGCCAGAAATACGTCCAATAATCGTAATTGATGCAAGGTTTGTTCCTGTGATGGAAATCAATGATATACAAGGTACAGTTAACAAATCTGTAAATATTTCCGACAGGATTTCAAAGACTTACTACCGATCCCCACTCGCCCGGGAGCCGGTAAAAAGTGGGACTCTTCGCCCATATATAATTCTTTGATCGTGCGGAACTGACAAAGCGAACTTTGCCAATCCAGACAGCGGGCGAACTCGACCGGCGCAGCGGATTATGGCGCTAAAGTGAGCGCAAGTTGATTGACAGGAAAACAAATCTTGCTGAGCATCCGGTACAATCCGGCCGGCATTGTGAAATTCATACGACAATAACCGGAATGCGCTGCAACTCAGGGACGTAAGCATGTCAGATTCTTCGACACCTCCGATTCGCACACTGCTCGTGGACGACCATCCGGTCGTGCGTTTCGGCGTGAAGCACATGCTCGACGCCGAGGAGGATATCGAGGTTGTCGGCGAACTCGACGGTATGAAGGGAATCGAGGATGCGCTGAGCACCCTGGAGCCCGATGTCGTGCTGCTCGACCTGGAACTCGGCGAGATCGACGGCGTGGAAGCACTTCGCCAGGTGCGTGAGATTGCGCCGAGCCTCAAGGTGATCGTCTATACCTCGCATGACGAGGAGGACTACATCATCCAGGCAGCCGAACTCGGCGTCGACGGCTACTTGCTCAAGGGCAGCCCGAAGGAAGAGATCGTCGGCGCGGTGCGAAGCGTCCATGAAGGCGGCAGCGCCATCGAGTCGAAGGTGGCAGCCAAGCTCATGAGCCACATGACCAAGCGCTCCGCCAAAGACAGGCAACCGGTCATCGCGTTCAGTAAACGCGAAAAACAGGTGCTGGAATTATTGGCCGGCGGCAAGACCAACCGCGATATCGGCGCCGCTCTCTTCATATCCGAGTCAACGGTCAAGTTTCACGTGCACGCCATTCTCAGCAAGCTCGACGCGACGAACCGCACCGAAGCGGTATCGATGGCGGTGCGGCAAGGAATAATATCGCTGCCCTCGGCCGGTTAGTTCGGGCCGTTCCGCCCTGCCTCGAAGATAGGCCTGACGCGCTCGAACTCTGCCGTCAGGCGATTCAGTTCCTCCGCAAGATCATCGATCCGCTTGTCGCGACTCGCTTTTCCCAGTGCATCACAACAGCTGCTCAAACCGGAAACGCCCATTTCGAGGCACGCCCCCTTCAGTGCGTGGCACTCCCGACGGATCGTCTCGAGGTCTGTCTGCTCAAGCGCCGAGCGCAGAATCCCGAGCCTTGCGTCGGTATCATTGATAAACAGGTCAATGAACTGATCAAGCGCCTGGTTGTCGATGAAGCCGGCTCGATTCTGCAGCCGTGCGATGATATCGGCGCCCGTATGCTCTGCGGAATCCCTGGCGACTGGCTGATGACGCCGCCTTGAATCCGCCATCAGCGACCAGCGACGCAAGCCGGTCCTGAGAGTATCGAGCCGCACGGGCTTGGCAAGGAAATCGTCCATGCCAGCCTGCATGCATTGTTCCTTGTGATTCACGGAAACGTCTGCCGTTACGGCGACAATCACGGGCTGTCCGCCGTCGCAATGCCGGCCTTCGCGTATCACCTTCGTCACTTCATCGCCGTCCATGCCCGGCATCTGGCAGTCCATCAGGATGAGGTCGTAAGCGCTCTCTTCGAGCGCGGTTAAGACGGGGGGACCGTCATTGACCGTATCAACGTCGAACCCCAGTGATTTGAGCATGCCGCTCAAAAGCTTTCTGTTGATCGGGTTGTCTTCCGCGACGAGGATCTTTAGCGCCTGAAACGCTTCTTCGTCTGTCACCGAGGTCACGCCGAGGTCCAGCTCGAACAGGCGCGACAGGTTGTAGCGGAGCACGCTCGGCAACGTCGGTTTGTTGATGCAGCGTATCTTGCCGATCGATGATACCTGGCCGACCTGCAGCGGCTGGGCAATCGACGTCAGCAGGACAATCGGCATGTCGCTTTCCTCGCGAATCCGGCGCGCAAGCGCCAGGCGATCATCCTGAGAGTCGTCAGTATCGAGAATTACGCAGTCGAACGGATAGCCGGATTGCTCGGCCACCGCGAGTTGACGTGCAATATCCTCGTGGTCCCCTCTCGCTTCGACACTCATGTCCCAGGCCATGAGGAAACTCAGAATCGACCCGGAGACTTGCGGATTACTGCTGACGACCAGCAGGCGACGGTTACTCAGGGAATCGCGGCCATCCACGATCGACCGGTCTTCGGCGGCGACACGCGTCACGGGCACCGTGAACCACACAGTCGTGCCCTGACCCAGCTTGCTCTCGACGCTGATGCGCCCACCCATGAGATCGAGAAGCTGCTTGCTGATCATTAGGCCCAGGCCACTGCCCTGGCCTTCGAGCTCCTCGGAAGCCAGACTGAAGGGCGTAAAAAGCTGCTCGGCGGCGGTGTCCGACATACCGATACCGCTGTCTGTAACCGCAACGGACAGCGTCGCGGTTCCGTCTTTATCAGTATCGACGCTGGCGCTGATAACCACCTCGCCTTCATCAGTGAACTTGATCGCATTGCCCACCAGGTTGATCAAGATTTGCCGAAGCCGCTGCAGGTCCCCAACCACCTGGGCATCGGGTTCGTAATCTGTGACACACGCCAGCTCAATCCCTTTGGCATAGGCCTGATAGCCCATGATTTCCAGTACACGCTCGAGCAGGTCCGTCACGTGAAAGGATTCCTGGCTGATTTCGAGCTTGCCGGATTCAAGTGTCGCAAAGTCGATCATGTTGTCGACGAGACTGAGCAGCATGTTGCTGCTGCTGTCCATGATCTGCACGTAGGATTTCTGTTTGCGGGTCAGCGCGGTAAGACGCAGCAGGTCAGCCATGCCGAGAACCGCGTTCAGCGGTGTTCGCACTTCATGACTTATGGTGGCCACGAACTCGGCGCGCGCGCGGTGCGCAGTCGCGGCGTCCTCCCTGGCGCGTTGTAACTTGAGAGCGAGGCGTTCCTGATCATTGAGGTTGTGCACCACCTCCACGGCGCCCATAAGCTCTCCCTGCTCGTCATAAAGCGGCGTAGCACGCAGTTCCACCAGGTGCGATTCGCCGTCTTCGTCGACGCGCGTCTGGATATGCTTGCACGACTCACCAGTCTGCAATACGCAGGGGTGTTCCGTCGGGTCGCACGGCGTGTCGCGCCCGTGCAGCGCGCGGTAGCAGGGCATTGGCCCGCCATCGCCGGCGCCGTCATTTAACTCCCGGCGGGCGGCCTTGTTGATCTTCGCAACCTGGAAATCCTTGTCGATGATGATCGCGGGATCCGGCACGCCGTCGAGGACGGATTGGTTGAACGCCTCGGAGTCGCTCAGGCGTTGCTGCACTCGGCCGAGCTTTGCCTCGAGTTCGCTCCTGGCATCACCGAGCGCCTTCACGGTCCCCCAACCGGCGCGGGAAAGAAGCAGAATCAGGAGAATCAGCACGACGAGCAGCGTAACGGCGACCAGGCGCTCGGCGGAGTCGACCGGCATGGGCAGTATGAGCATCACGAACAACGCGGCGGCAAGGGCGCCAACCAGGATCACGATCCACCGACTTTTCCTCATGCTGCCACCCCCGTGCTGCACCTACGCAGGCGCCGGCGTGACGCCGGCGTTGAAACTGCATACCTTATCGCCGAAGTTTACGGACCACCGCTCGACGAGCGTGCGGACTCCTCCAGCTCGTTCGCGTTGGCCATCCGCGAACGCAGCTCCTCGGTAATTTTCTCCATCTCGCGCGGATCCTCGATGACGCGCGGGCTGACGGTGATGATCAGCTCGGTCCGGAACGTGTCCGTCGAATTCGTGCTGAACAACGCCCCGAGACCGGGAATATTCATAAGGATCGGGACACCCGATTTACCGCTGGTCGTCGTCTCGAGTATCAGGCCGCCGAGGACGACGGTCTGTCCGCTCTGGACAATGACG
>Ga0224513_10000063_pt1 | contig 32777 bp, 45 predicted proteins | sample SF_May12_sed_USG_5_FD_169109 | JGI IMG/M metagenome (GOLD analysis project Ga0224513, IMG submission 169109) | Sediment microbial communities from San Francisco Bay, California, United States - SF_May12_sed_USGS_21 | ecosystem: Environmental > Aquatic > Marine > Sediment | place: USA... | reverse complement strand
GTAGAAGCTAAAAGAGGCCAGTCATGTTTAGTGCTTGTAAAAAATTCAAGGCTTGAGAAAAACCTTCAGAGTGTCTGGTTTTTTTGCACGCTCTATTGCCTCTGAAAAGTTCTTCAATGGAAAAATAGAATCAACCATGGAGTCAACTGAAACAGTTCCACTTGCAAGTGCATCTATTGCCGGTTTGAACAAACCGCACCTGGATCCAATCAAGGTAACTTCATTTATCACTGCTGGCGTCAAGTCCAAATTTTCCTTGGATGCTATAGTTGATTTTAAAACTACAGTTCCGCGAGGCTTTATCAATTTCATAGCATCTGAGAATCCAGAATTACTTCCAGTGGCTTCTACCACTAAGTCAAAAGATTGTTCATCAGTGGGTGCTATTCCAATTTTGATTTTAGTTCCGCCGTTAACCAGACTCTCCAGTTTACTTTTGTGTATACCAAAACATGTAATGTTGGAGCATGTTAATTTTAAAACTTGAATGATTAGCTGAGCGAGTCTTCCATCGCCAACCACTGCAACACTCCATTGGGGTTGTAATGACACCTGTTCTTTAATCTCAAAAGCTGCAGCCAGAGGTTCAACAAACACTGCCTGCTCATCAGTGATTGAATCGGGAATGACGTGTAGATTTTTTTCAGGCAATGAAAGAAATTCGGCAAAAGCTCCATCGCGTTTTAAAATTCCAAGCACTGTCCTGTTTGGACAATGTCTCTCCATTCCTTTTTCGCAGGAATTACATTTACCACATCCAGCGTTGATCTCACCGACAACTCTTTTTCCAACTAATTCAGAATTACTAGATTTTTCAACTGTTCCTACAAACTCATGACCCAAAATTCCAGCATATTTCATGTAACCTTGGATAATTTCCAAGTCGGTTCCACAAATTCCTGCCAAGTTTACCCTAACCAATGCTTCATCAGAGTTTGGTTCAAGGTAATTTTCATCAAAAGTGATTTTCTCTCCATCAAAATAGGCAGCATTCATGATTGAATAATTATCAGCATCCAATTTTAAAATAGTGAAATTTTCAAAAACTAAAAGGCGAGTTTTAAATAATTTTATAGAAATAGAAAACCATGCCAAGAGTTTCTCACTTTGATATTCCAGTAGATGATCCGAAAAGAGCACAAAAATTCTACAAGGAAGTATTTGGATGGAAATTTAAGAAATGGGACGGTCCAATGGATTATTGGATGGCAAAAACTGGAACCGAAAAACCTGGAATCGACGGAGGAATGTCAAAAAGAATGCCAGGTCAAATTGGAATGACAAATACAATTGATGTTCCGTCAATTGAAAAGTTTTCAAAGAAAATCATGGAGAACGGAGGACAATTAATTATCCCCAAAATGGCGATTCCAAAAGTAGGATGGTTTGCACAATGTATGGATACCGAAGGAAACATGTTTGGAATCATAGAAATGGATGAGAAAGCAGAATAACAACACCACCTAAATTAATAGTTGTTATCGTTTTGTACTGATTAACTGCGTTCATAATAAACCTACAATGATCTTGTATTTAGATCTTGATCAAATACAAGAATAGTTTATTCCATAAATTTGCTGTTCAAATTTGAGTGAGAGCACGATGTGTATGGGGATATAGTTAAGGCAATGAATATCGTACCCACGTGGAAATAATTTTTTTAGTTTGGTTTGCATTCCTGCATTCTTTTTATGAAAAATCCACATTCTTATTATTTGGTAATTGTTCTTTACTTCTTGTGACAGATAAACGAATCATGGTGTGCTTGGACGGTTCAAAAGATTCTATTCGTGCCCTAAGAACTGCCATTTTATTTGCAAGACAGTCTGATGCCACAATTGTTGGCGTTCATAGCGATGTATCTCAGGGTTCCTCTAGATCATTTTCTAATCCGAAGATAACAGAGGGAAAATGGTCAGAGAAAACGAGAAAAATTATGCAGTTTGCCAAAGACAAATGTAAGATTAGGAGAGTAAATTTTGAAGGGATTGTTATTGCAGGTTACAATGCGGGTAATGATCTGACAAGTTTTGCAAATAATAAAAAGAACAAAATTGAACATATAGTTATTGGCTCTCGAGGAACGGGGTTTCCAAAAGGAGAATTTTTCGGGAGTGTCTCCAACTTTGTTTTACACAAAGCAAAGATACCAGTTACCATTACGAAATAACGCAGGTTCAGAAAAAAATTAGAAATTGTTAGATAATTCAAATTTTAACAATGCAAATTACCCATAAATTTGGTTTTATAATTAAAATAATAAAAAACAGATGTTACTACGTAACTTGGTTGTCACGTAATCGATATACCTGCATATACAATTTCCATAATTATTCCCAAAACAGAAGTGTATGCTGGAAATATTGACGCTTTTTTGACGCTCACATATCCCTTTGTTTTTTTATTTTGCCATCATCATCAAAGACTTCATTTGTTTTACCTCATGCTTCTTGTGTTAAAAGCACGGATAAAGCAGTAGCAATACAATATATCACGAGAACTTTTTCGATAAAATGATAATTTCAAAATATTGTTTATGATTGAATTTTTTGTTTCAATACAATGCGGGTAAAAGTAATTCCTGTGATTGTAGCAAACCACAGAGTAGACAATCTCATAAGTATTACAAGTGAGGATGCAACAGAAAGATCCAATCCCTGCCTTACCAAGAGAAAATCGGCAACCCCTTCGCTTACCCCTATGCCACCTGGCAAAAGAGACAAGATGCCATAGCCTAATGATGTGAGATAAATTTGAGAGGTCAAAAGATATCCCAAGTCAATATTTAATGCAAGAAAAACCACATAAACTGCCAAAGAGTCTACACTCCAGCCTAAAATACTGAGTAACCATCCACGTGTCATGTTTTTGGGTTTTGTTAAAATTGAAAAGGACTTGCTAGGACCAATGTTTGGAAGATTTTTTGATATAAAATTAATTTTTAGGAGTTTGAAATAAAACGACAAGAAAATTTTCTGACTTTTAATTAAGAGATATAGACATCCAAGCAGAATTGACGAAATAACAATTAAAGATACAGATACCAAACCAAAGTGAATCGACAGAGTGATGAGAATTATGGATGTTCCTGCAAGTAAATCATGGTATCTTTCAAGAAAAATAACGGCAATTGATTTCTCAGTAGGTACATTAAATATTTTTTTTAAATAAATCGATTTGATGAAAGTACCTATGCTTCCAGGGGTGGTGACTAGTGAAAGGCCTGACATGTAGATTATCATATTTTGAGTTAACGGGATATTTTCCCCTAGCATTTCCAGCAGGTCCTTTTGGCGAAAGCTTTTGATCACATGAGCTAAAAATCCGAGGACAAATATTAAAAATAGAAACTCCACTCTAATTTGTAGAAAATACTCGGATATCTTTTCAACATCTGACACTAAAATTAATAGGACATAGAAAAACGCGGTTCCAAGAATAATCCACAGAAATTTTCCTTTGATTACATCTAAAATTTTCATGTCGTATCAAAATACCTCAATACGCATTAAATAGAAGCACAAAAAAATTCTACAAAATTTATGTCAGATGTTCCGTATTCTGCATCTTTCCTTCTTTACTTGGACAAGACTTTCCTTCATGTTCCCCGTCTTTGTAATCTCCGTCACCATCTGGCATTGCATTACTGGTCTGAGTAGCTGCCGCATCCATCGGGGTTACAAGTACAAATACTGCCACCAATGCAAGTATGGTAAAAGTCATAGTTGTCTTGTTCATCTGCAATAAACTATGTCATCTTTGAATTTAAGGATTATTCATGAATATACCAAATGGGTTTTATGTTGCAAATTGCAATTTTAGTAACTTATGGCTGAGACATTAATTCAACAATCAATATTTCATGATGTGGCCCATTTTTGGATATGCATTGTAATTGGGTTGATAATCATGGGAAATTCTACATTTACACAATATTTTACAAAATGATTCTAACTTGTGTTGCTCCTGTTGCTAGATGTCACTTGTGAATGTTCCGCATACTTTTAGAAATATTTAAAACGTATTTTGTCGTATATGCACTCGAGAAAAAAGACGAAGTGTTGTGAAAAATGGCACAAGTTTTCATTTGCCCCTGGGCGCTTCCGCATACGTTCTTTTTCTCAGGGGCATTATTGATAATAATGCACACCAGTCTATTTGCTCATTGCTGAAGCACCGTTAAGATTTTGCTTAAAATGTCGATTAATAGGAATTGCCATACTATATCAAAAAATACTTGCAACGTTAAGTAAACATGAAAAATAAAAGATTGTCATTAGTTGTCAAGTACTGAAATATTTTTCATAACAAAGTTACGTGCAAGTTGAAAAATAGAATATTCATGGATAAACCAAAAATAGTTCAAAGTTCTAATCTATCACATGATCAATCCTTCTATAACTACCGAAGTCGAAGAACTTCTTTTGGGAAAGAATTTTGCATCATTTGCAACGTTGATGAGGGACGGTTCCCCTCATGTGGCCCCCACATGGGTTGACTATGACGGGGACATGGTCCTAATCAACACTGCTGCAGGAAGAATTAAGGAAAAGAATGTAAACCTGGACAAGCGCGTCGCACTGTCCGTATATGACAGTTCCAATCCGTACAACATGGTGACCATCAGAGGCAGAGTCAAAGAAATCGCCGAACATGATGCAGATGCCCACATCGACAGGCTTGCAAAAAGATACCTTGGGTTGGACAGTTATCCGTTTCGCATTCCTGATGAGAAGAGAATAATCTTGAAGATAATTCCTGAGCGAGTGTTTCACCAAAAACCACCTTCCTAAAATTCTTATTTTTTAAATTTAATTGGAACAAAAATAGCGGTGTGACCAAAACAAGAAAACATTTGAAATTTATCTTAGTTCCTTTTTACGATAAAATTTTCTTTTTGTCGTTGATGCAAGAAAACTGCACTGAAAAGAGCAGTATGCGTCCGTACCATCATAAAAGACCCTTCCGCAAGCACGACATCTGTTGGCATCCATTGGCAAAACCTGATTTCATTTCAAATAATATTATCTATTTATGCATATCTGAAAATGGTTCCGCAAATTTGATAAAAAATAGTCCGGAATTTTTTATTTTTACGTAAGAATCGTTAGCTTTTTTTATTGTATGAAATAGTCCGTTTCTAAGAAATTATCATGGCACAGACCAAACCTGTAATCGAAATAGTCAACGTGGTGGCCTCTGCAACGATAGAGCAGCCACTTGACCTCGATGACATAACAGAGAAATTCCCATCTGTGGAATATGATCCGGAGCAATTCCCTGGAGCTGTATTCAGACTCCAGAATCCAAAGACCGCCACATTGCTTTTTCGTTCTGGAAAGATGGTGTGCACTGGCGGTAAATCCAAGGAGATGGCAGTAAAGGCCGTAAACATGGTTGTTCAAAAGCTAAGAAAGGGCAAGATCAGAATAAAAAACAAACCTATAGTCACAGTACAAAACATAGTCTCATCAATCAATCTGGGAGGCAAGGTAAGTCTGGAGCAGGCAGCCAGAGTCCTTCCAAGAAGTATGTATGAGCCAGAGCAGTTTCCAGGAGTGATTCACAGGATGCTTGACCCCAAGACGGTGATTCTGATTTTTGCATCTGGAAAGATAGTCTGTGTCGGCGCAAAGCAAGAAGACGCGATACATCGTTCTGTAAATCAAATTCACAGTGATCTTGAAGAGAAAAACCTGATGACTTACGAATAGCAATCTAAACTATTGATAGAAATGAAGTAAGTATTTCTAATAATTCATCTATAAATTACACAATGTCCCATATATGACAATATTAAAATATCAAAGATGTTGTCATTGTAACCATGCGATCTCAGATTCTTGAATATGACAAGATCCAGGCAAAGCCAAGGCCAGAAAGACAGGTGACATATTTTTGCAGGCTATGCAGGGAATATGGAATAAAGACAAGAAAGGCACATCTGCAGAATTCCCACAATGCAAATCGGGACACAGTTACCAAAAGAAGCAACAAAGATCTGGTTAACGTGATTTTTGTAGACTCAAAACAATAACTCTAGAAGATAAAATAATGAACGTTTTCAGAATAATTTGAAGCCAATTACGTGTTGAAATTTTTTAATTTTTTTAATTGTCTATAGATAAAATCGCCAATAGTTATTGCTCCTGATGTGATAGTGATGGTTGTACCGATCCAGAACGCCACGTATTCTAGTTGAGGGGCCTCTACTGATTCACGAATTAACCCACCTTTGTATTCTGCTTTAATCCCTTTTTCATGTAATGGATGCATAGTCAAATTAGGAAGATCGGTGGCTTTGGGGCCGCTAAATGTTATTTGTAATTTTAGTTCATCTGTTTCTAATTCTTGTAAAATATCACTGAGTACGGATATTTGTAAACCTTTGATTAAGGACTGCTTGTTGCAACGTATCTGTAAAATTTCGTTGATTCCATTTTTTGCTAACTGTTCATCAATTTTTTTACATTCTTTTTCTTCGTTTTCAACATATTTTTTTAAATTATGTACACCTTTTTCGAAAACCATTGCATTCTAGTTTTGAATTAAATTCTAATGTACTTTTCTAATTTCTTGTTTTAGTGTCATAATCTTAGATATGATTATGAAATATCATTAAAAAAAATTAAGGAAAAAAGTACTAAAATAGTTTGAAAAAATAACTGGTTTAGTATGCCACCAAATGAAATAGATGATGACCATGATCCTGGTGACTTTGAACCTGATCCTTTTGACATAATATCTGGTGACATACCAGAGTGGAATTTACCTGATGAATACAAGTCAGATGAACAACTTGATTTCGAAATGGATATGGCTGCTGAAATGCAGCAACAGTTCAGAGAAGAAGTCCTAGATCCAGAACTGAAAAATTTCTTTGTCGATATATTTGTAAATGCCATACAGATAGAGGGTAAAATAGGAGACATCATATGCCATCACTTTTGTGATCTGGAACAAATAACGTCATTTCAAATTTCAATAATTTCGAGACTAGGTTTTGCTCCAAAAATTGGAATTTTAAGAGAAATTCTAACTGAATATGATGGCCTTAAAAATTTCAATTCTATAATTAAAAAAATTAATTTCATTAGAGAAGTGCGAAATGGTTTTGCACATCGTAAACAAGGATGGATTTCTCACGGCAATGATGCCGAAAGCTTCACTATAACATTGACAAAATATGAACAAGGTAAAAAGAGAGAATTGGTTCTAGATAAGAAAAAACGTGATCAAATTAGAAGCAATATTGACACTTGTAATGAAGATCTAAAGAAGATTGATTCGGAAATACGTACTAAAAGAAATCATAATTCATAATCCCATACAAGATAATTCCTAATCTCCGATAGGATTATGGAGTGTTAATGATTCATCTATAGAGAGTAAGAATAGAATTCACTTGGTGGATTTTGCATAAAATTTAATAATATTACATCCAATTAATTTTTTTAATACATGGCAAGAGAAAAAACAGCAATCGCTACAGGGGAAAAAGAAAAGGTTTCAAAATCTAAATCAATAACCGAAAAAACAAAAGCAAAGTCTGCAAAGAGAAAAAAATCAGATGAGCCATTAGGTGATTCTGGATTAATTGTGATAGATGATGATTTAGAATGGAATAGAGAGATGGAGATTGAAGAAAGACGAGCATATTTAGAAGAAGCACGTTCTCAAGAAGCTTTTGATTAAAGTAATCTTAATTGCATAATGACTCAATACAAGTATTCAAGTAGGATGAAAGATATCACCTAGTGTGCTAAAAACCCTAAAAATAGACGAATTAAGAGCCGATTTGTTAAGAACAATTCTAAAAGTAGATAATTGTGAGAAGAAAGAAATTTCAAAACAGAAATCTAGCGACTCTGCTCTTGATATAATAAAAAAATCCTCTAAAGAAATCAGAGATTTAAGACACAATGAGATGGTCTGTCTCTACAAGTATGTTGGAGAACTGGAAAGAACACACCATCATTTCAAGTAAAAATATGCTTACAGTAAAAACTAAGTTTTGAGTATTCAGTTAATTCTTCCCTAAAGCCATACAGATATCCCATGGACTAATTACTCTATCTTCATGGATTACCAATGGCTGAGACAGGTCATACATTATTTTTGAAATACCTGAGATGCTCAAGTTCTCTGAAACTATTTTGGTTTCTTCAAGAGACACGACACTTACAGGAATGTCTAAAAAATTATCATTGCCAAGAAGATAGTACAAACCAAGGTGGAACATTCGCTGAATTTGTTGGAAGAATCATCAAAATTCTATGAATCTGTTGACATTATCCACATCAAAAAATTAGCAGAAAAGGAAGATTTGTTCCTGTTGGATATAATGAAGAGCAGTGAGAATCAAGATATTTCAAAATCAATCAAGCAATTCATGACGTATGAGGGAAGAATTGCAGGAATTTATCTTGAAAATCTAACTGCAATATTCAATAAAATAAATCCAGAGTTTAATTTTACAGGGCGAAAGAACAAGTCAAACTCTAGAAACTATAATGCTTCAGATGAGATTAATGCTTTGCTGAATTATGGATATGCCATACTGGAATCTGAAATTAGAAAGATAATCAACTCAGTTGGATTAGATTATTCAATTGGATTTCTACACGAGATTAATCAGAGTAGGACTCCTCTAGTCTATGACATTCAGGAATTGTTCAGATGGTTAATTGATTTATCAGTGATACAATTACTGGAAGAAAAGAAGATTATAAAATCTGATTTTATAATTACGGAAAACTATCACACTAGACTTGGTGAAGATGTTGCTAAATTATTGATTGAAAAGATAAACTCAAACCTTAATACGAAATATAATTACAAAAATGGAAAAAACTATTCTTATCAGATCATACTTTCAAATAATTTACAACAGTTTGGCAATTTTATTTCTGAAAAAAAGAAAGAGTTTGAATTTAACATACCTGCAATCAGACTAAACAGAAATGTTGATCTGGAACTAAGAGAGAAGATTCTGAATCTGAGTGCTGAGGAGAGAAAGAAACTAGGAATCAACAAATCCACATTATGGTACATAAAAAATAACCTGAAAGAAGGAAAAACAATTAACATCTATGACAAGATTCTCTCAAAAATTCAGACTATACACTAAGAATATTTAGAAAGGTTTTTGAATTTGTTTTCAAAGTGATTGATTCTCGGGAACTGTTTTCTCCGAAACTATTGAGTCTCTGGAAAAACTCTTGAATCTCATTTGCATGTTTTGGCGATACCATGATACTATCTGTGTCCATGTAAGCGACGTATCCATCCCTATGCGATGTAACGATACTTTCAGCTGCTGCCAAAACTAATCTAGCTGCTGCAGGCAAGAACACTCCAAGTATTGGATTGAAATGCTTTGCAGGATTCTCCTTTTTTGATATTGTATTGTGATCAACTGAAAATGATTCATCAATCCCATAGACTGTTATTGGTTCATTTTGCTTTTCTGATTTTTCAGTATTCACCTGAATGTGAATGCCGTATGAAGCAGTGTTTGCAATTATTTTTATCGTGTTTTGAATTGTCTTGTCAATTTCACAATCTGCAGATACTGTTCCCTATTGGAAGCCGTTGAGTGAAACGTTGGATGACTATGCCTGCCACAAGGAGGTAAAGTCAGGCGGAGATGTTGGCCTGTTGCCCAGATTACGCATGAAAATAGATAGGAATCAGATAAAATATGTGGGAAAGGAGGTAGCAAATCTTGACGCTTCTAATGTGCTAGGAGTTTCTGAGGACTCGGAAAGTTGTCCTATCTATGAAAATCTAGAAGAGAAGATACTAGAGATTAGGCCAAGAGATTCCCACAAGTTTGGAATATCAAGAAGTAACTTGATTGTAATCCAAAAGAGAATCAGAAACAATGACTCTCAGGTAAAACTCCAGAAAGGCACCATCAAAAAACTCCAAAAAGCATTTTCCGACGTTGTTTCGGGAAATTTCCGGAATGAAAACCGGAAAGATAGTGACAGTATGATTGAACAGGAGGTGATAATGAAATAATGACCGGAAAGATGGAGAACACTCCCGGATTGATAAACCAAGATGCCGGATTGATAAATGAGAATATCGGATTGATAGAAAGTTCTACCGGAATGATAGAAGAGAATATCGGATTGATAAACCAAGATGCCGGATTGATAACTGAAACCGATGATGTAGAAGATAATCCAAATGGCAGAAGAAAAAGAAGCCGAGAACGAGGCAAAGACACCAAACCTCGAGATTATCCAATGCACACAATGAAAAATCTACCACAGTTTAGAAACAAGTCTCATGAGGAAGTTAGACAATACATACTCGAAAAGAAAGGAATCGATATTGGGAGTAACTTTAACTGGAATAATACAATAATGTGGATTTTGATTGGGTTAGTAGTTGTTGCAGGAGGAATTGGAATAGCAAAGTGGTGGAAGCAAAGACAAGAAAAATAAAATGAGAAATGCATCAACCCAGTTGAAACATGACATGCGGAGGATCTTGAAAAATAATAGATGATCAGATGGGCTTTCCTCTGAATTGATAATCAATTATTTTATGAAATGTATTGTGTGATGCAATTACAGCCAATGTGGATAATGCTGCCCAAATGAAATTTCTGATTGTTATCAATTCATTTGGTTTGTCAATTATCAGCGAGGTATCAAATACGACATAAAAGTTGTCAAAGAGCCAAAAGGCCAGAGTTATCCATGACAGTACACCTCCTATTAGAAACCCCAAACGGGTTTTGCTTTTCACAAAAACTATTGCTGCTATTATTGCAATGTACCAAAATATACCAGCTAAAAGCCAAATGGGCTGAAAAAGATCGAGTCTGTCATCTAGCCAATAGTAGGTAGTTCCGACTATTGCCATTGCAATTAGTGATGCAAGCAAAAGTTTTTGATTAATCTTGAATCCTGTACGCTCTTCTCGCAGAGGGGCAGTGGGGGGATTTTCTCTAATTTCCTTTGTTGCAATATCAATTGCGTCTCTTACTGATTTGAGTTGTAATGGGACAATTTTGGTAATGGAATTGTTGGTAACAATTGTATCATGAACTAGACTATCTATGAGAGGTCTTGCCAATGATGCCTTTACTGGCGTGATAAGGTCAACCCAGTAGGATGAAAGACGTGTGGTCAGAAAAGGAATCTGAATAACAAACAGGTTCTTGTTCAAATATTTGGCATACACTCTCATAATTTGCTCATAAGTTATCTTATCTTTGCCTCCAATTTCATAGATTTTTCCTGCAGTTTCAGAATTTTCCATACATCCTACAAGGTAATCTATTACATCATCAACGGCGATAGGTTGCGCAAGTGACTTGACCCAAGAAGGACAAACCATAACCGGCAATCTTTCAACTAGATATCTCAACATGGCATAAGAGCCACCCTGAGCTCCAATGATTAAGGATGCGCGCAGTTCTGTCACTGAGATATTGCCAGATGCAAGTATCTCCCCGACCTCTTTTCTGCTTTTCATATGTGGTGACAATTCAAGGCTGTCGTTTACCAACCCTCCAAGATAGATTATTCTTTTGACTCCTGCATTTGTTGCAGCTTTAAGGAAGTTCTGAGCTTGAGTTTTTTCACGGGACGCAAATTCCTTCCAATGATCTTTGCTTCCCTCCATGGAATGAAGCAGATAGTAAGCAACCTCGATTCCAGTCAGGGCATTCTCCAATTGGGTTACATCAAAGACATCGGCCTGAACATATTTTACATTTGAAGTATCTGACAGGTTTCGTCTTGACATTCCCTTGACAGAATACCCAAGTTTGCAAAGATGGGATATCAGACGTGCTCCAATAAATCCAGTTGCACCTGTAACCATGATATTGTATGGTTTATCCTTTATGCTAGTGTCAATTGATTGCTGGGACATTTCTCTTTGATCTTTTTCTAAATACAATTAATGTTAGAATAGATAGTATTGCAATTAATGTGAAAAATAAAATTCCAATAGAAAAATAATCGTTTACAAATAATTTTGTGTCAATCCATGCTTTTGGTAAAATTGTAAAAAAATCTCCTCCTGAAAAGTCTTCAATTGTCCCGATTGCCAAACTGTACTTTCCGCTTTGGTTTTTTTCATCCATTACAACAATGAAATATTCTCCATCAGCAGGAATTTGAGTTCTAACTTCTTGTCTTTCCCAGTATGTAACTTGGCCAAATGGTTCATAAAATTCAATTCCTGGGAATTTTCCCTCATACAGAAATTTTTTTGTATTCAATTGAGATTCAAAAGAGGCATTGTTATCTTCAAATGCTGTACTATCCATTAAAACTAGAGTAGGTGAATATTTCTCCAAACCGCTGATTTTGGGAACTACAATGCTTGAATAAAATGAATCTCCCTGTTTTGCATCAAATGAATAAAATTTTGCCTCATTTGTGCCTAAATTCTCATAAATTGCCCATGAAATTTTATGATCAGGAATTTGTAATGCAGAATCAAAGTTTGTATGCGTGTCATCATGACTGATTAATTTATGTCCATACGCAGGGCTTGCTGAAACAATTGCAAAGATAAAAAGTATGATTGTAATTTTTTTCATATTTCATTTTCTTGAAATTAGTATTTTAACTCGTACAGAAATTTTTCAAGTTAGCACTAGTATTATTTAAGAGCACTATTCATATATGAAAAATTTAGAATTAACATATGAATATGATTTTAGTACAAAAATGTAATGAATGTGGAAAAGAATTCCAAGAATGGTCTTGTGATTACTGTTACACAAAGTCCATGATTAAAAAAATGGAAGGATGAACATGCAGAAATTAGATGCTGAAGAAATAAACAAATTCATCCCAGATCTTAAAATTCCAATCAGAGTTGGTTTTATCAAATCTAACGACGTACCTGCCGTTATTTCTCTTTGGTATGTTTACAATGATGGTAAAATTTACTGTGCCTCACAAAAAACAGCAAAGATTGTTTCATATCTTAAAAAAAATCCTTTATGTGGATTTGAAATAGCAGCAGACAAACCACCCTATAAAGGAATGCGTGGAGAAGGAACTGCCAGAATTTTAAATGAAACTGGCGCATATGTTTTGGATCTTTTGATGGAAAAGTACTTGGGAGAAAAAGAATCAAAACTATCAAAATACTTGAGAAATAATTCTAAAACGGAGGTGGCAATTGAAATCACTCCGCAAAAAATCTTCAATTATGACTATTCTAAAAGAATGAAGGATTCAGGATGACATGTTAAAGGATCATGGATGTCCTACCTGCGGTTCTAAAAACTTTGGAAGCCCAGAGATGAAGAAAAATCAGGATATGACTGCAATATGGAAAAAACAGTGTTACAACTATAAAAAATTCTGGTACTCAGAATCCGGAAATTAATTATTCATAGATTAGTTAATCTCTGTGTTATCCTAGAGTGCTGCTTTTGTGTATATGTTCGAAATTATTGGTGAGTGCATCTTTTTCTTTATAGTAATTCTATAAAATATCAAAATACCCAATAATTCCAAATATTCAACAAAGCCCACCGTGTAAAAATGCATTAACCATCCATCAAGGCTTTGATCAACTGATGCAATACCTGCACTCATCTGAGGAAATGCTGTAATAAACATCACAGGGGCCATCAAAAATCCCATGACCCAATCAGAAGATTCTAAATCATTTGCTGATTCCAGAATTTTTTCAGCAGAATCTGAAGGAATATTTTTAATGTTTTGGAATTTTAGATCAGAATAAACTGAATTCCCTTGATCTATTGCAAAAATCATTACGCCTAGCATTAAAAGAAGAAATATCGATTCACCAAAAACCACCAAACCTCGCTTGCCTTTTTGGAATTTGTAAATTTGTCGCTCAAACATTGGACCAAAGAAACCCAATTTCTTTTTCTTGACCAGTATTATCACAGATATGGAAATTGCCGAAATTATCCCCAATGAGCCAAACCAATTATCTGAAACATATTCTACAAAAAGAAGTCTGGCTGGCAAAAGTAGTCCAGTCATCACTCCAAATACAATTAGAGATTCAAATATTCCTCTCAATTTTAGATCCTCCAAAAAATATCTTCATGTTGGAATTAACTGAAATTTACTTTTAAGCAAGGTAACTATTATCCTCTAGTGCTAACTTTCAGATTATTTTTTAATATACTTGCCAAAGATGTGGACTTATTTCAAATGAATTTATTGGGTTTTCCTCTAGCTTTTGTTCTCAGTACTGCCTTGCAGCATATGCATCTTGACTCGTCCAAATCTAAGAATAAGCCACAAAATGTGCAACGTTTCTGCCCAATCTCGTATCTCATCCTGTTTGGTGCAGGTTCTGCCTTATACCTGAGGCATATGCCTTTACATGTCCTTCCCACTAGACTTCGCCCTCTAATCTTTTTTTGATCTCCTTTGCTCTATCACGAATAGTTACTGCACTAATTCCGGAAACTTTGGAAATGTTGATCTGTGAAATTTTTTCATGATGTTTTAATGCTGAAAGATGTAAAGCTGCTGCTGCCATTGCCATAGGATTCTTGCTAGTGGTAATTCCTTTTCTTCGTGATATGTGTAGAATTTTTAATGCATGTCGTCTTGTCCTCTCTGAAGCAGTTGTCGCATTTGCAAGTCTTGATACAAATTCAGACGGATTATACGATTCAGGATAGATGTCAAGCTCCTTTAAGAGAAACCTGTAGATACTTTGAAGTTGCTTTCTTTTTACATTTCCAGCATAAGATACATCTTGAATGGTTCTTGGAGTGTTAGTTAACCTGCATGCGATGTATGTTGCAGCACACAAGATTCCAGCATTTGATCTTCCTGAGAGTATTTTCCTTGATCGTATTTTTCGAAACAAATACGCTGTTTCTTCTACTACTGCATCTGGCAGACCTAACTTTGCTCTTATTCCATCTAACAACGTAAATGCCTTGATGTATGATTTTTCAGTATTTGCAAGTCGACTGTTTCTATCCCATTTTCTTAGGCGAAAAAATGCCCTTTTGTTCTCAGCAGAAAGGGATTTCCCAGTGGAATCTTTATCCTTGGATTCTATGATGGTAGAAAGGCCCATGTCTGCCATTTTCAGAGATATCCTTTGCCCTGTTCTTGCATTGTTCAGATATTCTTTTCCAGAAATCCCTGAAGACTCATTGCCCATATCTATGGATTTTTCTGAAATGACCGTGCCACAACAACTACATGCAATTTCTCCAGTTGCCAAATCAGTTATCAACGCAATTTTTTTGCAATCCTTTAGATGAATTAAATCACTCAACTTACTCTCCCATATGTGAAAAGATTCTACAATTATCACATGAAATAAAAAACTCTAACATATCTGCAATATCCGAACTGCACTCAAGAGGATTTTGGATATCCTTGGAGATGATGCTTTTTTCTAAAGTTTTTTTTAAAGTTAATACCGCCAATATTACTAAATTATGGAAATAAATTATTTAAAGTGGGACAAGAAATCCGTCTAGTGGTAATTACACTTGTCGGTCCAAGTTTGGTTTTTGATCCTAAATAAATAAAAAATAATCTAAAAGTTAGCACCAGATAATGATGTTCTGATTTTTAATATACAAAAACAGTGAATTCTAAACTTGATGTATATTTTTACGAGGAGTGCACTAATATGATACATTTTACTTTAAAGAAAAATTCCAGAGCAAATAGATCTAAACTCTATTCAGTCAGCACTAATGTTGAAAATTTTTCTAATCTAATGCCGAAATATTTCAAATCCATAATCATAAAAAAATCAATTGGAAATAAAATATTTGTAGATGAAAAAATCCGTTTTTTAGGTAGTTTTTTGGATGTGAAAACAAAACATGTGATTATTTATCCCAGGATACATGAGGTTTACATACTATCAGGTCCTCTACGAGGTTCATCTTTTATTGAGTCATATGATGAAACATCCTATGGAACAAATGTAATGATTTATGTTTCAATTAAATTCAATGGTGTTTCAAAATTATTTTTACCATTTGGATTTTTAATAAAAAGACAAATGGCAAGAGTTATGGATGAATTTCTTGACTCTGCTGAAAAACTTGTTTTTGATTTAAATAAATGACAAAATTAGCACTAGACTAAAAAGTTAGCCCGATTATAAATACAAATTTTTCCTCAGATATTTATGAATAAGCAAGTCTGTGTGGTTGGGGCTGGAGTAGGAGGACTAACTACTGCCTCATTGCTTGTCAAAAATGGTCATTCTGTTGAAGTTTTTGAAAAAATGAGTAAATTAGGAGGAAGAACTGCATCCACTGTTTTTAGAAATCATATTTTGGATAATGGATTCCATATAATGCCATTTTACAAAAAATCAGCAATTTTTGAAGTGCTGAAAACATTAGGAATGGAGTCAAAACTAAATCTTGCCAAAGTAGATAAAATTGCATTTTATTCTGATGCGGGATTTCACAAATATCCAAAAGGAATAGGTGATTTACTTCAACTTTCATTAATTCCATTTTCAAGTAGAATCAAACTCCTCAAAGTATTACTTCCAATGGCATTTACATCAATGAAAAAAACTGAGGAATGGGACAATCTCTCTTTAACTGAAATTACAAAAAAACTTGATCCTAACACAAATGCGTTCTTTGAAGCTGTCTGCATGCTTGCATTTGCAGACACTGCTGAACATATCTCATTGGGGGAGTTTGCACGAACCATGATTCGTGCAAATCCTTTCAAGGGTGGAACAAGTGAATTTGCATATCCTGATGATGGGGGTTATGATGCAATATCTCGGGTTTTGGGGGATTATGTTATCGCAAACAAGGGAAAAATCCACCTGAACTCACCAATTAAAAAAATTGTTGTAAAGGATTCTAAAGTTCAAGGAATAATTACAAAAGATGGAATGTTTCATCCTTCAGAATGTGTTGTCATATCATTGCCTGCATATCAGGGAATCAATCAACTGTTTGACGATAATGTGTTTGATCAAAATTTTGTTGATAAAGTAAACAAATTAGACAAGACTACTGCAGTAGTTGAAGTTCATTTTGCCTTGAATAAAAAAATTGATTCTAGGCAAATAGTTTTTCCTGTAGGTGATTTTACCACCAAAGGGTTTTTCTTTATTTCAAATATCACTCCATCAGTATGTCCACCAGGCGAACATTTGATGATTGCGGGAACTCCCGTTCATCCTTCAGTAGCTGAGAATCCAAAAATGATTAAAGAGATTGTAGAAAAAATGAAAGATGAATTAAACTCGATATATCCTGAGTTTGAAAAATCTCTACTTTGGGACAGGCCCATGGCATGGAAGTTAGTAGAATCAGTAGTAAAGGAGCCTGGATTGGTATGGAAATCAAAGATGCCTCATGAGATATCGCAAGTAAAGGGACTTTATTTTGTGGGTGATTCAACTATAAGTTACGGAATAGGAACGGATTCTGCAGCACACAGCTCAATTCTCTGTTATCCAAAAATAGAGAATTTCTTAAGGCATTCTAAGTAATTGATGTGCGAATTAATTTTGGCAGATCATTTAGAGTTGAATTTGCAAAAACTTCTGCATCAAATTTTGGTATTTTTTCTTGCTCTAATGCATAGCCGCCAACAACAATTGGCACTTTAAAATTTTCTTTTATTTTTTTGATTAATCTTTGTCCTGCCTTGAGATTGTCTTCTAGGGTGATTGATACCATTACTAAATCTGGTTTGTTATGCTCAATGAAATGTAATACGGAATCTGATGGAATGGATGTTCCCATGTTGAAAACTTTGTATCCTTTACTTGTAAGAAATGTCTCAATAACATCGCATCCTAAATGATGCTCTTCTCCAACTGGCACGCATAGAAGAATCTTCTTTTTGTTACCTGAAGTAGTTCCTTTATCCATGATGATTTTTACAAGCGTTTGTGCAACATTGCTTGCAACATGTTCAGTTGCTATGCTAATTTTGTTGTTTGCCCATTCATCTCCTATCTGGTGCATCACGGGTTTTAGAATTTTGTCAAAAAAGTCTGCAGAATTAAAAATCTTAATGTAATCATCATAAATTTGAACACTGCTGTTAATATCACCATCAGTAAGTTTTTTGTATAATTGCTTTCTTGATTTTTCCGAAGCTTCTTCTCTTTTCTTAATATCTTGTGGGCTGTGCGATGCTAAAACGGATAAAACTTTTGGATTCTCTCTGTACTCTACTGGTATGTCATCTTTTATTACTTGAGATGCCTTGCCTAGATATTTTATAATTTCCTGCTTTGATGTACTTTTTTTTGAATCCCAGACACTTTTCACGAGGTAAAGATATTGATCACCTTTGACTTTCTTGGCTCTGATGTATACCATATTGGACTTCTTAACATCATGTATTTAACTAATGCCTATTAGTGGTTATAGTGCTAATTCATTCTTCAAAAATTAATTTTTATTATTAAAAACTGCAAACAAAATTCCAGGTCTTGTATCTGCGTACAACAAAAAATATGTCTGCCTTGCCAAGTATGTGTCATTAAATCTGTAAATTAATGGTCCAATTTCTGATAACATTTTCCCCGTAGTAATTTGACCCTCTTTGAATTGACGTAATAATTCATCAAACAAGTCTTTTTCTGATTGACTAAAATATTTTGAGAAATATCCAAAAATATGCATCATTACATTGAGATGTGTCTTTATTGTAGGCTCTTTTTTAAGAGCAATTTTGAGGTGCTCTTCATATTTGTATAAAATATCAGATAAGGGAATTTTTTTGTGACTTGCAACCAAGTTTCCAAGTATCTTTAATTCTTCTTGATTGTGAACCATTAACATGTACTTGTTCATGGCCTGAAATTCGACTAGTTCTCTAATTCGGTTTGATTTCTTTACCTGAGAAAACCTCCCCAATACAAACTCTATAGTATCTTTTTCGGTAACTTGTATCTCATCTGCATTCAAATGTGTAAAATCTTTACTCACCATTTTAGACTTTGATAATTGCATATAAAGCCAAAAAGTAAAAAATCGAATTACCACTAGTTTTCTTATATCCACTAAAAGATATTTTGGCACTAGGAAAAAAATTAGAACTAGATTATATATGATAAACACAAATTTTTCTCAATGAAAGCAACAATCATTGCAATATCCGCAATCCTCCTAGTTGGATCAATTACTCCATTTGCTACAGCAGAGGGAGTTCCATCTTGGGTAAAAAGTAACGCCGGTTGGTGGGCAGACGGAACAATTTCAGAATCTGAATTTGTTTCAGGTATTCAACATCTAATTAAAGAAGGAATACTCGCAGTACCTCCAACAACTGTATCTGCTGAAACTACACAAGAGGGAGTTCCATCTTGGGTAAAAAGTAACGCCGGTTGGTGGGCAGACGGAACAATTTCTGATGGTGAATTTGTAAATGGAATTCAACACTTGATAAAAATTGGAATTGTCAATGTTCCAATCTCAGATGATGCACCATTACAACAAGAATCTACTATTAGTTCTGATTCAGAATTAGTTACACTCCAAGCAGAATTAGATAATTGTGCAGAAATCAACAAAGCGTATGATAGACTTAACTGTGAAAGAACCGCAAAATTCGAGATCACTTCATATAATATCAAAAGTAGTTCTCAAACATACCAGGTCGGACCCGTCACTTACTATTGGACAGGATTAGATACTGAGGGAAACACATTTGAGATTACCTCGTCAGGTCAAGCCCTGCTGAGTCTCAGAATATTAGTTGAGAATACAGGTTCTGATCAAAATGAGTCACTTTTTTGTACAGGTCCTGCAATTTGTAACTATGACATAACAAATGGTGATAGCGTTTACAAATATTCCCAAATGGACTTTACAAATGGTGCAGTTGTTCTAAAACCAGGAGAATCTAAAATATTCAACATGATGTTTGGACCAAGCATTGGTGGTGGCGGAACAACGTTTGAGTATGATTCTACAAAAGATTACCAATTCAGAATCAACGAATCGTACGGCAGTACATCCATCCCATTAAACTTGGGATAACCACTTTTTTATTTTTATTAAATCTATTTTTGTATTGTATTCTCCAAAATAGTCTAATCTTCATAGTTCTACAGAATTTTAGTTTTAGCACTAGTCCAAAATGATTGCTTTTTTTAAATATCTTCAGAACTGAATTTTATTATTGACCAAATTTGCAATTATTTTTCCATTGTTAATCCTTGTTACACCTTTAGCATTTGCCGATTCATCTAATGTTGGAACAATTTATTGGAAACAAAATATTATTTCGAGTAATTCCTTTGCTGAGATTTATGTTAAAGATAATGATATGAATAAAAAAGAATATCCTAACTTTGCTGACAAGTTTACAATTGCTGTTTGGTCGGATTCCTCTCCTGATGGCTTGGAAATTCAAGTTGTAGAGAATGGAGTGTATACTGGAATTTTCAAAGGCGCTGTGTACATTGCAGATTCTGGTGAAACCGCAAAAAATCGACTGGTATCTAATCCGGGAGATATTTTATACGCAAAATATGTTGATTTTACCTTGCCTGATGGTAGTACTTCTGAAATTGTTTCTGCTGCAGTTGTAAAAATTCCAGGACAAAACATGGATGATCTTTTAAACACTCTTGATCCTAGCTTACGACTTATGGCATCTACCCAAAATGAAATTCCAGATTGGGTAAAAAGTAACGCCGGTTGGTGGTCAGACGGAACAATTTCTGATGGTGAATTCCTTTCAGGTATAGAATTTTTGATTAAAGATGGAATCATAACAGTATCTCCAACTGACACATCATCTCAAACATCTGATGGCGTTCCAGATTGGGTAAAAAGTAACGCCGGTTGGTGGTCAGACGGAATCATTACTGACGGTGAATTTGTAAATGGCATTCAACATTTGATTAAATCTAGACTAGTATCAGTACCTACAAATGCAGAGCCAGAACAAGTGACACCTGCCAAACCAAAAAATACAGATTCAGAATTAGCAGCACTACAAGCAGAACTGGATAAATGCTCAGAAATTATTACAGCATACAAAAGAATTGATTGTGAAAAGCCAATAAAAAATGCCATGACTTTACACACATACAAAATTAATGCTGAAAAGTTTGATGTGGGCCCAATCACATATTATTGGCAAGGTGTTGGCTCTGAAGGAAATGAGTTTTACTCAACTCCAACTGGGCAAGCAATATTATCGGTTCGTATGCTTGCAGAGAATACTAGTTCCGAAATCACTGCCATAAATTGCACTAGTCCTCAAATATGCGCTTATGATGCTTGGAATGGTGAAAAAGCCTTCAAGTATTCTGGAATGGACTTTACAAGCGGGCAAATCGCAATGAATCCAGGTGATTCAAGAGAGTTCAACATGCTCTTTGGTCCAAACATCGGGTATGGTGGAACCGAGTTTGAGTATGATCCTTCAAAAGATTATTTCTTTAGAATCAATGAAGACTTTGGCAGTGCTTCTATTCCATTAAACTTGGAATAGTGAACACCATTTTTCTATTTTTTTGAATAATTTCTTTAGGTGTCTTGTAAATAATTTGATAACCTCAGTAATAATTTTCAGTAATCTAATTAGAGATCAAAAGTTAGCACCAGCCTAAAAGTTGCCCCTAGGTTATATTCTACAAAGTGTAATTAACAATGAAAACAAATGCAACAAATAACAAACAAAAAAACACCACAGCTAAAGTTTCTAGCAATTGTAGCTGTCGCAGTTTCAGTGACACTAGTTTTTACAGTAACTCCTTGGAATATTATTCCAACTCTAGTGACTGAAGATGTAGCAGTAATCACAGTGGCAGATTATGGTTGTGTTGGTGAGTCAAGTGTCGGACGTTCAGTTGTTGTTCCAAACTGTGATGCAAATGTGGGAGAAATTGTTTCTGCAACATTTTACATTCCAGCAGGAGAAATAAACGGATACTTGGAAGAACTTGAAAGTCGACAAAATCCAATGGTAGATGCATGGGATAGAAACGTCAGCGGCACAGGTTTCTCACCATAATTTTTTTTATGCCCATTTTTAACACAGTTTCATACTTCATAGTAAAATTTTTTATTGGAATTATTGCTCCACTAAGGAAAAAACCAGACGTAGTTTGCAGCCACCGTAATCTACATGGCAAGTGTCAAAACAGGTGTAAGTTTATCACAACAAAAGATTTCAAAAGTTTCAGCAATATCAGGAGTAGCTATGCGCAATCGTTACAATGATTATGTGCAGTATGTTTGAATTGAATTAATTTTAATATCTTATATTTTTTCCTGAATTTTTCTAAATCTTCAATTTACACTTCCACGTGGGTCTAAATTTTAGTCCACTAACTATAACCCCAGCACGATGTGTATGGGGTTATAGTTAGGCCGTAAGAAAACATACCCACGAGTAACTAAAAATTTAGAAAATAATGTGAATTCTTAACCAGTAAGATTTTTTTAGAAAATTACTTACAGAATGAATTATCTTACTGAGGTTACTGCCTTGAGAACTCCGATAAACATCCCATTTTCATTCTCAATTTTAATCACAATGTCAGCCAAAAATATCTTTGCGTCCCTGAGGAGTCTTACCTCTTTTTAGAAGATCATCAGATGTTTTAATTCCAATAGATTGGAGTCTTTCAGTATATGCTGATCCTATCCCCTCAATGTCGATAATTTTTAAGGTCGTCATGATTACAAATAAAATATTCTTTCTTTGTTAAAACAATTTCAAAGACAAAATAGAAAATACGTATGACGAGTCAGCAAATAAGTTTGAAGCACCCTGTCATCCAAACAGACGATTCTAATTTATTTAAACAAAACAAAATAAAAAAGGATTACATGTTCTTTTTCGCACTAGCTAACGCTTTTGCTAATGCGATAATCAGAATTACCGCTACAATAGTAACAACAATAGCATAAATCAACATTGGGACAATAGTCTCTGCTTCTCCAAAAATCTCTTTAAAGATTGCAATTATTGCACCGTTCCATGCCAAAGCCGCAACAAGACCGAAAGCAGTTGTAAGTAATACTCCCATTTTATCTAGTGCTACTATTTTTAGTGGTTCTTCTTTTGTTTCATCCACCATAATTTTCAAAATGATAAAATTTCAATCATTAATAAAAGTATGGGATTAAGGAACAAGGAAGAATATATCATCTATCTATCTATCAGCAAATCGTACTTTAAAGAGCAATATGCGTCCTTATTGATCATATCTTATCGTCATCATCATTCTTTGCTTTTTTATCCAGTTTTTTCACCCCTTCTAGGTTTTTCATAGCAAAAGAGATTTGATGAGGGTGTGGTAAAACATGCAGATCCTTCCATGTCACATGTTTTTTGGAATATTTCAGGATCATCTGAATACACATGACGCTATATCACTGATTTGCTCAAAGGTACAGAATATTCATAGAAATCATTAATTGCAGTATAGTTTATCGATACTAACAATAATGGAACAAAGATACAACTAATCACAAACAATACATTTACACCATTCATAATCATTCAAACTCTAATTGTAAAGTTCATAAAGAATTATACCACTGTTCTTTATTTTTACGGAATAATATCATCACCACATTTACTGCCATACTCTACCAGTGCCCTGCCCCATCCGTCCTCAAAGGACGATGGAATGTCTGATAATTCGTCACAGTTCAATTCAGAAAAATGATTTAACACCAAGTATTCATATTCTTTTTGAGAATCATCTGTTTTTGTTTTTTCTAAAAATGAGGAATTTTGATTTTCTAATTCCTCTACTAGTCCTGTAAGTTTTGAGGTGAGCAAAGATGATGGTGTAATATCTGATCCTTGCTGTTGTTTTTCTTGTGTTGGTGATATCTCTATCCCAAGAAAGATGACTGCAACTACGGTCATTATTACAAACACTACAAATACTGCAAAGGTGGTTCTAAGTTTGGAACCAATTGCGTCTATAGTTGTTTTTCCTTTTCCTTCTTCTTCCAATATGTGATAACATGATTTATTTTTTAAACAGACAAAAGCTGAAATTTATTGCGATTCTCTCTCGATTTCCACAAAGACATATTCCTTTTTTGATTCAGGAATGATCTTCATGATTTCGTGCTCTATGGTGTCAGTGACAGTTTCTATCCTGTCAGTATCCAACCCGTCAATCAAATTGACCTCAATCCCGACTATTGCAATTTTCGGACTCAGATGCATTGTTTTCATATTCACTACGGTGTGAACCTCGGGAATGGCATTTACGGCACCTATAATTTCATCGTATTGCCGAGGTGAAAGTGATTCGCCTATGAGCAATCCCCTGTTTTCCTTTGCCAGGAAAAATGCAAAAGACATCAGAATTACACCGATGATAATTGAGCTTATCGCGTCATAGACGGTATTTCCAGTAATGTCCGTAAGAAATATTCCGACAGCTGCAACCCCGATTCCCAGCAAGGCGGCAGTATCTTCTACTACCACAGTCAGAATTGACGTGTCCTTGCTGTTTTTGAACTCTGTAAGCAGAGTTGACGGTCTGACTTTTTGTCTCCTGTCAACAATTGGTTTTTTGAACTGAGCCAGTGCAATTCTCAGTGCATTGGCCTCAAACGCAAATGCGATTGTCAGCACGACATAATTTATCATAGGATTCTCAAAGTGATGATCATCTCCCAACAAGGACGAGAATCCCTGCTCCAAGGACAGGATTCCAGATATTCCAAATATCATGGTAGCCACAACAAAGGACCAGAAAAACTGCGACTTGCCGAATCCAAACTGATGCAGATCACTTGCAGGCCTTTTGCTTAGCTTGATTCCATACAGCAAAAGAATCTGGTTTACCGTATCTGATGCGGAATGATATGATTCTGCCCACATTGATGCGCTGCCGCTGATTGCAGCTGCAATGAACTTGGTTACTGCTATTCCCAAATTTCCAAACAAGGCTGCATATACGGCTTTGGTCGAACCTCTTTCTGCTACCATGAACTCTCCTTTTCTTTTGCGTAGGATGTTATATCTGGTTGCTCTTGTCGTAATCAATACCAAACAAGGATTTTCAAGAACTGCTTGTACTGCAGAACTTGGGCAAGGCAAATAGCCCTTTTGATACATTCAAAGAGACAACAACAAAACAAACAGATGATATTTTTTTAAGATATTAAAAGAAATTCATTATCATCATTCGCCCTTTAGTTTGTCCTCTGCCATCAATTTTCTAATCCCTTCAAATTCCTTGTCGACAAACTCCATTTTCTTTGGAAGTTCCTCAGACAATCCCAATGGATGCTCTATTCGTTTAATCTCACCATCCTCAAGCTTCTGAAGAGAAAACACCCCCCTCTGTTTGCCTCGTCTTCAGTGAATTCCAGAGACATCGTGTGCGCAAACTCGTTTCGAAGCTCTCTCATCTCATCCAATATGCAGATGACCTCTTTTCTTTTATCGTACTGCGGGAATCTGTGCTTTAGGATTTTTCCCAGAAAACTGATCTTGTTTCCAAATGTTGCCCATCATTCATTGTCAAAGACAGAATCCTGAAACAATGGGTGTCTGTTTGCCTTCTCAGGTAATAGTAGGGAATCATAAAATCCAGAGAGACGTCAACTTTTGCCACGTAATCCAGTAGCAGTCTTTTGGTATTGTTGACCGTGTCAGACAAATCAGCTATAATATCACCAAGTGCCTCCACTTCATCATAATACGGATGACCCATGAAAGTCCTAAATTAAACAACTAAAAAAATGATAAGAGCATCTTGCCGAATTATCGATAAGGCTAAACATCCACCTTGATCTTCCTTAAGAAAATTGAGAACAGACATCTAGGAGAAATAGGGCTAAACATTTGATTGTTGAGGACTTTGATGGATTCTCTCAAGAATTTTTAATGATGAATAATCTTAAACTAATGTAAGAGATAATAATACCATTGAAGAAATCAATCATTTTTCTTATCGTAGGTTTTTTGTTGGGTTCTTCTATTCCATTACTAAGTTTAACGTATGCTGAATCTGAATCATTAATACCTGAATGGATAAAAAACACCGCCAGGTTTTGGGTTGAAGGTAATGTTTCTGATTCTGAATTTATCAATGCCTTACAATACATGATAAAAAATGGTATTATTGAGATTCCAGAAGATGAATCATCATTAGACTGTCAGAATGATTCAGGAGATTGTTTCTCCAGTACAATATCTAGGATAGTTGATGGTGATACTATTCATGACGGCTCAGGAAATTCTATTCGACTAGTCCTTGTGAATTCTCCAGAGATGAACACTGATGAGGGAATAGAGTCAAAGAAATATCTTGAATCAATATGTCCTGTTGGAAGTATAATACATGTAGATGAGGATGACAATCAATTGGAGGGAAGTCATGGTAGAATGATTGCCAAAGTGTATTGTGAAGGAGATATTCAATCTTTGAATGAAAAAATAATAGAAAACAACCATGGAACAATCTATCAGAGATTCTGTAATGTCTCGGAATTTGGAGAAGAGGATTGGGCCATTAAACATGGCTGTTAAACTATAATTCTTCATAGATTTTCAATGACAAATCACCACACATCGTAACATCTTAAAATATGTGAAAATATGTCAGGATATATTGTCTGAGAGAAAACCACCATCAGCATCATCTGTATCTGAAGTAATGGAAAAACATACCATGGAAATAATGAAGAAGCTAGAATCTCGTATTCCTCTTCAAATCAAATCATATTCTGATTTTTCTCGAGAATACATGAAATTATTAGAAGAGATATTCGATATTGACTATGCTATAGAAAACAAGATGTTTGGAAACTTTGGTATGGATGAAAAATCCATAAAGTTACTAGATAACTATTTGGAGATGGGCTCCAAGTTTTATACGTCTAACATAGACATGTCAAATGAATTCTTCAAGGGATATCTGAATATGAGGTTGTCAGTAATGGAGTCATACAACAGGTTTTTGAAGCAATTCTCGACAAATTTTAGAACGTACCCGGATTCGGCAAAAATGAAAACATAGCTGCTGATCACAAAATTTTCAAATCATCATCGTATTAGTAATCAGTTATTTCTTGAAAGGTCTAATTGCCTTGTAGGCTCCGTCCTTTAGCTGTATGAATAATGGAAGATATCCGTTTGGATTACCACGTATGTATCTGCGAAAATCTTTCTGAAGGTGTCCTTGTTTTTTGGCCTGCAAATTTTGATTGCCTTAATTGGGATGAACGGTTCTTTGAGTTTTTTGGAGGGGATTCTCTTTTTACTCTTTGTCGATAAACTCGTTTACACTTCCTAAAATAAAAAAAGATTTTAAGAGATTCATTATATCTAATTAGATTAAATTTAATCAAAATTTCTCAAATATTTAACTAAGAATAACTTTCATCTTTTCTACATTATGTGAACAATTTCATTTAATTTGAATCATGACAAATATTCCTGATCTACATTATCCCACTAAATACCTACTTCCTCTGGAGGAACTACCATGAAACTCTATGAACCAACTAGATTTTGATCTTTTTCACAAATGTATAGTTGTAATTTCTTTAAAAGAGAAAAATAAAGAGAGGAGAGTTTAGTTTAGAATAGAAGTCTCTATCTTTTGTACAGGATGTTTGAATATATCATGATGTGTAGAAGCTATCTGTTCTTTATTGAATATGAGATCGCATCGATAACATTTCCAGGTAGTTGTGGTTTGCAATAATCTGGTATTGCATTTGAAGATATAACATTACCGTATGAATTATCACTAATCAAAAGATAACATACAATTGCTAAATTATGGATTATGAAATTACCTGTTCAATATATTCTTGTTTTGTAACAATTGATGATCTTCTACCTTTTGGAGCTGTCACCAAGATACTAGCGCTGGTTTTTGGTCTTAAGCTCCAAAATTATTTTTAATGAAATAACTGTCTTTGAATTTCAAATATTACTCAAAGCTTTCATCGTTGCCTGTTGTCTATGCGCAAAGATTTTTTTGAGTTTATCTTGAGCATACCATTCAAACATTTTTCCAATAAAACCATACTGTAGTTCAAATTCAATCTCATCTGTTATCCTTGTCTGATTTTCGTTTATTTTATGAAAAACATGGGTGTGCCTCCAGCTTTTGAATAGTGCATTACTCATTTCATCTACATATGTGTATGGCTTGCAAGCTGTAATTTTGGTTTTCCAGGTTATGCGAGTCAGTATCTTGCTTGAAAAATAAGCAGTTTGCCCCAAAGTTATTTTATTACTGTTTGATTCTATTATCTTGAAATCCAACTCTTTTGGAGTGATTACTTGTAAATGGTGTAAATCTGTATAGAAATTCCATACCTTGTCAATAGAAGCATCTACAAGAAAAGAATGATGAAAGATTTTCAAGTATTTTGAAGTCTCAGACTTGTAATATATCTCCTAAAGCAATATCTTGGAATCTTTGTATTGATATGAAATACAAGAATACATCCTAATGAATCTCCTGTGAAGTTGAACCTTGATGATTTGTCTAACTTACATTAGATGAATTTTTGGTCAATCCTACAAAATCTATTCTATATCCAATATTCTATGTCGTAATTTTTCAAATTGTTCCGTTGTGATGAGTCCTTCTTTTTTGAGTTGTTGTATTTCTTTTAATTTTTCTTTTAATTTTATGAAATCTACAACCATAAATCCATTTTGTCCATTACAAAGAGCACCAAATGAAAATTTTTCTTGAACTTATCCTGAGTTTTTACTACCACTGAAGAACATAGTTCTAACACTACTCCTTCTTCCGAAAATAATTTTCTTAATTACAAATTCAAAAATAAAAAAATAATTTATGATTAATTAATAATCAATCAATTTTGTCTTTGGCTTTATCAATTACATTTCCAGCAGAGTCTTTTGCCTTGTCAACTGTTTTTTCTGCAGTATCAGTTGCTTTTTCGACTACTTCCTCTACTTTGTCTTTGACCATGTCTTTTGCTTTGTCTTTTATGCTATCAAAATTCATGAATAAAGTGGATTTATGATCTATATAATTGTGATCATAAGTTATAGTAAAATTTGATTAAAAAATGAGAAAAATAGAATCTATTTTGCGTTTGATTGTAAATATAAATTTATTATATTTTCATGTTTTGTAGGAGTGTTTGGATATGGTCCAGGTCTTGTTTTTAATACATGCCATACTATTCTAATTGTCACACCAACTATTGGAATTATTCCAATGTACATAGTAGGAAATTCATATTCATCTTCTACCAGATCAATGTTGACACAAAATACTTTGGTACACAATTCTTTGTCATTGGAATAGATCTTTACGTATTCCTGCATCGTATCCTGTGCGTCTGCCATTGGAAGAAGATTTCCCTCCCTGACAAGCTTGACCTTCAGATCCTTGAAGGTTGCCTTTGTGGTAATGTAGATGTCCTTCATGTACGTGCCATATTCTCTTACGAACTTTCCATTCACAAGTGCAATTTTTTCAAAGGTGTGATCCTCTGGCAATGCAATCACGACGTGTATCATCTCATCGTACCTTACGTCATTATAATCATTGAGCGAATAGGTTATCATTTCGTCCGAATAATCCCCTCTGGACTTGATCTCTTTCTCCCTACCGTTGACTTCCATCACGTATGTGATGTTTTCAGTGTCAAATACATGGTCAAGAAACGGTTTTTCCGGGGGCTTAGCCAGACATCGATGTCATATATTCCGTCCATGGTCATGTGTGCAGTCAGATCAATTATTCGAATTTCCCCTATTGACATGTCTCGTGTCTGACCGAAGAGCATGTGAGAATATCCACCAGGATTCGTCACGTTTGCATAATAGTTTGCTGTGCCTTCAGGGAATTCACCCTTGTACAATACAGTAATTGAAATATCCAATTTTTCCAAATCGGATTGATTCTGCTGTATATCTACTTCTGTAATGTCAAAATCCCACTCATTGTAGGGGGTAGGGTTCTCAGCAAATGCAAAAGAAACAGCAACACTAGATGAGATAAATAATAATAAAATCAGTGCGATACTATGAAGGATAAGCATTGTTTTCCCCCTTGTAGGAATAGTAATTTTTTGCAAACTTTTTGTGGCTTTTTACATATTGTATGTCACCTACTTGTATGCCACATACGCATACGCCTAATTTGAAAGGAACACGACTTTGTCCACAGAAAGGGCATACCTTGTGTGAATCACTTGAAAACATGTGATAGATTGGGATTTCCTTTTTTTGTCGTGCTTTTCCCTGTTTCAATTTTTATCATCATTCCTCAAATCAGATTTTTTCTTTTGCTTACACCAACAATTAGGTGAACACGCATCATCTAATGTCATCAATCAATCATCCCCTCAAAATCACAGTCATCCATTGCAAAGCTTGGATGTTTCAGATGCTCGCCGACACCGAATCTTTCAAAGAAATCTGTCGTTTCATTGGCTGTTTTTTCTTCTTGTTTTTTATTCTTCATGAATTAGTTTTTGATTTATAGCATATAGGCTCCCTGTTAACAAAGTTTACAATGTTTACATATACATATTTAATTTTTAGAGTATTCGACAGTCAGATTAGATTTTTGGCTAATCATCATATTTGTATATGCGAACCGTAGATCAATATTTTTTCAACAGTTGTGGACAATAATCAAATCTCTTGAGGATAAAGTAAATAGGATAATGACAATGAGACACAGATCTTGTATAGGAAAAGATGGAAAATTAATTTGTGATGCATATAATACTAATGAAGTATGTTTCGATATTTTTTACGCCTTAGCGATAGGAAATGTATCAAACATAGCTAAAAAATACAAACAATCAAGTTTCAACTACTGTAAATCAAATTTCTGTTATTTTATTTTAGTCGTAGCGACCACAAGCGGGTTGAATCAAGAAAAATAAAGCTGTTTCGTTAATTTGTATAGATTCAGATTTAATACGAATATTGACACGATGATAACAATGAAACAAGAAATAATACATAGAGAACAAGTCGACGATTTTAGTCGAGAAACAGCCCTGATGGGAGTGAAAGAAACATTCCTTAACTAGGGATCTCCATTTGAGTTTCCATATTTTAAATATAGACCATCTAAAGATGATTTACCAAAACCTAAGAAACTATACTAGTATAACCTGCATTATGTGAATAATTTCATTTAATTTGAGTCTAAAATATTTCTCAAAACTTTGGTTCAAATCTTTATAGGTTTGATCCCAAGATTTAGAATTTTGAAAATCTTCCCAATTCATTATCGTTATTGAGAATATTTGTTACATACATCAATAGTTGGAATAAATTAATAATCAGAAAGATTACAAATTTTCAATTGAGCTACAGATTTTTAGATCATGCAACTGACGCAATAATTGAGGTTACTGCAAAAGACATCAAAGAAGCATTCTTGGTAGCAGCTAATGCAGAAATCAATCTTACACTTGATCAAGATAAAGTAGAGGAGAAAGAAGAGAAGGAATTTTCAGCCAATGGAAAGGACCTACGATATCTTTTGTTTAGCTGGCTTGAAGAAATATCGTTTGTGCTAATTACCGAAGGATTTGCAATAAAAAGATTGGAGTTTGACATTGAAGAAAATGACGGTTATAGGATTAATGCAAAAGCATTTGGTGAAACATTGGATGTCAAAAAACACAATTTCAAAGTGGAGATCAAAGCCCCCACATTTTATGACATGGAAATAAGACAGGATAACGGTGTTTACATGAGATTTTTGCTTGATTTGTGAGGTTTGTGAATATTTCTTTGCAATTTCCTAGAAGAAATTATACGTATTTTTTAAAAGGGTGTCACCTGATGATTCAACATGTTAACTAAACTAGCAATATTGATAGTTTTCGGGATTTCGCTTGTGTTTATAACTCCAGCCCATGCAGATGTTGAATCGTTATCTCTCGGGAAACCATTTTACACAAATGAAGAAAAGATTGAATTTGTTGGAACTGAAGAAGACGGATATAAGCAAGTTTCAGTGGCTATCAAAAGAAATGGTGCTACGCTTGAATTGTTAGGAGATCCCTCTTCAGATAAAGATGGAGCTTTTATTACATTTCCTAGACTAGTAGAAAAAATTTTTGATTCCAGAGGAACTTATGAGGCAATTGCATTTACATCAACTCAAAAAATTGAAGATGGGATTATATTGAATTTAGAATATGACGGAGAACGAGTTACAGAAGTTGCAGATTTCGTTTTAGCTTTAAAATCAATTCCAGATTACTCAACTGAAATAGAAAAGACAGTTTCGTTTACAGCAAGCATTACTGACAATTCCGTTAAAGATGTGGTTTTTAGTTTAAGTGATGATAAACCATCAGGAGCTACAATAAATTCAGAATCTGGAAAATTTGTTTGGACACCATCAAAATCACAGGGAAACATACAAGATGTGTATTATACTTTTGACATTATTGCAACTAAAGGAGCTCAAGAGGACAAAGAAAAAATTACAATTACTGTAAAACAAGCATATGTTGAACCAATTAAGGAACCTGAACCAATCAAAGAACCTGAACCCACAAAAACAACTACTACGACACCAACAGAGCCAAAAGATTTAGGAATCGCATCCTTTGTGGATGAGACAAAAGATCCGCAAAGCTACGTTGACAGGTACAACAACGAGGCAACCTACAAGGAATGGTTTGATGACAACTTTACAGAGTATGATTCAATCTATCAGGCAGTGGGACTAGAAGAACCATTACTAATTCCAGCTGCGTTTGTGGATGAGACAAAAGATCCGCAAAGCTACGTTGACAGGTACAACAACGAGGCAACCTACAAGGAATGGTTTGATGACAACTTTACAGAGTATGATTC
>Ga0224513_10000062_pt1 | contig 33013 bp, 45 predicted proteins | sample SF_May12_sed_USG_5_FD_169109 | JGI IMG/M metagenome (GOLD analysis project Ga0224513, IMG submission 169109) | Sediment microbial communities from San Francisco Bay, California, United States - SF_May12_sed_USGS_21 | ecosystem: Environmental > Aquatic > Marine > Sediment | place: USA... | reverse complement strand
CTCGGCGATTATCAAAAGGGCGTCGTCGATCGCTCCGACGGCGAAAAGGGTCGAGCACGTTTCGAAAGTGGAGGCGAGTTCGGTCCTCCTTTGGCGGAGGTTTTCGATCCGGTCCTCCATTTGTTTAATCGAATAACTCATGGGGTTCTCCGTTTCTCCTCGGCGAGTCTGAGGACGTGGTTTCGAACGGGTTCGGAGTCCTGGTCGATCGAATCGACGGCGACGACGACGGCGCGGCGGGATGCGGCGATCGTCAAGTGTTGAAACCGAAACGTCGAAACGTCCCCGATTTCGAGATATGCGGCGACGAGCTCGGCGTCGATATCGGGACGGTTGAGGATCCCGAGGATCGAGTCGATCGCGATCCGTTGGTAAACCTTCGCGGAGCTCATGGGTTCGAGTTCCCGGTTTCGGCGATCATCTTAACGACGAGAATCGAGGCCGTAACTTTCGCGGGGTCGTCCTGGAAGTGGCGGAGGGCCGTTGCGAGGATCCGGACATACGAGTTTCGCCGGCGGTCCGCGTCGGTCGGGTATTGGCGCCGAGGTAAATAGGAGAGGGCCTTATTTGCGAGCTCGGCGTCCGTCCATTGGTCGAGGTCCGCGATTGTAAGGTCGGGGAGGTAACAGGCGATCGCGATATTTCGAACGAGGAGGGTTTGGACGTAAATCGGGAAACGTTTATGGATCCGGTCGGGGAGTTCCTCCGCCTCGGCGCCGTCGTCGTCGAGGGCGCCGTCGTCGTACATCGATCCGGGTCGATAGGATCCGGGGAGTTCCTCGCCGCGGGTGTAGGGGGGTTCCGGCGCCGGCTCCGGTTCGTAAACGGCGCGGTAAAACGCAAACGAGGTAAGTCGAGTCCAAACGCCGGCGTTCGCTTCGAGGTCGGCGACTGCCATCGCCGGGTCGATAACGTGTCCGTCGAGGCGTTCGAGGAGCTCGGCGCGGGTGAGCTCGTCCTCCGGCGCGTGGTCGGGATCGGCGCCGGCGGCGTCGGCGTCCATTCGCCAATACGAGTAAAACTCATGGAGGGCGATCCGGGGCTCGCGGGGTTCGATCGTTTGGATCGCGTCGCCGGCGCGATCGGCGGCGTCGAGGGCCTCTAAACATTTGTCCGCGGCGTCCATCATAATTTGGTCTTTCCTGTCCATTGCGGCCTCCTTATTTTTTCCCGGATTCGTCGGGATAGGTTCCGAAAATGTCGTAATAATCGTCCCTGTCGAGCTCGTCGGTCGCGTTCGCGATGAGGGTGTCGTAACGTTCTCCGAGTTTCCGCCGGCGTTCGTCGAGGTCGTGTTGGGCCTCGTCGATTTCCTCGAATTTTTTGTCGATCTTTTCGGCCTCGGCCTCGATCTCGTTTCGGCGGTTTGCATATCGCGGGGAGTCGATAACCTCGCGGCGGAGTTCCTCGACGGTCCCTTTCGCGAAATCCAGCCAATCGCCGGCGTTCCCGTAACGCGAATTTTCGTCGGCCTGGACTTGGGTATAAACCTGGACGCCGGCCGGCTGTCGGTCCCCTCCGCCATGATCCCATCCGGCGGAGTAATAGGACGCCGTCGGGGAAACTCGAAAGGTTTTTCCAGGGTATCCGCGGAGGCCGAATTCGGCGGGGAATTCGGCGACGGCCGCGGCGACGGCCGCGAGCTCGTCCTCGTAAGTTTTTGTTTCGGGGTTACTGGTTGTCGCTGCGTTTTCCATGGGGGCCTCCTGGTCTACTATTTTAGACAAATTCGGTTCGATATGTCAAATATTTAAGACATAGGGGGCCGGAGCTCGGGCGAGGAGGGGGGATAACGGTCGAGGACATAGCAGGGGACGACGTCGAGGCGGACGCCTCGCGTCGTAGCGGGGAGGGAGGGCGATCGGGCGGGGTTCGCCTGGACGCCGTTAAAACGCCTTAAAAACGGCGTCGAGGAGGAATCGGCCGAGGACGTAAACGGCGCCGACGGCGAGGACGAGGGCGACGACGAGGACGGCGATCGCGGCCTCGATCCTATCGCGGCGCTTGTCGTAGTTCATTCGGGAGGGGGTGTTGGGGACGCCTCCGGCGCCGGGTGTTTCGCGGCGAAATCGTTATTCGCGTTTATCTGTAATTCGAGGGCGAGGATTCGAGCGTTTCGCCTCGCGGCTCGTTCCTTCGTTACCTCTCCGGTCCGGTGCGCGAAATCCTTGTAATCCTCCTCGGAGGCGCCGGCGGGTGGCGGGGTCGGATAGGCGGGGAGCTCCATCGGCGGGAGTGGCGGAATCATAACGCCGACGAAAAACGGGACGGGATAGGGTTTCGGGACGATCTCCGGCTCGCATGGAGGCGCGGGTCGCGTGGACTGGCATCCGGCGAGGACGCCGGCGAGGAGGAAAATAATTATTTGGCGTCGCATTTTACGGGCCTCCGGCGAGGTCGCGGATTACGATTTCGAGGGTTTCGCAATAATCGAGGTTTTGGGTTCGGGCTCGGAGCTCGGCCGCGGCGGTTCGGAGCTCGGCGATTTCGGAATGGGCCGAGGCGAGCTCGCGGGCGCGGATCCCGGTTCGGCCGGCGAGGGCGACGGCCTCGGCCGAGTTTGTGGCGAGGGCCTCGGTCGCGGATCCGATCGATTCGAGGGCGAGCTCGATCCGTTCCCGGTTCTCGCCGGCGCGGAGGGCGGAGGCGATCGCCGTATCGCGTTCCGTCTCGACGACGACGAGCTCGGCGCGGGCGACGTCCCGATCCTTTACGGCGCCTCTCCATAGGATCCAGGGGGCCGCTAGAACCGCGAGGACGAGGGCTCCGGCGACGCCGATCCCGATTTGTTTCCAGGGTAGGGCGGCGAGGGTTGCGACTGGAATCGGCATTTATTTGCCTCCGTTGGGGCTGAATTTTTGGAGGACGTTCGCGGCCTTATAAAGTCCCGCGAAAAACACGACGCCTCCGGACCAAACGGTTACGGAATGCGTCCACAGGGAAACGACTCCGTCGGCCATAACCCATTTGTTATGCGCGGCGAGGAGGATCCCGCCGGCGTTAACGAGGTGGATAAAGGTATAGAGGAGGATCCCGAAAATCGCGAGGCGCCATTTCCGCGAGGAGTCCCGGCCGTCGGTCGCTCGTTCGATCGGGCCGGTTCGGTTCGGGTCCATAATTATTTCCAAATGTGGACGCGGTATTCGGCGACGTCGGCGATTTCGGTTCCGGCGTAAGTTGCCCAATAATTCGCGAGGAAGTGGAGTTTTACGCCGATTCGCGGTTTGTAAGTTGGAACGACCGAGACATCCCAAGCGGCCGGCTCATCGTCTCCGAGTTTCCAGTATTTCGCCTTAAGGTCGGCGAAATCCTTTTCGAGTAGGAGTTTCACATAAAACCATCCGGGGACGCCGGCGGCGTTCCATGCGCCGTCGGGCGCCTCCCAAATTTGGGCGGGTCCGGGAACGACTTCATAATCGAGGAGCGAGGCGCGGGTTCCCTCGATTGGATCGTGGCGGACCGTAGCATCGAAAAATCCGTATCCGTCGATCGAATGGATCCCGGCGGTAATCCCCGCATTATCGACATAAGCGAGGGCCGTAACCTCGATATTTTCGAGCCACGGGCGGAGGATACGGACGGGCGAGGCGGTTCCCGTTAACTCGATATAACCCGGCGAATAATTGCTCCCGACTTCGGAAATAAAACGGACCGTCCTCCTCGTGTCCCTGGTTCCCGCCTCCAAGCTGAAATCGCCTGGGGCGTTCCAATATGAGGTCACGAAAACTGTATCGTTCCCGTCAAGGAGTAATTTTGTTCCGTCTGGTCCGAATGAATCGAGGACGAAAGTTTCGTCGAATTCGTTTTTCGCTCGGTCCTGAACCATCGTAAACGGTCCTTCGAGGATCGTTCGAATATCGCCGGCCGCGGTCGTGTTTTCGACTTCGAAAAAAAAGTCCCCGACGTTATCGGCGTCGGCGAGGGTCTGTTGGAAATCGACGATCCCGTCCAGGGGGTCGCCGACGATCGCGCCGTCGAGCTCCATAACGGCCGGATCGAGGGCCGACGGCGCCGACTGTTCCGTTACGACGAGGCGAAACGTTCCGTCGAGTGGGAGGGGCGTCCCGTCGTCCTGCGTGAATCCTATTCGGATCCGATAGGTGTCGCCTCGGCGCCTGGTAATCGGTTGGGTGTCGATCATTGGTAAACCTTTCCCTCGATATCGCCGTCGAGCTCGGCGGCCTGGTCGTCGTGAATTCTCGCGTGGATCGTATCGTCGGCGACGGCGCCGGCGACGAGCTCGGCGACGGTCCCGAGGACGTGGTCGATATAAACAGTTTCGCCGGGGCCTCCTCCTCCTCCGGTCGTTATCGCGAGGAGGTGTTGGAGGGCGGTCCCGGTGGATAGGCTCGAAAGCTCGACGAGTTTTTCCCCGGTTGTCATGGGAGGGTTTTATCCCAAACGGCGTCGGCGGTCCCGGCGTCGGTTCCCCTGGTCGAAACCGCGACGTCGAGGTTATCGAGTTTCGTCGATTCCTCCGGCGTCAATCCCGAGGTGCCAGTTTCGACGACTTCGACGAGGGTCGAAACCTTTTGAGGCGCGGAAACGGTATAGGCGCCGACGGTCGGGAGGACGAGGATCGCGGTTTCGAGCTCCGTCGATAGGTTCCCGTCGATTGTAAATTCGTGGTCGGCCTCGTAAGGCGCGATCCGCCACGGGTCGCGGAGGACGTAACTCGTCCCGAGTTTCCCGGTCGAAACGGTTTGTCCGCCGATCGCGATAACTGGAAACGTAAATCGCCGGAGGGCGAGTGTCGATTCCCAATCGTCCAAAAGGTCGGACCAAATATCCCGTTGGACGTTCACGTTAACTTTATCGTTCCCATCCGGGGCGAGGGTTACGATTAGCGTTTTCGTCGTCGGGTTGGCGTAAAGTTTAACGCCCATCCGTTAACCTTTCGCGGAGTTTTCCGCCTCGATCGCGGCCTCGAATTGGTCCGTTACGGATCGCCGGCGGAGGACTGGCGTAAACGGGTGTTCCGGGTGGAAATCCCATAGACTCCCGAAATCGTTCCAATCCATCCCGCGAGGCGGTTCGGCTTTCGCGAGGAGTTTTTTTTCGGCCGATTTCGGTTCCTTGTTTTTCGACGCGGGGTGAGGTTCGCCGGCGCGATCCTTGTATCCGAGTCGATAGGCGGCGTTTCGATTCGTCCGCCATTGCCGGCGAGTTTTTGGGTCGGAGGATCCGGCCTCGGGATCCCATACCTCGATCGAGTCGTCCATAATCTCGGGCATCGGTTCCCCTTTCTAGGTTGCGTAATTCCTATCATCGATCGCGTTAATCCGGACTTGGACGTTATCGATCCGGGTTATCGTCGCGTCGGCGACGACCCATTCCGCGGATCCCGCGAACAAGGCGACGACTTTTAGCGGGGCCGGCGTCCCGTTCGATCCGGTTCCTCGCTGGACGTTCACGTCGTAATCATACGTAAAGTTTTCGGTCGCGGAGGCGATTACTTTATCGATCGGGGTCGAGTCGTCCTCCTGGACGACGATCGCGTCGTCGGTGTCGAAATCATATCCGTTATCATCGCCGGCGTCGTCGTTCTCGAAAAAGGCCGTTAGGCGTCCTCCGACGAGGTTCGAGGTCATAATAACTTCGATGTTCACGGTAAACGGATATTGGACGCCTTGATTCGAGTTCGGGTAAACGCCGTCGAGGGAGTGGGGGAAGAATAGGACGTTATTCGCCTCGGCCGCGGCGGGGGAGTCCAACATAACGCCTTCGGCGAGTTTGAGGATTGTTCCGTCGAATCCGGCGCCTTTGTCTTGGAATAGGTGCTTCGCGAGTTGTCCGTAAACGGTTCCGTATCCGTCGCCGTTCGCGTCGCCGTTTATATCGGTCGTCTGCCGTTCCTGTCGGGCGCCCCATTGATAACCCTCGGCGAGAGTGCAGGAGGCGCCGGCGATAACCCTCGAAAATAGGTAGTAAGTCGCTCCGATCGCTCGCTCGCCGGGGTGGACTTCATACGAAACGCCGGTATCGGATCCGCCGGCGAGATCGGAATCGTTCCCCGCGGAGGTTCCTCCGACGGTAACGCGGAAATATCGTCCCGACGAATTGGCGATCGCGTCGCCGGCGACGTAAACCTGCGATATTACCCACGTTTCGGCGCCTCCGGCGGCGCCGGCGTAACCATAGGCGCCGGTGAGGTAATCGAGGCTCATCGATTGCCACGGCTCCGTCGCGCCGTCGATCGTGGCGTCGGATTCAACGATATTCGGATCGACGAGGGAGGACAACGGGATCGAATAACGGATCGGGGCGAGCTCCGAAAGTTGGAGGCCGGCGACGACGTCGTAAAAGTCGTAAAAATTCGGTCGCGTTCTGTAGTAAACGGCTCGATAATCCGTTGTATCCGGAGTCCCGCCGGTCCCGATAATCGTAACCCGTTCGTTTACCTCGCCGGTTTTGTCGAAATCGATAACGGTCGCGTCCTCGCCGGCGACGGATGCGAAATACGCTTGGTCCGTATCGGCTGGAAAATCCCCGAGGGTCAAAATACAAGTTTCTTTTCGGCCGTCGGTTTCGATCCAGCCAAAATCGCGGAGGAGGTTTCGGGTCGCCTCGTCATCCGGTCCCCACGAGTTAATAAATTCGCCTTCCTGTTTGCCATAGGCTTTTAACGGGAACGAATGCCGGCGATAGGCGAGGGTCGATTCCCATCCGTCCACGAGTTTCGAATAAACGGCCTGGCCGGTTACTCCGCTCGTCGCGGAGGGGGAGGCGTCGGAAAGGTTTCCCGTCGCGATAAGCTGGACCGTTTTCGGGCCGGTCGTATCGATTACGATTTCGGTTCCGAAATTTAGTGAATCAGGGTCGGTCAGTTTTGCCATCGAATCCTCCTGTTTAGGTGCTGTAAACCCGGTCGGTTATTTGCGAAATGGGGACCGTCCCCTCGGCGATAGTCCATGGAAAATCGATCGGTTCCTTTCCCGCGATAATGATATGGACGGTCGTCGCGGTTCCGTCGATCGATCCGTCGTAAGAATAAACGACCTCCCCTCCTGTAACTGAGGCGACGTCCTTTAAAACTGAATTATCCGAGTCCTTGGTAATCGTAAACGCCGATCCGTTTTCGAGGGGCGTAAAAGTCGCGGATTTCGAGGCGGTAATAACGACGGTGGCGCCGTCGGTTCGGTATCCGGTGGACGTTAATCCGGTACAGTCGATCAACGCGATTTCGACGGTCCCCGAGGTCCGTTTAACGTGGATCGGCGAATCGTTTTGGTTAATCGTGGCGGAATCGTATCCCGAAAAGTCGATCCCGCGGAGGGTCATCGATAGGGGCGAGGACGTCCCGAATTCGATCGCGTGGGTTTCTGCTGTTCCCATCACAAACGCCATATTGTCGAGCTCGCCGTCGGGATCGGCCGCGACGTTATAGATCAGCGCGGAGGTGTTGGCGGTCCCCTCGTATCCGGAAACGACGGATCCGGAGAGATCGGCGCCTCCGGCGGTTATCTGTCCGCAGTCGTTAAAAGTGTTTCCGGTAACTGTCTGTCCCGCCTTAAATCTACATTCTCCGCTTCGTTTGAGAAAAGATCCAGTCATCGAAAACGAAACGAGGTCCGCGTCGTCCATATCGAGGATAAAGCGGGTCGCGTCGGTCGTTCCAGACGATTGGATAACGGAGTCGGCGATAACGACTCGGGCGCCGGTCCCCTCGCCTCGAATCGTATAAAGGCCGGCCGCGACGGGTTGGTTTGTAAAAATTAAAACCTCGCCTAACATTTCGAACCACGTAACGGTCGATCCGTTCCCGAATTGGAGCTCGCCGTATGCGAAATAAACTCCCTCGACGAGATCGAGAATCCCGTATCCGGCCGCGAAATCACTCGCGAAAATCAGGGATAGGTTTATCTCGTCCCCGCTCGTCCCGCCCGTCGCGTAATACCCGTCTCCGTATCTGATGTAATCGACCCAAGTGTTAATTTTGTTCGCCGGTGCTGCGGTTCGATTAAATCGAAATCCCCATCGTTGGATCGAGGAAAGGGTTAGAGTCGTAAATAAGTCTGCATCGACTACGAAATTTTTCCATCCGCCGGAATAGGTATCGATTCCAAACGCGACGAAATATTCCGTCGTCGATCCATCGTACATATAAAATTCCATCCCGCCGTTAGCCTCGATATCGAGAAACGCTACGGTCGAGAAGTTAATCCAAACGCGAACGTGTTGTCCGGAGAGGTTGATTGCGGACCCACCGTCAGTGATGATGTCGTAATAGCCCATCGCCAAGGCAGTCCGCATGATGCCCGACACTGAGTTGGCGTTCTCTTTGACCAGATCGGTGTCGAGCGTCGTGAGCAGCGTCCAGCCGGTACTCGATTCGGCGTCGTCGATCGTGGTTGGAGTGTTCCCGAGGGTTACGGTCGCCATTCGATCCCCTTTTTACGTGTTACTCGTGTTCGGTTTGTAACCCCATGCCGACGGGCGGGGGAGGTGGACGTCGGTATCGACGTGGACGAAAGTTTTCGCGATTCCGAATCCGCCTCCGTGGGCGGCGAGGTCCGCGGCGATCGCGATCGCCTGGTCGAGCTCCATCCATCCCCGGATAACGCATTGGGCGAGGACTGAGGCGACGAGGAGGCCGTATCGATCGTATCCGTTCGAGGCGGCGAGATCCCCGGCCGCGGCGCGGGTATGGGCGGAAAGGTTAACGCCTCCGACGGCGCGGTTATGGGCGGGACAACGGGCGCCGGAGGTGGGGTGTATTGGCCGGCCGAAAATCAGGCGGAGGATTTCGAGGAAATCGAGGAATCCGTTCGCGTAATGATCGGGGGCCGATCCGAATCCGCATTCGTCGGAACATTGGAGCTCGGCGTCGGAAAAGTGGTCGGTTAATTGGGTCACGGGTTCGCCTCCATCCGGCTTAATCGGCGATCGATCGCTCCGAGGCGTTCGTCGAGGCGGGCGAGGGTTTCCGCGATTTCGGCGAGGGCCTCCGCGGTTCGCGTTTCGGTTTCGAAATCCTTCGCGTCCGCCTGGGCCATATAGTAAACGGCCGCGGATTCGATCCGTTCATCGATAAGGGCTCGGATCGCGGGTTGGGCCTCGGAGTGGAAACGGCCGAGTTGGGTTTTAAACTCGGCGCCGGCGACGTCCTGGACGGAGGCATAAACGGCGCCTCGGAGGACGACGAGGGCGACGGCGATCGCCGCGATCGAGGCGAGGATCCCGAAAATCCAATGAATCCTTTCGAGGCGAAACGAGTAAATCGTTCGGGCGTCCTCTCCATTTTCGATTAAAACTTTCGCGAAAGTTGCTCGGCGTTCCTGCGACATTAATTAGACTCCCATCCCGAGGAGGATTTCGATCGATCTTGTTCGTAGTGGAGTCCCTCCGGGGACGGTTAACCTTAGAGTTATAGCCTTTCGTTCGCCGGCGGAAAACGCTCCGAGGTCGAATCCGGATTCGACGTCGTCGGGGACGTCCTCCCAGGAAACGCCGGCGTTAACTTCCAAATAGTTTTCGATTTCGGCCGCGAGGAGGGCGATCGAATGGGCCTCCGTCGCGACGACTTCGAGCTCGAAATCGTAAGAGTTCCCGACGACGACGAAATCCGCGGGGATCCGGACGATTTCGCGAGCTCCGTTAACGGGTCGGAGTTCTAGCATTCGAATCCGCCTTCGATATCTTTTTCGCGGCGTCCATCATCTCGCCGGCGCGTTTCTTCTGGTTCGCGACGGATCGGGCGAGGGTTTTCGATTGGTTCCGGAGCTCGCCGCGGATCGCTCCCGTATTTTCGACGAGGGCGGTTTGTGCGTCGGCGAGGTTCGCGATCGCGTTCGCCATCATAACGAGGGCGTCGGCTAGTTCGTTCGCCATCGATCTCTCCTTTTTCCCTGGGAGTTTCCCCGGCCGGGGTTTCTCCCTCCTTTTTTACCTGGGAGTTCTGTTATTCGGTGACATACCACGGGACGAGATACGAGCCCAAAACCTCCCAGGGGTAAAACGAGGTAAGGTCTTGGGTCTGCTGGATCCAATAACGCGATTCGCGGCCGGAGGAGTCGATTCGGCCGATCCCGAGGACTATATCGCCGGGGTCGGGGGGCCTGGTCGAGATCGTAACCCAGGGGGGGGCATTCCCTCCGAATATTTTGACGACGAGTTTCGTCCAGTATTGGCCTTCGATAACCTCGCGGGAGAGGGCCGCGGCCGATCGCGAGTGTTCCCATTGCCAATTTATCCCGGTGTCCCATGAGTGTTTATTCCCGAAATAATCGGGGAGGTCCGCGGTTTTCGTCGTCTGGATAAGGTTATGGCGGATCGGATAAAACGGGGGTCTGTGCGTATGGGCTCGCGTAAATATCTCCTGGGCTCGGAAATACTCGAATCCGGAAATATACCAATAATGCGCGACGAGGGTCGCGACGTAACGCCATTTTCGCGGCCGGAGGTAAATCCGATAATTTCCTCCGTTGTAAAGGTTCAAAAGGTGCGGGGAGAGGTCGGGATCGACTCGATCGCCGTTCTCGTCGAGGACGCGATAACGGTCCTCCTCGGTCAAGTCGAAAGGCGCGAAAAGTATATTATCGGGGAGCTCCAATCGGAATTCGTTCCCGCGGAGTCCCTCCCAATTCGCGAATAGTGGATCCTTTAACGCCGTCCCCGCGGTCGCTCGATTAATCAGGTCGAGGCGTAACCATTCGGCCGGGTTTTCGGCGCGTTCCTGGACTTCCGTCCAGGTCAATTCGCGGACGATCCGGCCGAGTTCGCGGTCGGTCTGTTGCGGTTCCCCGAGGTCGAGATCCCATTCGCCGGCGGGGACGAACGGCGTTTCCTCGGTCAGTCTGTCGAATCGGTGGAGGTTTAATTGGAGGCCGGATAACCCGTCGGTTTCATATCGCGAGGTGTTATCGATCCAACATCGATTCGAGAATTTCGCCGGCCATGGTTGGAGCTCGATCTCGTCGGTCCCGAGGATGAGGTCGTTTATTTCGTTCGGCCGCGGGTTGGTGTTGTCCTCCTCGAAATCCTCCTCGTTGTAATACGCTCGATCCATTCCGGGGACTGGATCCCATGATGCGGGGTTGATTAGCGGGATCGTCCCGACGTCGAGGAGGTGGGCGGTTATCATCGTTCGGTTAAATAAAGGGTCGTCCCCTCGACGGTGAGTTTTTTGGTTTTGTCCATCGTCGCCGTTAATCGGAATCCGTCGAGGATCCATTCGCGATCGTCGGATTCGGATTCGATAACGAGGCCGTTTCCGGTCGTCGTCCATTCGATCGCCGGCGTTTTAACTCGCTGTCCTCGTTCGAGGATCGCGAGGGGGACGTTTAATTCGAGATCGACGTTTAACCCGGATTCGAGGTCGTCGGCGAAATGGCGCCGGCCGATTTCCTCCCCGAATTCCTCGGCCTCGTCCTCGTAAATTTCGACGGGGATTTCGAATTCGATCGTTTCTCCGTAAAGGTCCGGATCCGGGGCGAGGACGTCGATTTCGAGGCCGTTATCGTCGGCGCGGGTTACGTGGGCGGTTATCCGCGATTTCCTGGTTTCTCCGCCGTATTGGATCCGATAAGGCGAGCTCGGGGCCGACTCATCCGATCCGATTATCGCGGTCGCGACGTATTCGTAAACCGCGGTTTGGATAACGTCGGCGTCGAGGATCGTCCCGAATCCGACGGGCTCGGCCGGTTGTTCGTTGTCGATCTCCCCGATTACGCTCCAATCGTCGCCGTCGGGCTCTGTAATGTCCCCTGGCTCCGTGTAAGGCGTCGTGGCGGGTAACGGGCTCGTCGGCGTCCCGTCGAGGTCGGTAACGGCCGTATCCGTCCACAGGGTCGATTTAGAGGTCGCGGCGGGCGGGGTGTCGTAAAGCTCGAACGGATCCGGATCCGCGGCCGGCGCCGGCGAGGAAATGGTCCGCCGGAGGATCCGGTATTTTTCCGGCTGGATCCGTTTGTCGAGGACGGTCGCTCCGCCTCCGGTAACGTCGAGGCGGATCCCGTCGTCCGCCTGGACCGTCGCCTTAATGTCCGGGGGCTCGATCGCGACGGGGAGGCGATAGGTATAGGATTCCTTTCGCTGGTGCCTCGGGCCGGAAACGCTCATATCCTGCGGTCGGAGGTGGTTTTTCCGATACGAGTAAATCGTATATTTATCGGGTTCTTCGAAAACGATTTCGAATTCGGATTCGACGGGATCGACCCATTTAGCCAATTGAGGCGCGGAGGGCGATTCGACGGTTTCGGCGCGGTGGTTCGCCTCGGACCATAGGCGGGCGGAATCGACGATAATCTCCGGATTCCCGTCGGGGTTTATCCCCTTTTCGACGAGCTCGTCGCGTTGTTCCTGGGTTAACGCGGTCCCTCGTTTCGTAAGGTCGTAAACCACGTATCCGGAAAGGAGGCGTTTTCGGGAAAGGTTCGGCGATCCCTGCTGGAAAAGTGTCCACGGGTGATATTCGACTCGCTCGGATTCGACGAGGAGAGTCCCTCTCCCCTCGTTGGCGCTTGGGAGGTACGGTCGGGCGTATGTGTCCCTGGAATAGAGGAGGGGGGGGGTTCCGGGGACGTCATAAGTAAATTCTTTAACGTCCCTTCGAACGAGTTGTCCGTATTGGTTAACGCCGATCGTTTCCTCCTCGATCAATAACGATTCTCCGGTTCCGGGGTCGTCGTGCCATCCGGCTTTAATCGTTAACGTTTCGAGGGCCTCGGAGTAATCGTCCGCGGCGGCGAGCTCGGTAATCGTTTCCTCGGTCCATCGTGTCGGGTTTAACGACATGGGGGGATCCGAATCAGGATTCGACGGGTTCGTTTTTCGTAAATAGGAGCTCCGGTAATCCGTTTAACGGCGTCGCCTGGAACGGTTAACGGGCCTCCCATCGCGTAATGCGAATGGAGAGGATCGACGATTACGAGGGTCCGGGTCGAATCCCGGTAATAAAACTTTGGTTTCCACGGGGCCGCGAGGTCGAGAATCGCCTCCCAAAATGATTTATCCGGCGGGATAACATAGGGGATCATTGGCGCGGAGGGGAGGCGGCATTGGACGCGGACGCCGGCGGCGTTCCCGAGGCGCCGGAGGGCCGTCGCGATCGTCGAAACGTGAGTCCAAACGCGATATTTTCCGACTGGTCCCTCGTGGCGGTTTAAGGCGCCGGCGACGGAGTTCTCGCGGAGGACGGGCCGGCCGTCGATCTCCTCGACGATATAGGCGGAGCTCGGGACGACGACGATCGTTTCCCGCGGCCGTTTCCGTTGGGCGGACCAAACGTAATCGTAACCTCGGATCGTTAGGCGCGGCATTTCCCCGCGGGCGACGACGAGGCGGGCGCGTTCGCGATCCGGCGGGAGGATGCCGGCGCGGGATAGGATTTCGGCGCGGGGATCGGTCCCCGGCGTATACGATCCGAATAAATCCCAAGTCGCGTTTTCTTCGATCGCGGACCATCCGGCGAAATGGAACGTCCATTGGCGATATAAGGTTTTCCGCGGGTGTTCGATTTCGAGGCTCGTAACCCAATCGGTAACGTCGCGAGTATTCATATAAACGCGAAATCCGAATTCCATTTAAGGCGCCTCCGCCGGGAAAACGAATCCGAGTTTAACGAGCTCGGCGACGGTGTCGGCGTCGATCGTCTGGATTTCGATTTCGTTTTTCCTGTTCACTCCGAAAACGAGGAGGGATCCGGGGACGTCGGTAAGGTGTCGAATCGCGACGACGTTCGTCCCGAGGAAATCGTTCATCGCCTCGACTCCGGGGAGGACGTTCCCGATCGAGTCGTCGAATCGGTATCCCTGGATAATATTGTTCCCGACGAAATCGTCGCGTTTATATGCGTTCGCGAGGAGTGCTCCGAGGTGGTCGGATAATTGGAGCTCGCCGGAAACGAGGGATCCGGGGAAATCGTCCGTTTGTGCGTGTCCAACCCAAAACCAAGCGTCGGCGTGGATCCCTTGCGTTTTGTCGATAAGCGTCCATTGATAGTTATGGCCGGCGATCGACCAAGTCGTCCTCGCCGTATATTGGGCGAGGGCGACGGCCTCGATCGCTCCGGAGGAAAACGCGAAATATCCGTCGGCGGTCCCGGCTTTCCATGCTTGGAGGAGTTGCGCGAACGTAATTTCGCCGATCGTAAATCCGTCGTATTCGAAAACGGCGAGGAGCGATTCCCCTTGGAGGCGGTAATTTTGGAACGAATGCGCTTGGACGTAAAGGTCGTCGAATCCCTCGACTTTAACGCCTCCGGAAATTTGTTCGCGTCCCCATTTCGCGAGGTGTCCGTTCGCGATCGTCGCGAGCTGATTATCGACGGTTAACTCGATATCCTCGAATAAGCACGGGTCGAAATTTATAACGAGGTTGTCGATTTCCGGCGTCGCGGAGGTGTCCGTCGTCGCGAGCTCGATTCGGAGGTAAAGGAAAGCTCTGGCGGATCCGGTTCGCATATCTTCGCGGTATAGGAGGCCGGGGAGTTTCTCGCCGGCGGTGCAAGTTAACCACGTATCTCCGACTCCCCATCGGCATTTAACGGCCGCGGTCGTGTTCGCCGGAGTCGTCGCGTCGAAATTTATTCGATGGCCGGCGGCGACGTCGGCGAGGGAAACGTCGAGGGGATCGGATTCCCAATTTCCGGAGGCGCCGTAAACGGCCGGCTCGGGCTCGACGGAAATATCGTCCCAATAATAGACTTGGTTATAACTCGAATGCCACGTTTGGACGCCGACGGTTCCGTCGTTTACATAGGCGGTATCCTCGCCTCCCCAACTATAGGAGGCGGGCTCGGTGTCCCCTTCCTCCCATATCTTGTATTGAGCGTAAACGCGGACGCCTGGATCGTGGGCGAATCGGATTTTTCCCCAATACCAAGTATCTTCCGCCAAAACGCCGGCTCCGCCGGTGTCAAATCGGATCGCCTGGAGGTTATCGTAACGGGTGAATCGGCCGTAATAGGTGTAATGCGAACCGACTTCGAATTGGATATAGTGTCCGCGGAGGGCGGTTCCGGATCCGGTTAGGAGATGGGCGAAACGAAATCGTCCGCTTGTCCCGTCGAATCGAAAACGGATTTTCATTACACCCGCTCGGAGGACTCCGGCGGGGTCGTATTGGACGAAAAGATCGTCGGACCAATACAGGGCTTTTACTTCCGTGTTCCCGTCGGAAAGCCAATCGTTCGCCGAGTTGTTATCGACTGGCGAAAGGTTCGTCCATTCGTCGGGCTGAGTTGCTCCCGTTATTAATCCGGCGTTGTAATTTTCGAAATCCGTCGAGGGCGAGCTCGTCGCGAGCTCGATCGCGGTTACGGCCTGGACGGTTCCGTTATGGGTTCCGTCGGCGTCAAACGATTCCGTATCGGTAAAATCGAGCTCCGCGAGCTCCGTATTTTCGGCCTCGAAATTTACTGTTACGGGGTTCCCGATTTCGGCGCCTTCGGAGTCATCCTCCGGCGTCCAGTCGAGAACGTTATGGACGTTTCGCGAGCTCCGGATCGGGGCGTCGGCGAGGACGCCTCCGCCTCGTAACGGTTCCGCCTCGATAAAGTGGAGGCCGTTAACGGAGGCTCGGGGCATTATCCCGCCTCCTCGGAGTGGATCGAGGTTAATTGTTACCATTTACAAAAGTCGGGCATTGAGTCGGAGCGTTTTTAATTCCTCGATCGTCGTCGAGGTCGCGACGGCGCGTAACCAAAACGGCGTTTGGCCGGAGTCGGTTTTCGTTACGAAATCGCCGGAGGTGTAATCGTTAACGAGGGACGCGGTCAAATCGAGGTAATCGGGCTGGACGCCTCCGGTCGCGATCGTCGCGAGCTCGGAGGCCGGGGATTCGCCGGCTTGTGATAGGAGAATCGCGTCGCCTTGCGTAAATCCGGCCGTCGATTCGAGGTAAACGCGGGAGGGCGGCGATTCGGAGGCGCCGGAGTCGGCGTCCACTTGCGAGAAAACGGCCGGGGCGACGTCGCGAAATGGGAGGGTCGTCCCGACGACGGCGCCGACTCCGTAACTCGTCGATCCGCTGGTGAGTCCTTCGAGCTCGACGGCGAACGCCGCGATCGCGATCGTCCAGGTGTCGGCGAGTGTATGGGCGGTCCCCGACGGGATCGTTACGTAAATCCCATTTTCGAGGAGTTGGGCGGATCCGGTCGGGACGATCCCGGTCGCGACCCAAGTCGATCCGCCGTCCCTGCTCCATTTGTACGTCCCCGGCGTCCCGCCGGCGTCGATCTCGACGACGTAATCGTCGGTTATTGGGCCGTTATGATTTCCCGAGACGCTAAGGTCGTCCGTTCCCGTTCCGGAGAAAACAGGCGTCCCGATATCGGCCTCCTGGACCGACTTAACGGTCCCGGCGTCGTAGTTCGAAAGGTCGTGAATAAACGCCTTATTTCCGACGGGCCAATCGCTCGGGAGGACGTAACGGGTCGGGATAAGTTTCGTCGTCGCGTCGATCGTTACGGCCGCGGTCGTTTTCGATCGCCGGCCGGCGACGGGCCTCCATTCGGCGGAATCCGCGGATCCGGCGTCGTCGAATGTAATCTCGACTTGGTCGTTAGAGTCCGCCGGCCAATCGGTATCGGTCGTATTTCCGCGGACGCCGATTTCGAATTCGTCGTTTAACAGGGTTCCGGGTTGCCAAGCGGCCGCGGGGATCGAAAGTCCTCCCGTCGGCGCGGAAAAGTCCGTCCCGACGGTTCCCCTCCATTGTGAATCGGCGTCGATCTGAGGGTGGAGGCTCGTCGGGTTGTCGCGATAGGCGACGGCCTTAATTTCGAATTCCGTCGCCGAATAGAATACGACTGTATAGAGTTGCGAAACGGAATTATCCGAAAGGACGACGTAATCGAGGAGGCCGGTCCCGGTCCCGACTCGCTGGACGGGTTCCTCGTTTTCCGGATGGTCGTCGAAAACTTCGATCTGTTGGGTCGCGTCGGTATAGTTTCGGAGAAATCCTTGGATTGGGGCGCCGGTTTGTCCTCGTTCGACGGCGCCGAGATAATACTCGTTCCCCGGCATATCATCGACGACGGCGAGGAGGTCAATATTTCCGGCGCCGTCGGATTGATAAAACTCCACGGGGTAAAAATAGTAAAAGTTGAAATCCGGCCAATATCCGGCGGGCGAATATGTCGTTTGCCACGGGCCTCCGCCGGTGTTCCACATCTCCAACATAAAATCGATATCGACGTTATCGCGGAGGGCTCGTTCGAAGATCGAGGTAACGTCCCAATATTTCCGTTCGCCGAAATAAATATTATCGCCGGGGATGTATAGCGCGGCGGGTTCCTCGATGTCCCGTCCTTTTACTGGTGCATAGGCGTCCTCGTACCACGGGATCGTCCCGGTCCGATCTCGATATCGGTTCGAGGCGTCGCCTTGGGTCGGTTGTCGGCCATTGATAAAACGATAAATGTACGTCGTAACGCCTAATTTTTCGACGTTGTAGGAAATCGTTCCCCATTCGACTTTAACGAGGATTGGGATTTGGCCGAGTTTCGCTTTTATCAATTCCTTCTCGACGTTTACGAAAAGGAGGGTAAACGATGTATTCGCGGAGGGGAAAACGCCGACGCCGCAATCTGTACCATCTACGTTAAAAACTGTCTGTTCGGCGTTTGTCGTCGATCCGTAAACGACGATCGAATTTCCGGATCCGATTTCCTGATAACTGATCGCGGCGTGTTGCGTGGCGTATAGTCCGAAATTCCAAAAACGCATTTTCTGAGCTCCTTACGCTGCGACGTTGGCGGGAAATTCGGCGACGACTCCGTCGGTAAATTCGAGGGCGATCGGGCCGGCCTGCTCCGAAACGGGGCCTCCGAGATCCCAAAAACCGATCGCCTCCTTATTCGTCGCGGAGTCGTTTATCAGGATCCCGAAATATCCGTCGGTAAATCCGGAGGCGTTGATCGCGAGGTTTACGTCGTCGGCTTTTAACGTCGCAACGTCATCGATCATCGTATATGTCACGGTCGTTAACGCGATTCCGCCGGTCGTATATCCGCCGGCGTTCGAAACCTCGTTCGCCGAATAATCGGCATATCGAGGCGTCGCGTCGTCCGCGGCCGGGGTTATCGTGTCGTCCACGATCACGAGTTTTAAGGTATTGGTCCCGAGGACGTGGACGCCTTTTCTCGAATCGAGGGCCTCCTCGTTAAACAGGGTCGCGGATCCAATCGCCATCGTCGCCTCCCTAGACCGTTAAACCGCGGACGCGGTAAACATGGAGTCGCATATCGCCGGGGCTCGCGGAGCTCGGGACGACTGTCCTTACCCAAAAATGGACGAATCCGGAGGGCGTAATAACGCCGGAAACCTCGCCGTCCTCGGTCAAGGTTAACGGGCCGGAGCTCCACGTCCCCGGCGATCCCGCGACGTCGGGCGCGAATTCGAGCCAATCGAACGAGTCCCTAACGTGGAGGGTAAAGGTTTTCGAGGTCGGGTCGCCTGGATCGACGATAAACGCGATTCCGAGGCCGCGGAGCTCGTCCGCGGCGTCGATATATCCGGCGACGCCGTATTCGTAAAGCGTCCCGTCTAGTTTCGCGTCCTCGATACATTTTACGGCGCCTCCGCCGTCGTCGATATAGACGTCGGCCGTTTCCGGCGGTCCCGATTGGAAATCCGAAAACGTTATGTCGTAATCGCCGGCGATCGCGAGGTCGTGTCGGGCCGGGTCGGTATGGTTCCGGATAAATTCGATGTAATCCTCGACTCCGGCGCCGGCGACGTAAAATCCGGGGAGGCCGTAAACTTTCGATTCCGCGGAGTCCGCGGTCCCGACGTTTACCGCGGTAATTTTTCTTTGGGTCGAGGTGGCGCCGGCGATAATCGTCCCGGTATTAAGGCGCCTGGTCGTCGATCCGTCGCCGGCCATTAACGCGCCGACGGAAACCTTCGCGGTCCATCCGACGGCGAGGGATCCCGAGAAAATGATCGAGGCGAAACCGAGGTCGTTCGGAGTCGTCCCGTTCGCGACGACTGCGACGCCGGTTCCGACGAGCTCGTTTTTTGGATCCTCCGCCGTGATATCGATCGAGGAGGAGGAGGCGCCGACGAGCGTATAAACGCCGGCGACTGCTTTCCCGTTGGCGGGATAGGTCGCGGAAATGATCGGCGTATTTATCGTATTTTCCCATCGGAGGAGGAGGTCGGAATCCGGGTCCGAGGGTGCGGCGGCGTCGCGGAGCATAATTTCGGAGCTCATTACGGGATTTCCTCCTGGACGGCGAGCTCGATCTCGATCCGTTGATACCGGATCCCGGCCGGAGCTCCGTCGGTGTAGTGTCCGATTACCGGGTCGAATTGGATCCGGTTAATCGTTACGGTGTAGGTCGTCGCGACTCCGGCGGTCCATTTCGCGGTTAACGGGCCGGCGGTATCGGCGAGGGTCCGGAGGATCGCGGCTTTCGCGTCGGTTACTTGTTCGAGGGCGAGCTCGATTAACCATTCTCCGGCCGTTTGATGATATTCGACGGTAATCGGTTTCCCGGTTAAGGCGATCGACGAATCCCTCGCCGGTCCCGATCGATTGTATCGGTTGAGGTGTCGCGGCTCGCGGTCGAGGATTACTTGGGTCGCGTCCCGTTCGAAACCTGTTTCGGTTGTCAGGAATGCCACGAGCTCGCCTCCATTTCGGTTTCCCCCTGGGAGTCCCGCCGGATCCCCTGGTTTTTCCCTGGGAGTCCTGCCGGCGCCATTACGGGAGGGCTCCGCCGGTGTTCGGGGCTCCGTTTATCGCGTCGAATTGCCGTTGGACGTATTCCATATCGAATTCGGGCCGGAGGGGGTGGTCCGAAATATATCGTTGGAGGTCGTCATAAGACGATTTCGCGGCCTCGACTCCCTCCGCGACTCCGTTCCCGAATCCTCCTTTTAGCTTTCCTTTTATCTCCTCGCCGGCGCGGGTAATCGAAATAACGGTTTCGTCCGCGGCTTGTTTTGCGGCGCCGGAAACTGTAACCCATTCCCCGCGCATCTCGACGAGGCCGGTTTTCGCTCGTTCGAGTGGGGCGACGAGTTTATCGGCCTCCATGTTTAGGAGTTGCGATTCGAGTTTCGCGAGGTTAATCCGATCCGCAATATCGCCCATCGCGCCATCGATCGCGGCGAGGGCGACGTCCCCGAGTTTTCGTTGGACTGGATCGATAAAAGGAATCGCGAGCCAAGCGGTTACGAGGCGTCGGATCCCTCCGATTACCTTTACCATCGCGGAATCGGCCGCGGCCGAAAAGTCGATCCATCCGGCGGACATTCGGAGGATCGCGGATTTTACGATCGCGTAAATCGTTCCGAAAACGCCTTTAATCGTATCCTTCGCGGCGTTCCATGCGGCCGGCCAATCGGAGTTAATAACATGGAGGAGAATTTCGACGGCTCCGAGGATCGCGTCCAGGGTTCCGAGGATTACAGTTTTCGCGACTTTCCAAGCACGATCGAGAACGCGGAGGACGGTCGCTCCGTGTTTCTCCCAAATCTCCGAGATATTCGTAACGATTTCCTCGACGATCGATTGGATCGCCGGCCAAACGCGGATCGCGAACGCCTTTATTTTTTCGAAAACCTCGATCGCGAAATCCTTTAAGGCGTTGAGGGCCGGCGACGCGAACGCGACGAAATCGGCGAGGGCCTTTTTCACGGTCCCCCAATGTTTCGCGAGGAGGATCGCGGCGACGCCGATCGCGGCGCCCCATCCCACCATCGAAAGGGAAACGGCCGCGAGGCCGGTCGCGATTAATCCGACGACGATTAAAACGGGGCCGGCGACGGCGACGAGGCCGGCGATCGCGAGGATTACTTTTTGTACCTGGGGATCGAGGCCGGAAAACGCCTCCGTCGCGAGGCGAATATATTCTCCGAGTTTTTGGGCCGCGGGGACGAGATACGGGAGGATCGCGTCCCCGAGGACGATCGCGGAGGCGGACAGTTGGGCGAAAACTTGGGCGAGTTTAAACCCGGATTTTTCGGCGACGACGGCGAGGCCGTCGTTCAAGTCCTCCCCGGTAATTTTCGCGAGGTTCGCGAATATTTCGGCGTTCGATTCGGCCTCGGCGCCGACAAGTCCGAAAAGGCCGCGGAGGGCTCGGACGTTTCCGAAAACCTGGGCCGCGGCGTCCTCGTTATCGCCGAATTTCTCGACGAGGGTCGTTAGGAGGGCGTTAAGCCCATCCCCGCGGAGGGTGTCTCGTACCTCCTCTAAGCTCGTCCCGAGGCCGAGGAGGGCTTGCCGCGTTTTTGGGGCGCCTTTCTGGATCGTCGAGAGGATCGCCGACAATTGGGTTACTGCGATTTCGGCCGGAGCTCCGGTTTTGGTCATTACCGCGATCGCCGCGGCGACTTCGTGAAATTCGACTCCCATCGTCGCGGCGACGTTCGCGACGGTCCCGATAACAGGCGCGATCGATGACGCCTCCGCCTTTCCCTCCTTTACCGCGGCGCGGAGGATCGCCGTCGCGTCGGCCGCTGATAGGTTCGCTTTTCCCCAAGAGTTAATCGCGGAGGTAACGGCGTCGGCGACGACGACGGTTTCCCCGAGGCCGAGGTTCGATCCTTGGGCGGCATAAGTTAGGACGTCGATCGCGGCGGCGCCTCGGAAACTCGCGGAGGTGATTTTTTCGAGGCCGAGGGCGAGTTCGAGGGGGGTTTTCCCGAGTTCGGGACCGAGTTTTAGGAGCTCGTCGGACCATTCTTTAACCTGTTTTTCGGAAACGCCGACGAGGGTAATAATCCGCGTCATGGTGTCTTCGAATGTTAACGACATTTTTACGGAGGCGACGGCCGCGAGTCCCATCGGGACGGTTAACGAGGTCGTTAACGTTCGGCCGGCTCGATCCGCGGAGCGGCCGAATTTCTTTAGCTTGTACTGTGCGGACGCGAGTCCCTTTGTAAATTTGGACGTCGTTAATCCGAGGATTACGTTTAATCGGGCGAGGGTTGCCATTATGTCGGCGGTCCTTTCGGATAACGTGCGGCCGTGAATCGTTTAATCGCGTCGATCTGTGCTTGTTGCGATCGCCGGCGGAGCTCGGCGTCGGGCTCCGCCTGGTCGTCCGCCTGGTCGTCCGCCTGGTCGTCGGGGTTCGGGTCGAGGACGGTTTCGCCTTTTTTCCCGTTCTCGTGGATTACAAAATCGATCGGCTCGGCGGGTTTTTGGTTCTTCCCGATCATCAGATTTGCGACGAGGGAGGCGAGGATCCCGTTCCGATAATCGGCGCGGAGGTCGCCGAAAGGCTCCGTCGAATAATACGCTTGCCATTCCGCGAATTCGCCGGAGCTCATTCTCGATTGTAATTCGCCGACGGGGATCCCGAGGGCGAGGGCGAGGAGAAACCAAAAACGCCGCTCGGGGCGGCGTTTCAGTTTCCCGCGAGTTCTTCCATATCCTCGGCCGTAATTTTCGAGAGTCGGGCGGCGACGTCGAAAACGGTCGAGAGTCCAGTCGAGGAAAGGTTCCCGAGGCGGACGACGTCGGCGTCCGTGAATATCCTCGATCCCTTTTCGTCGATAACGGATAACGAAACGAGGCGAGCTCGGGCGTTATCCATCGTTAACGAGTGTTTTCCGCCTTTTTGCATCCTAACGAGTGCGGCCTCGTATAAGTCCCGTTCGGCGCCGGTGAGCTCGCGAACGCGGACGGTCCCTCCCCATTCGGGGACGGAAACGAGCTCCGATTTTAGGGATTTGTGGGCGAGGATTGTCTCGCGGTTTAACAGCTCGGCGGGTTTGTTTTCGTCCATTTGACGGGGTTCCTTTCGGTCGCGATACCTGGTTGGTAAATGAGAATCAAGAGGGCGATCGGCGCCTCGATTCTCGTCTATTTTGTCGTTTTGCGAATCTCCTCGCGGAGTGTCTTTTTCGCGATTCCGACGGATTCCTCCTTTCGACTATCGAACGCCGGCCGGAGGAACGGTTTCGGTTTCGCGCCTGGGTGTTTCACGGCGCGTTTTTTCTTCTCGTGTTTGAGTTTTCGCGTTTGATAATGCGGTTTCGTTCCAAGCTCGACGAGGTGGGCGTATGGGAGGCGCGATTCGACTTTCCCCGAGATCGCGTAACGGCCGACTTTTACGTAAGTCCGGATCGATCGTTTGAGATCGCCGGTTTTTACGGGGACGCGAGTTTTCGCGTCGGCGCGGATTGGGGCCGCGGCTCGGCGGACGACTTTCGACGCGACTCGTTTTTTCGCGACTCGTTCGAGGCGAACGAGGGCCGCGAGGAGCTCGCGGTCGTCTACTTTAATCCATAACCCGGCGGAGGATCCGGAGGGTTTCGTCGGGTATCGCGTCCCGCCCATTCGTTACCAAGTCAAGGCGCCGGAAATTTCGAGGGTTACGGCCATTACCGCGGCGTCGCCGACGGGGAGGCGTTGCGTCCATTTCACGGTCGCCGCGAAATGGCCGATCGTGTTTTGGACGTCTGGATAACGAATTTGGAAATTCGTTGGATCCGGTTCGGCGTCCTTGTCGCGTAGTTCGATGTGCATCGGCTCGCCGGCGTCGAAAAAGAATTCCGACGTTAACTCGCCGTCGCCGGCGAGTCCGAGGAGGTGCTCGCGGGCGGTGCTGTCGTGATTCGTCACGTCTACCTTTTCCGCCTGGGGCGGAGTAAATTCGACGTCCCCGAGGCCGGGTACTTTTGTAAATACCTCGGTCGGGGTTGCTCCGTCGCCCATAAACAATTCGGCTCCGTGTGCTAGTTGGGCCATTTTTCGAGCTCCTTACGTTGGGTTCGTTCGGTCGTGGATTTTTACCTGGGAGTTTCGCCGGCGGGCTAGGTTCGGAGGACGCCGACGAAAACGAGGGCGTCGGAAACGTCGATATAGAGTTTTCCGTCGGTTTGTCTCCATCCGGCGGACTGGAAAGGTCCGAAAATCGCGACGGCGCCGGCGGCGAGGGAGTAATCGGTAATCGCTCCGGATCGGCCGATTTCGTCGGGGGCCGCGGTAAATGACACGGTTTGGGCGCCGGCGTCGGTATTTTCGACGACGATTAGGTCGCCTCCTGCACAATCGGTTTCGTTTCCGTTTACATCGTCGCCGGCCTCGACGTCGAGGTCGGCGGATCCGGCGATAACTGTCGTATGTTGGGCGACAAGGTTCCGGATCGAGGCGGAGGTTATAGCAGTTCGGGCCATTGGTTACTCCTTATATTTTACGAGGGCGTCGAGGGTGAATTCCCATCCCTCGGCGTCGGGGGTGTATCCGAGGTCGAATTCGTTTTCGACCGAAACGAGGAGGATCCCGTCGGTCGTAACGCCTCCCTCGCGGCCGTGGATCCGTTCTCGGATCGATCGGGCGAGGGCGAGGGCCTCGGGGTGGGTTGTAGCGTGGGCGGCGAATTGGAAACGGGCCTCGACGATTTCGCGGGGTCCGTCGTGGTCGAGGGCTCGATCCGTCGAAACTCGTCGATAGACGATCGCCGGCCGATCGACCCGTTCGGGCAGATACGCCGGATAAACCGGGGCGAGGTCCGCGAGGAGCGTAACGAATGATTCCTCGATCATTTATCGAATCTCCGCGACGAATAATTCGAGCTCGCGTCGCCGGCCTTTTAAGTCGGCGACGTGTTGTATATCGAAAGTCCGGTCGTCGAATATAGCTCGCCATTCGACGCGGACGTCGGATCGATACCGGATTCGGATTTTCGCGTTTATTTCGGAGTGGGCCTCTTGTGCGGCGAGGTATTCCCGGCCGCGGGTTTCGAGGAATTCTCCCCAAACGGTCGCGACGGTCGTCCAACTATCGACGCGGGATCCGTCGTCCGCCTGGGTTGGCGTGTTTCGTTGGAGTGCGATTCGGTGCCGGAAACGGCCGGCGCGTAACATTAGTAATTTCCCTCCGATAGACGTTGGTCGGATAGGAGGATTTCGATCTGTTTCGAGTAATTAATATTCAATCCGAGGACGATCGATTCGCGTTGTTCGTATTGGTCCCCGAGGGCGAGTTTCATCGCCGATCGGATTTCCTCGGGGACGTCGGTCGGGTCGTCGCCATATCCGGCGATCCATTCGATTTCGACGGCCGAAAATCGTTCCTCGGTTGCCGGCCATGAGTTTCCGAGAGTCGGCCGGAGGCGTCCCGGCTTCGTGTTCGGGTCGAATTCATAATCGGCGGGGTCGAGGGTCTGTTCGATTCCGTCCACGTCGTAATATTTGATCGATACGATCGAAATCGCCGGGGCTCGCGGGAGGAGGATAAGGCCGGCCGCGGCCGTCGGAAATTGATCGAGGTTTATCGCTTTGGTTTGAGTAATAAAGGTTCGGCCGGCGAGGTTCTCGCAATGTCTCCGGGCGGCGCGAATCATCCGGCCGATTTCTCCGTCCTCGTCGGAATGATCGACGCGGAGGTTTATTTTCGCCTCCGCGAGTGGAATCGGTTCGACGGCCGGCTCGACGGTCGTCCTTACGTCATACATCGCGCCTCCTCTCCCCGATTACTTTTTCGGTTTCGGGGGCCGGCCGACTGGTCGGGCGGTTTCTCGTTTCTTTTCGGACGCCTTTTTCGCGTCCGCGGCGCGTTTTTTGTTCGCCTTCGCGACGGTTTCGGCGGTTTTCGCGTCGGCGTCCGCGGCCTTTTTCGCGGCCTCGGCCGCGGCCTTTTCCTTTTCGGCGGCGACGGCGAGCTCCGCCGGCGTCGGTTTCCTCGCGTTCCCGCCGTCGATATGCCGTTGGGCCTCGGCCTTATCCGGGTAATCGGTAACGACTCCCGGCGGGAGGGAAAACCCGGTCCCGGCGATCGAGGTTAGAGTAAAAATTTTCATGGTCCCGGCCTTTCGTTTCGGTTACTCGTTTGGAAAGTGGCGCCGGCCGGAGCTCGCCGGCCGGCGCCTGGTGTTGGGATTTAGAGTTGGATGGCGTGTTTTACCGGATTGGTTCCGGCGTCGAGGAGGTCGCCGTCGGCTCGGGCGAACGCGAGGAAACCGATTTGGAGGTAATCGGCGTAACGTTCGGTCAAGCGTAGGAGAGTCATCCCGAGGGCGATTCTGGTCTGGTACTTTTTGAGATCGCCGAAAATAACGGATTTAAGTCCGGTCGTCGGCGCGGGGACGGACTGGTTAATCGTGTACGGGTATCCGTGGATCCGGTCGTATTCGCCGACGTTCATCCCGGCCGAAAACACGGGCCGCGAATCTCCATCGACGAGTTTCCGGAGGAGGGCAAGAACGGCGTCGGAAAACATATAGCGTCCGTTCATACGGTACGCCGGATCGACCGAATGCTCCAAATCGATCAATTCGAGTTCGGTAATCGCGGCGGCTGCTGCGAGGGTTTTACCGAGGGTCGAGGCGGTAACGATGCCGTTCGGAATCCCGGCGGTCCCGGCGCCGACGGTCAAGTCGGTATTCCAAATGCGGCCGATCCTCTCCCCGAGTCGGCCGGCGAGGAACGAGTTCATATCGAACGCGGAGTCCTGCATCAGCGTTACGGGGACTTTTACGACTTTCGAGGAATACAACCACGCATTTAGCATGATCTGGCCGAATGCGACGTCCTGGGCCGCGACTTGGGTATTTTCCGCGATTCGCTCGCCGGTGTTGGAGGTGTCGTCCGAGGTGGGCATCGGTAGCGGGTTTCCGGAGGCGGTCCGGAGGACGGTAACGACGCCGGGGTCGATCATCCCGCCGGCATAGGCGAGGGCGGCGATTTCGAGTTTATTTTGGAAACCTTCGGGGACGGTGTATCCGCCTTCGGCGTCGGTCCCGATCGACATCGCGGCGCGGACGTCGGGGGGGAGGTTGGCGTTTCGCGCCTGGTTTCGGGCGAGGGCCTCGTTCGAAAGTGCTGGATAACCTCCGACGAGGTACGCTTTAAAATCGGCGTCCTCCTGGATTTCGTCCGCGGTCGCCTCGTCTGTCGAGGTGTTGTTTTCGGCCGCGGCGAGCTCGACTCGGGCCTCCATCTCGTCCTCGGTCCGGAGGAGGAGCTCGATCCGGTCGATTTCTGCTTTGAGCTCGTCGGATTTCGCCATGAGTTCATCGAATCGGGCGTTACGGTCCTCGGCGGAGGTTGTCTCGTCGGCGAGGATTCGATGGGCCTCGGCGATAACCTTCGCTCGTTCTTCGCGGAGTGCAAGGGCCTTTTCTCTCATTGTTCGATCCTTTCTAGGGTTCTGGTTCGGGGCGTTATTCGTCGAGCTCCTGTAACGCGAGGCGGCGTTTCATAAGTCCGACGAGGTCGTCGTCGGAGGCGGATTCCTCCGAGTCGGCGGGCGTCGCGGCCTGGTCGCCGGCGAGCTCCGCCGGCGGGTTTCGGAATCCGGAAAGGTCGCGGTCGTCGCCGGCGTCCGCGCCTTTGTCCGGTGGGTCCGAGGTGATAAGTCGCGAGGCGAAACCGGATTCGACGGCCTCCTCGCCTGTGTACCACGTTTCGGCCTCCATGAGATCCCGAATTTCGTCGATCGGTTTGTCCATTTTGTCGGCGTAAATCTTCGCCATCGGGGACGCGATCGTTTTATCGAGGACGTCGGCCAATTGCCGGAGCTCCGCGGCGTTCCCGATTCCGACTCCCCAGGGGTCATGGATCATTATTACCGACGCCTCGTGTACCTCGATTTCGTCGCCGGCGAGGGCGATAATCGAGGCGATCGAGGCGGCGAATCCATCGACGACGGTCCGGATTTTTGCGGGATGGTCGCGGAGGAGGTTGTAAATCGCGAATCCGTCGAAAACATCCCCTCCCGAGGAGTTAATCCGGAGGATTATCTCGTCGCCGGTTACGGCGTCGAGCTCGGCCGCGAAATCCTTCGCGGTTACGCCCCACCATCCGATCGAGTCGTAAATCCGGATTTCCGCCTGGGAGTCCTCCGTCGCGGCCTTGAATTCGAACCACGGGCGGGCGCCGGCGCCTGGTTTGGTCATTCTTGGGAATTGTGGATACATCTGTTACTCCTTTTTCGCCTTCGCCGGCGGTTTCGGTTTTGCCGGGTTTTTACCTGGGAGTTTCGCCGGCGCGATCGCGTCCCGGATCCGGCGCCGGCGGTCCCGGCGTCCATCGATCGCCGGTTTTGGATTTTTACCTGGGAGTTTGTCCGTCGGGTTCATTCGTCGCCGTCCTTTCCGTCGTCCGCCTGGTCGTCGGGCGGGGTTGGGTTTGCCGTGTTCCCCTGGTCGGTCGCTCGGCGGTTTTGTGGTTCGTTTCGCTCGTCGATCGAATCGAGGGGGAGGGACGCCGAATTTACGAGGAGGCGGTCCCCTCCTGGTTTGGGCGGTTTATTTTCGGCGCGTCGGGCCTCGTTCGGCGTCAAAAATGCGTTATTGATTCCTTTGGAATAGTATTCGGATCGGGCCTTGGAATCGCCGCGGAGGAGGCCGTCGAGGACGAATTCGCAATAATACGGGGCGCGGAAAAGTTTCCGGTTAAATTCTTGTTCGATCGAAACCAGCCACGGCCGGATTACATATTCGACGAACGCGATCGATTGTTGCTCGATCCCCGATCCCCAACTCGTCGCCTTGTCGGTTTCCCCGAGGAGGTGGAGGGGGACGCCGAAAATCCTCGCGATATCCGAAACCTGATACCGCCGGGTTTCGAGGGTTTGGGCGTCGTTCGGGTCGATTTGCATGGACTTCCATTGCATCCCTTTATCTAGGAAAACGGTTTTCCCCGACTTTTCGACGCCGGAATAAAGTTTCTCGAACGCGGATCGGAGGTTCGAGAGTCCCTCGGGCGAAAGGGCTTTATCGACTTCGATAACGCCGGATCCGCGGGCGGAGGCTTGCGTAAACCTTCCTTGGAATTCTTCGAGGGCGAGGCCGAGTCCGATCGATTGTTTTCCGACGGCCGCGATCGGCGAAATCCCGCGGACGCCGTCGAATCCGAATCCGGGGACGTGGATCATTGATTCCTGGGGAACGTCGAAACGGTTCCCGTCGATCGTAACGCGATAATCGAGGCGAAAATCCCCGGACTGTCCTCGGCCTTTTCGCTCGACTTCGACGTCCTGGGGCGGAAGTTGGATAAGGTCGAGGATCCGGCCGGCATTGTTCCGGCCGATTACCGCGGTCCCGTTCCCGTTGGTTAGGAGTCCGCCGGCGATTATCTGGCGAAAGGTGTAGGAGCTCGTTATCCGGTTCGGTTGGTCGTGGAGGATCCGTTGGAGGGGGTGTTGGGGCGCCGGCTCGCGGCCGTCGTCGGTTCGTTTGTAAACGTTAAACGGGAGGCTCGCGATCGTGTTCGCGATTATCGAGATACATCGAAAAACCGCGGTCGCTCGGACTGCGTTTAACTCGTTAACGGGAGGGCCGGAATACGTCGCGCCTCCGGTCATCCAATCGACGAGCCAATCGGCCGGGTTCGAAAGGTTCGTCGAGGGATTTTCCGGGCTCGCGGCGCGGATCGCTCGCCGGCCGTCGTCGAAAACGGAGGATAAGGCGTCGGCGAAAATTCCCATCGTTTAACCTTTCCGACTCGCGACGAGGAGAAAATAACCTCCGACGATGATCCCTCCGGCGGGGAGGAAAACGACGCCGGCGGACGTCGCGAGAATTGCGACTCCGAGGAGGGCGAGGAGGTCGCGGGAGTCTATGTTCGGTTTTGTCATGCTAGGGCCTCGTCTGTTTCCCAAATCGAAACGCCGGTATCGTGGAGGTCGGCTCGGCCGGATGCCATAATCGCCGCGATAACGGTGTCGATTTTCCCGCCGGAGCTCCGACGGCTCGGTTTAATGTTGTCGTTCGCGTCGGTCCAGATCGCGACATTTTTCGCGCAGAAAGTAAAAACGGGGTTGTCCCCGTGGCGGATTCTCCGTTGGAGGAGGAGTCGTTCGAAACCTTTCGAGGGCGCGGACATTCCGCCGGTCCCCTGTCCGTTTTTTATCATTTCGAGGCCGTCGATTTCGATTAATCGGTTTACGAGGTCCGCGGCGTTCCACGGGTCGAACGCGATTTCCTGGATATCGTAAAGGTCGCCGGCCTCCTTAATTCGATTTCGGATTACCTCGTAATCCGTCGCGTCGCCGTCGGTCGTTTCGATCCATCCGTTATCGATCCAATTTCGGATCGGTTGTTTTAGGGTCCGGTTCAAGTGCTCGAATCTCATCGACGGAAACCAAGTCCACGCGAGGAAATACGTCCAAGGTCTTTCGTCGATCGGCGGAAACGCGAGGACGAACGAGGAAAGGTCTTTCGTCGAGGCGAGGTCGAGTCCTCCATAGCAAGGCCGGCCGGCGAGGATCGCCGGATCGAAAGTCCCTCCGCATTCTTTCCAAATGTCGAGATCGATCCATCGATCGACTTGCTCCGTCCATTGTCCGCAATGGAGGCGCCGGAATGCGTTTTGGCGGGCGACGAGCTCTTTCGCTCGATCCGATTTCCGTTGGAGGTCGTCCCGTTGGACGATTACGTCGATCGAGGGGTTTCCCTGCTCCCATGTTTTCGGATCGTCGAATTTCGCCTCGCGTTCCGGCTCGCATATAAAACCGAAATATGCGTCGTCCTCGACGACTTCCTCCAAAATCCTTTCGACGTGGGCTCGTTGTTCCCAACAAATCCCCTCCTCGCCGGATCCGGGCGTCGTGATTGCGAAAATTAACGGTTGGGTTCTGGCGCCGGTTCCGGTTTCGATAACTTCGAATAATTCTGGATCCTTCCATTTGTGGAGCTCGTCCAGGATCCCGCCGTGAATATTTAATCCGTCCTTGGTTTCCGAGTCCGAGGAGAGGGGTTCGAATTTCGATCCGAGGGCCTCGACCGAAACGTTATTCGTCCGCGAGTGTGGTTTCCCTCCGATAACGTCGCAATGTCGGAGGAGGGGCGCCGACTTGCGGACCATTCTCGCGGCCTCGTCGAAACATAATTTCGCCTGGTCTTTCGTCGTCGCGGCCGAATAGACTTCCGCTCCCATTTCCTTATCGGCGACGGTTAGGAGGAGGGCGATTCCGGAGGCGAGGGTCGTTTTTCCGTTCTTCCTCGCGACTTGAATTAGTGCGAGGAGAAATCGTCGGAGGCCGGTTTTCGCTCGTTTCCATCCGAAAAGGCTCCGGACGACAAATTCCTCCCATCGATCCAGGCGGAACGGATCGCCCGCCCATCGTCCTTTCGAGTGTTTACAAAACCGCTCGATAAATTCGACGGCGCGATCGCCGGCCTCGTCGTCGAAATAAATCCCTCGTTTGTGTCCGGTCCGGAGGTCGCGGGCGTGGCGTTTATAGGCGAGGGATTCAAGTTTCCCGATCGATCGATGGGTCGGTGGACGTTCCCAATCGTGGGCTAGTTTGCGACGTCGTTTTTGCATTCATCGCCGGCCGGCGCCTCGTCGTCCCCGAATAGAAACGCCTCGTCCCCGGCGGGGGATTTCGGGGTCTGTATGTTAAGTCGGCTCCGCGACGAGGGCGTTAATCCGAATTCGGTTTGGAATCTGTACATCTGGTTTAAGGCGTCCCGCGATTGTGCGGCCTCGGGCCATGGTCGGAGGACGCCTCCGGGGGTTTTGTATCCGAATGCGTTTGGCTTTTTTTGGAGGGCGAGCTCGGCGCGGACGTGGGTCGAATAGGCGGAACAATACGCCGCGAACGCGGTCCGGTCCGCCGGCGACAACATCGAATGGAACGTTAGACGTTTCGCGAGGCGGCGCCATTCGTTTTTCGCGATCCTGTCGAGGTGTTTCGGCGGGGTTGTCGATCCCTCGAAAATTGGTTCGGCCTCGTTAAGTGGACGCCGGCCGGGGTTCCCTTGGCGTTTCTTTACGGCCGTCGGTTTGGGTTTCCTGCCTGGTTTCATTGGATTACAGGATAATCTTCCATCGGATCGGCGGCGAGCTCGCCGGCGGGCTCCGCCTGGTCGTCGGTCTTGGATTTCGATTTTGTCGGCGCCATTTTCGGATAGAGTCCCTCCAATTGTCCGAGGTCGCGAAGTATATCGCGGGCCGTTTTGAAATCGTGGATTTCGACGGTCCTCCGATAAAGCTCGCGTCGGGCGGCGATATGCCACGTCCTCCGGAGCTCCGGATCCGTTCCCGCGAGCTCGCCGATATATTCGAACGCCGCGACGAGGAGCTCGATCGCCGGCCATTCGGGAAATTTCGCTTTTATCGCCTCCTCGATCGATATTTCGTTTTCGCCGCGGAGGATCCAGTCGGCGACTTGTCGGAGGGCGACGATTCGGGGATCGACGACGGTCGGGTCCGGGGGGGCTTGTTTCCCCGCCGGATCCGACTTTTTCGTCGATTGGCGCCGGCCTTTCGGCGCCTTTGGCGTTTTCCCTGGCGGGAGTGCCTTTTTCGAGTTTTTACCTGGGAGTTTCCCCGACTTCCCGGCCGGGGCCGGCTTCGCCTGTTTTTTACCTGGGAGTTCCCGTTTCGGGCTCATAGTTCCTTAAATCCGACTTGGGATCGATGTTCGGCCGGCTCGCCGAATTGTTTCCGGGCCTTTTTCGTTTCGAATATTTCGCCGATCCATTGGAGGTTAAACGCCGCGAGCTCCGGCGACTCGCGAACGAGGGCATATTCGAGGCGCGGATTCGTGTTTAGGTTCATCGATGTTAAAACGGAAATTTTCCATTCCTCGTTCGTTATTACGACGAGTTTTGCGTGGTTCCTGGTAACGCGGATCGACTCGTCGCCGAATAGTTTACGGATCTGTCCACAAAATTGCGGCTTTCGCCTCTGGAAAAAATGATCGACGAGGAAACGAATCGATCGGATCCGGCCGTCGTCTAGCAGGTCGAATGCCTCCGCGATATCGGCGCCGGCGGACGTCCAAGTCGAAACGACTACGTCGGCGGGTCCGGTTTGATCTAGGATCCGCCGGAGGACGTCGATTAACGAAAACTGTCCTTTCGTTACGAAATATCTCTCGATTCCTGGGGCGAGCTCCCCGAGGGCGTCGCCGGCGTCCTCCTGGCGGCGGAGTTTCGCGTCCTTCGCGGCCGGCGTCGAGGGGACGGTAAACGATAAATCCGGATCGCGTTTCCCGCGAGGTGCGAGGATCGAGTTCCGGGTCGTGTCCAGGGTCACGGTTTGAGCTCCATTCGAGGCGACGGCCGGCGACGAGGGCCGACGGGACGGGACCAAAAGGCGCCGGATTTAACGGGCCGGATTTTTACAACCCTAATTCGCGACCGTGTGTGTGTCTC
>Ga0224513_10000061_pt1 | contig 33200 bp, 31 predicted proteins | sample SF_May12_sed_USG_5_FD_169109 | JGI IMG/M metagenome (GOLD analysis project Ga0224513, IMG submission 169109) | Sediment microbial communities from San Francisco Bay, California, United States - SF_May12_sed_USGS_21 | ecosystem: Environmental > Aquatic > Marine > Sediment | place: USA... | reverse complement strand
GTGAACTACCACGGGCTTACGCCCATGGCATCATAAAGGCCAAGCTTTGCTCGCCCGCTGGCGTCTTGAGCAGCGGGTACTTCCATCCACAAGCTTACGCATGTGGGATTACGATGTAAGAACTAAAGATGTTGGGAATTGGGAATCTAATCATAATAGAAAGTTACATTTCTTTCCCATCTTAAACATCAACCCAAAAGCGTAGATATAAGTGGGAATGTCCTGTTTGTACGTTTCTCAAAATGGGAATGTCCTGAAATAATTTAAAATATCGCTTAAAAATCAACAAAAACATCCTTATGCCTGAACCAATGAGAACCATAACCCGTCTGTGGCTTTAGGACTGGCTCAGCTCCAATATCTACCCGACCACAATCATGGTCACAATCGTATTGATGGTAGTTTTCAGAAAGACTGATTTTATTAATGTTGACTCTCACTCTACGTGACCCTCGAAGTAGACTTCTCGGATCGCGTATAGGATGATCGCTGTGGTCCAACCAAACATGATGATGCCGTTTGCCGCCTGGTAAGATGCGAGGACCCGCCAGTTTTCGTCGAGCAACACATCACCGTAACCAAGCGTGGTATAAGTGACCATTGAGAAATAGATGGCCTTCTCAAAACCATCAATAGCACCGATTTTCAAATATGTGAGTGCCCAGGCCGTGACTTCAATCAGCGACACGATGAACATGCAGATCACAATAAAGCTAAGACGTAGGATGCGCTTGCACACCCCGTAAGCTTTACCTGTCTCATCCCGGTGGCAAGAGAATTTCATAGCCAGAAGCATCCCGCAGGCGTGAATAGCTGTTGTTACGATCAACATCATCGAAACTATCAAAATTTTCGTAAGAATCATGACGAGAACCTTGTTATTTGAGGAGACCATCCCAGGCCTCGGTCCGTTCGCGCATCTCGGCTTTCATCGGCTCCGGAAGCAGCTCGACCGGGTCCCGGTCCTCGCGGATCTCCCAGCCGCCGCCGAGCGCCTTGTAGACCTCGACCAGGTTGGTCAAAACGCTGCCCTGGGTGGTCGAGAGCAGGTCCTGCTGCTGGGTATTCGACGCCAGGGTGGTGATCAGGGTGTTGAAAGTGATCGCCCCCTCCTGGTACTGGATGGTTGCGACTTCAACCGAGCGCTGGGATGCCGCCGCGGCGATCCGGTAGGCGTCGAGCTGCTGGTGCGATTTCAGGTAGGCAACGATCGCGTTCTCGACATCCCCCTGGGCGACCAGCAGGGTGTTCTGGTAATCGACCAGCAGCTGCTGGAAGCGGGCATCCTGCAGACGAACATTGCTCTGCAGTCGGCCGTAGTTCAACAGGTTCCATTCGAACAGGCCGAACAGACTCCAGGTCTCGCTGTCGTCTTTGAACAGGTCACCGGTGCTCAGGGCGCTGGTGCCGACCGAGCCGCCAATCGAGAAATGCGGGTAGAGGTCGGTCACGGCGAAGCCGATCTGCGCGCTCTGGCCTGCGAGCCGACGTTCTGCACTGCGCACGTCAGGGCGCCGTCGCAGCAGGTCCTGCGGCATCCCCAGTGCCACATCCGCCGGCGCCGCCGGGATATCGACTCCGAACGTCAACAGATAGTTCAGGTCGTGCGGCGGCTTGCCGAGCAGGATGGCGAGGGCGTTCTTGAACTGCTGCAGCGAGGTCTCCAGTGCAGCGACGGTGGCCTTGGTGTTGTAGAGCAGGGTTTCGGCCTGGTCGACGTCGAGTTCACTGACATCACCGGCGCCGAACTTCGCTTGGGCAATCCGTAGGCTCTCCGCTTGCAGGCGAACGTTCTTGCGGGCCACCTCGATCCGCTCCTGGAAGGTCCGCACCAGGATGTAATTCTGCGCCACCTGTGAGACCAGTGAGAGGACCGCGCCGTCATAGTCGGCTACGCTGGCATCGAGTTCAGCCGAGGCCGCTTCGACCTGGCGGCGAAAGCGGCCCCAGAAGTCGACCTCCCAGGCCAGGTTGAAGCCAAGGTTGTAGCTCTCGAAGATGACCGCGGATTCTTTCTGGCGCGATGCCGAGCCGTTGGCCTGCTGTTGCTGCGGGAACTGGCTGCCGATGGCGATGGCGAGCTGCTGCTGGGACTGCAAAACGCGCAGCCCGGCAGAGCGCACGGTCAGGTTCTGGGCGAGGGCCGTCTCGATCAGGCGGTCGAGGTCGGGGTCATGGAAGGCGCTCGACCACCACGCCGGGTCCAGTGGAAGCTCATCCGAGATCTGCGGGTCCTCGATGTCGAGCCAGGCCGGCTCGACATCGACTGCCGGTGTCTCGTAATCAGGCCCGAGGCTGATACAACCGCAGAGCAACAGCGGCAGAATTATGCTGAGGCCCGCAAGCGGGCGACAAAGCAAGAGCGGCATCATTCCTCCCTGTCACCGGTGCCGGTCCTGACCAGCACCGATCCGGTCGTCCCGATCCGAAGGGCGACATCTTCAGGGACCTTGTCCAGCTCAATGCGCACCGGCACCCGCTGCGCCAGGCGGATCCACTCGAAGGTCGGGCTGACATTCGGTAGCAGCTCGAAGCCGGTGCTGCCGTCCTGCTGAGCGATACCCCAGCCGAGGCTGTCGACGGTTCCTTCGAGCGGCTGATCGGGAAAGGACATCAGGGTGACGATCGCGCGATCCCCCGCCTGCATGTCGGCGATGGCGGTCTCCTTGAAGTAGGCGTCGACCCAGTAGCTGTTGACATCGACCAGCGCCAGGGCCGGCTGGTTGGCCACGGTGTGGCTGCCGAGCCGCAGGTTGAGATTGGTTACATAGCCGTCCACCGGCGCCACAACCCGGGTGAATTCGAGGTTGAGTTCCGCCTGCCGCACCGTGGCCCGCGCTTCGCGAATGCTGGCGTTGGCATCGCCGAGGGCACCGAGGGTGGCTTGTGCCTGTGCCAGGCTTGCTTCGGCCTGGCTTAACCCGGCCCGTGCCTGGGCCAGGCCGGCCACGGCCCCCTTGCGCTGCTCGACCGCGACTTCGTAGTTCGCCTCGGCCCGCTCGACGGTTTTTTGCGAGGTTGCCTTCTTTGGCAGCATCTCCAGTTGACGATCATATTCAGCCTTGTTCTTCTCGATGGTCGAATCGAGCTGGCTGACACTGCTCTGCGCCTGGAGTACGGCGGCCCTTGACATCTCGACCTGGGACCTGGCCGCCTCAACCTGCTTCTCCTGGGCCAGGTAGCTGTCCCCGGTCTTGTCATACTGCGCGCGGGCCTTCTCCAGGCTGGCGTCGAAGGTGCGCGGATCAATTTCGAAGAGCAGGTCACCGGCCTTGACCAGCTGGTTATCCCGTACCGGCAGATCCACGATCGGCCCCGAGACCCGCGGCGTGATCTGGATGACCTCGGCGCGGACCTGGCCGTTGCGGGTCCAGGGGTTGGTGACGTAATCCCAGTATTTGAACAGGACTAGCAAGACGGCGACGAGAACGATGACACCGGTCAAAAGATGCTTTTTGGAAATTTCCATAACTATATCCTGATGAAGAAGGTTCCTATGATTACAGTGTAGATCGCGGTCAGCGCGAAGAACACCAGTGGCGGGCTGGCGAAGTGGCGTGACAGCCGGTATCGGTTCAATAGATGCACCGTGCCGATCGCGGCAATGACTCCCAGTGCACCGGCGACCAGCAGCGGCGGCATCAGGACCTCACCGAGGGCTATTTCGTGTGGTATCAGGTTCATAACGTCTCTTGCGACCGATCACGGTCCGGTCAGAATCTCTCCTCGTGCCAGGGCGCCCAGTCGATGGCGCCGGCTGTTGCCGTATAGCCGACCACTGATTCCGCGACGCCACGGTAAGCTCCGAGCAGGTGGTAGAAACGCTCTCCATCCTCTCGACCGACCTGCTCCTCAGTCGATCGATCAAGAGTCTCCCTGATCCTCTCCTCCAGTCGCTTTATCAGCTCGTCCCGCCGGGTACGATAAGACTCACGACCTACGTCCACCGGGGCCGTGCCGAGAAGCTCGAACGCCGCCTGCAGGTTTTGCCGCAAATCCATGGCATCGTCACCCAATTCGTTGATCAGGTATTGGTTCCGCAGTGAGCTGCGCGCCTCGATCAGCTCACTGATGCGCCCAGCGAGGTCCTGAAGTCTGGACAACAGAGCCTGAACGTTCTGGGCATCAGTGCCCGGCAGCGCCTTGGTGTCGAGGAATTTGGCCCAGCCTCCAAGCTTTGTCGGGATGCTCGAGATCTCTCGGAGATGGAATGCCTTACGTAGGCGTTCATATCCGGTCTCGGTCTGCTGTGCGTCGCGGGGCATGCCCGAGAGCAGACCATCGCAGCTGCGGAAGTACCGTTCGAGCAAACGCAGGAAGGATTTCTCTTGGCGAAGGTTGACCGGGAAATAGGCCGTGAACGTCAGCAACAGGAACAATATTGGAAACATCAACATATTGGTCGCGACCACCATGAAGCTGTAGGTCTGCTGGTTGTCGATCGATGCGATCGATACGAACATGGCGAGCGCGAGAGTCCTGCCCAACGCCTGTTTGGGGTCGGAAAGGAGATAGCAGATGGCAAAGGTCACGATGAAGAGCAGCGAGCCGAGGCTTAAGAAACCGGACAGGTGCGGCAGGATATAGATATAGACCAGGCAGGCAAAGATCACGCTCATGATCAGCGGGATGAAGATCATCCTCAGAGAGATCATGGGAGTGGACGCCACAATCATGCCGAAGACGCCGGCCATGGTCACAAAGCTGTTGCCACCGGGGATGCTGTCGACGTAGATCAGTGCCAGGTAGGCAATCAACATGGTTAGCATGACCCGGACGACGGCGAGCATGCGGTCCGGGTCGGGCCATTGCAGCGTGGGGAGAAGTGAGCGAGGCGCCGTTGCGGCCGCTTGCTCACCGAACCCGCCGATCGCCTGGACGGTTTCAAACTGGGTACGGGAGAGCTGATCCAGTTTTTGGAGCCGGTCCCTGAAGACGACCACCTCGGCTTGTTCGAAATGCGAGAGGGCCTGCAAGCCGGCCGTGTCCTGGACCAGTTCGATATCGTTCGGGTGATCTTCCGGTTCCTCGCCGGCCAGCATCTTTTCGATCCCGGCAAAGCGTTTGTCGAGTTCATCGAGGAGTGGCTCGAGGTTGGACAGGAGATGAGGAGTCTGTGACGCCTCGAGTTCGGCGAGGTTCTGACTGCTGCGACCGATCATCTCAGTCAGCTTGGTCATCTGCTCTTTGTAGAGCCGCCAGTACCGGCGCATCTCCCAGACTTCCCGGGTGTCAGATTCCGCGGCAGCCAGGAGCTGCTGGAACCGGGTTTGCGCCTGTATCAACTGTCCCTTCAGTGCTAGTGCTTGCACGGGATCGCTTGCCTTGCCGTGCTTCAAACCTGCCCGGCAGAACTGCCGCTGGCCGGAGGCAAGTTCGCCGGTGACCGCGAAAAAATCCTTGCGGTTGCTGACAGGCCACAGGAGCGCCGTCACCAGGCTGTAGGCCAGGATGCCCAGCCCGGTCTCCTCGGCCCTCAAGACCACAATGTCGAAGGCGTTGACCGGATCAGGTCCGGCGCTCATGCAGATGATCACGCAGACGAAACCGCTGATGAGCCAGAAATATTGACGCTTCGGACCGGTCGCCAGGTAAGTGCAGAGACCGACGTAGAGGGAAAGGGCGGCCATGAACAACCAGCGCTCCTGGGGGAAGAGGCCGATCAGCAGGAGCGCGACCACGACCGCCACCAGGGTGCCGAACATGCGCATGGCGGCTTTGTTGAACGACTGGCCAATCGTCGACAGGCTGCAAAAGGCAACCGCGAACCCAGCCCAGTAAGGCTTGTCCCAGTCCATAGCCAATGCGATACCATAGGCGATGACCATTGCCAGGGCGGTCTTGAATGGTTCTTTGGCTTTTGCAGGGATCATGCTTTAAGCAATCCTCGTCTTCCCTCTAATGGTCCTTTTCCTCTTCTCCTCCAGATCTCGCCCCGATGGCAGCAGAGAGAGAATTCGCGCTGATGCCGTGGGCAACCAGGCTTGAGAACACCGTCAACACAACGACCATGGCCATGAACTTCGCATTGGGCACGCCTTTGTTCAGAACAATAATCGCAAAGACAATACTTGCTAAGCCCCGAGGGCCGAACCAGCCAAGGAAGAGTTTCGACGCGGTTTTCTCACCGGTGCCGGAAAGCGACAGAAAGATCGGGAGCATCCGGATGACCGTCAGGCTCAAGAAGGCATAGACCAGCATCTCCCAGGTGAAGGCCTGGAATGATTGACCGATGACACCGGCCCCGAAAACAAACCAGGTCATCAGGGCCAACGTCTCCCCGACACCCTCGGAGGCCAAAACCAGTTTGTGCGTCGCGTCCTTGGCGATATATCCTAAAGAGCAAGCCACCTACGAAAGCTGCAATATAGCCGCTGCCATGTAAGCTCTGTGCCACGGAAAAACAGGCAATGGCTAGCGCAACAACAATGACCTGCCGCCAGATCTCGGTCACCCACCCCTTCGCCTGGCACCATTTGAAGGCCTTGGTGCCAACAGCTGTCAGCCCCACGCCGACAACGAGACCGATGCCGAGCTCCTGTACGAGAAGAGACAGAGCATGCATTGTGCCGCTCCCCTCTACGTTCCCAAGTTCCAGCGCAATAAAGAGAAACAGGATGGGGACACACAAACCATCGTTCAGCCCGCTCTCAAGGTTCAAGCTTTCACGGATCTGATTCGGGACGGCCTTGTTGGTCACAACCGCCTTGCCCAGTGCGGCGTCGGTTGCGGCCAACATGGTTCCGAGGATCGCAGCCTCTAACAGGGACAGCCTGTTGAACAGGATCGCAGCCGTCAAGGCGCCCAGAATAATGACTCCCGGCAGACCGACAAGCAACATTCGTGACGGTAGTCGGAACTGCTTTTTCAGGACGGAGAAGTCCACATTTGCCGCATCGATAAAGAGAATCAGGGCAAGAGTCAGGTCAGCGAGCACCTTGATCCCGTCTCGCGAAACACTACCGTCAAACCAGCCGAAGACCACCGGCCCCAGGATGAAGCCGGAAATAACAAAAACGATGGGACCGGATGCAGCGGCACGTTCAATCCGGCCGGCAACCAGGCTGTAACAGAAAATAAACAGGGCGAGAATGCCGAGTTCAATATACATGTTCTCTCCTGGCCCCTATGCGTCGGCCATCAACCACCGGACGAGTTTTTCAGCCGCGCTCCGAGTGCGGCGACCAGCGGATTGGCACTCAGACCATGACCGATGACACTCAGGATGATGGTAAAGACGACAGTCATCGAAATGGTCTCACCGCCAGGCAGATGTTCGTTAAGAACGATCACGGCAAAGACAATACTGGCCAGCCCACGTGGGCCGAACCAGCCCATAAAGAGCTTTTCCTCGGTAGTCAGCTTCATCCCCTTGAGGACGAGGAAGACCGGCAGCATACGGATGAGAGTCAGGCTGAGCAGAGCATAGACGACAACCTGCCAACTGAAAGAGTCGAGCGACTGGCCGACGACGGCCGTGCCGAAGATCACCCAGGTGATCAGGGCCAGGGTGTCGCCGATCCCTTCGGCAGCCAGAAGAAACTTATGTTTATGTTTGCTTGCAAGCTTGCCATACAACATGCCGCCGATAAAACAGGCGATGAAGCCACTGCCGCCAAGCCACTGCGCCACGGCGAAACAGGTGACTGCCAACGCCGGGACTGAGAGCTGTTGCCAGGTCTCGGTGACCCAGCCTCGTTCGGCACAGTGAGGAAACAGACGTACCGCCAGGAAAGTCAAACCAGCACCTATGGCTGCGCCGATACCAATCGCTTCAACCACCAGCTTCAGTGCGAGCATCGAGGTGCTGCCATCGGCGCCGGTGCTGCTGGCCAGGGCCAGGAAAATGAAGAGGATCGGCACGCAGATGCCGTCGTTCAAGCCACTCTCCACATTCAGCCCCTCGCGGATGTTGCTCGGTACGGCTTCGTTGGTCACCACCGCCTTGCCCAGTGCAGCATCGGTGGGCGCCAGCATGGTTGCAATCAGTGCGATTTCCAGCAGGGCCAGCCCATCGAACAAGAGGTAGCCGGTGACGAACCCGAGCAGGATCGTCAGTGGCAGGCCGATCAGCAAGAGCTTCTGGGGAATCTTGAAAGAGTGCTTCAGCTCACGGAGGTTTGCGTTGGAGGCATCAGTAAAGAGGACCATAGCAAGGGCCAACTCGGCAAGGGTGCTCAAAAGTTCCGCATCCACTTCCAGAGTCAATGCCCCCAGACCCAGAGGCCCAAGAATCAGGCCGAAAGTCATGAAGACGACAGCGCCGTTGAAAAGTGTCTTTTCAAGACCTCCGCTGACAAGGCTGTAGAGAAAAATAAACGCGGCCAGAATCGCCAGGTTTTCATACATGGGTCTTGCCTCCGGTGTTTATTGCACTACTGTCTGAAAAGATAAAATAGCTGATATTTCATTGAGAAGAGAGGCATCAGGAAGCCATGCAGACTACCAAAAGAAGCCGCCGCAACATGCCCGACAATAACCTGAGGGGCATACGCTCGGAAACTTTTAAGGCACGATCCATCCCCTTTACCTGACCCCCTAGCTCATTTTGCTATTTCTATCTCGCGTTTCGATTTGTAGAGCATACGAATCATATCGTACTCGAATGGTGAACCGCTCCGGTAGTAGCGGAACGACTGCCGGTGACGCTTGTCAACCGCGGCTACGCCGTTAAAGATCAGGGTCGTCGTGTCGTCATCCACCCAGGCAGGTGGACCGGCGACAGAGAACGCCACGGCATCGGTCACCAGTCCGGTGGTGTCACGCAGGTTCGACGGGCCGAAAACCGGCAGGACAATATACGGACCGTCGCCAACCCCGTAGTGGCCGAGCGTCTGACCAAAATCCTCGGTCTGGCGCGGCATGCCCCAATGGGTGGCTGGATCCCACAAACCGGCGATACCGACCGTGGTGTTGATCAGGAAACGCGTCAGGGTGATCCCGGTCCGCTTAAGTTTCAGCTGCAGCAGGTTGTTGGTGAAATTATTGAATTCAAACACGTTGTCGACGAAGTTCGACACCCTCTTTTCGACGTAGTTGGGGGTGATGAACTCGTAGGTGTTGACGATCGGCAAATAAATGAACTTATCGAAGTAGTAGTTGAAGGTGTAGGCCCGCCGGTTGAACCCTTCCCAGGGGTCATAGACATCGGCAGCGTAAACCACGGTTTCCTTCAAAGTGTCTTCGACCTTGTGTTTGGGTGGCTCGTAGGCGATGTCCGGATCAACCTTCGGTGTAACGCTGCAGCCGGAAACAAACAGCACCGCCAGCGCAGCCAGGGCAATCGTCACTATACGCACTTTATGCTCAATGGATTTATACATGTGTCTCCCCTCCCTTAATTCTTTACATCGGCAAAAAAGCCGACCATGGCGGACACGTTGTCCGGGTAGGCCATATTGCCGCAATGCCCGCCATGCGGAAAGATCGTCGCCCGGGTTCCGAACAGGTCGCGCAGGTAATCGATCTCGCCAGGCAGCAGGATCACGTCGTCTTCATTACCGATCAGGCCGAACTTCGCCGAGTTGCGCAGGTAGCCGTCGAGTGACCGCAGGCTCAAGGTCTTGATCAGCTGAGCTTCGGTCACACTCGGGTCCTTGGCCTGGAAATGCGGCAGGAAGATCCCGCGGAAATAATCGAGGAAGCTAAGTCGTGTCAAGACCTTGACATAGTTCGTGACATTGTCATGGCGCCGCAGTACCAGGTTCTTCGGTACCACGTAACCGGCCTTGGTCAGCACGTCGGTGGTGAACACCATGTTCGCGGATGAGATTCGGAACGAGATGCCGATCAGCGCCTCCAGGGGGTCGTCACTCTGCGGCTTCTTGAACTCGTAAGCCCGATAGAGGAAGTCGTTATTGAACTCGACATTCTCTCCATTCGCGTAAACATCAGCGAAGGCGTTAACGAGCCGCCCGTAGAAAGCGTCGAAATTGTCCATTCCGCCGGGGATGTTGAAATCGAGTAACTCGTCGAGGATCAGAACCGAGTTGTAAAGGCTCACCGGTGGGTTGATCAGCAGGACCTTGCGGAAGTTGAACGCCTTTTCCTGCTCGTCGAGCCTGGCGATAAACGCTGACTGGGCGGCACCGAGGCTGTAACCGGTCAGGAAGAAGTCGGTCACTGCCATCTTCTTCTGATGCTTCTGCCAGATCGCCTGCATGACCTTGTAGAGATCGGCAGAGTCCTCTTCGAGATGTCCCGGCACGCCGCTGGTCGAGGCCGCAACAATGAAATTCGGATGGGTCGGTGAAGAGATCGAGATGACATGGTAGCCGGCCTGGTAGAATGCCTTCTGCATCTCCTGCATCTTGGGGCTGTTAAAATTCGCCCCGGTCCCGGCGATCATAAAAATCAGCGGCGCCGGGCCTTTCTGTCGGATGTAGGAGTAACGTAGCTCATCGAGGTTCCAAAGAATGCCCGGCACTTCACGCTCGGGGAACATCTGGAGGGTCTCGAACTTGACCGGAACATCCGAAGGCAGAGCCTCCATATATTCCGTAGGTGTGCCGACCACCGTGGCCACATAAGGGTCAGCAAAAGGATAATCATAGGCTAAACTACTCGTGCCTAGGAACAGAACCATAATAACGCTGTTGATGGTTATTCTTCTCGTCAATTTCTCCATATCTTCTCCTGCTGTCCTAACAGCTACTTATGAACATTGAATGGTGCTTCACTCTACTACGCCAACGGAATTTCCTGTACCCCTTGAATCCTGCTATAGCCTTCTGCGGTTTCGTCACCCATTATCAGGACCGAAATTAAAAAAAACAGGCAGGTGAGCAGAACAATGCATTTATTGTTTCTAGCTTGTGCTCAATTTGCAGGCAAAGAAACTTTGATGCCGGGCAGCACTTTTTCAGGTTTTTGGTCTATAGCTGCAATATCTTGAGACGCTGTTACTCTGAGGTCACTACTCGGTGTCATCATTGTCATCGAGACCGAGCCTGAGGGACATCAACGGTAGATGCATTTCGTAGATGCTGTTCAGTACCCCAAGCAATTCCGCCTGGTCACAAACTTGGCCATAGAGTTTCGTGATCGGCAGGCCTTCATCGGAGAACATATTGAGGATCGTCATACCGTTGAGGCGTTCAGACCAACTTTCATCGAGGAACCCCTTGACATAGATCCTGTAGGCTGCCGGAGAGGTAAATTTCAAATCTGCCGAATGTTTCAATGAGATCATATACACCCCGCATACAGTTAGAATTCTTTATAACATCAAAAAAAGTGCGGTGACTGCCAGGAGGCGGCACAGCCACCGCACTGAAGCAACGAGTGAACCTTTTCCATTATTTTGATATTACCCTTGGGGAGGAGGATAATCTATGCCTCAAAACGGAGGAAAAACTGGGGAGATTTTCTGGTAAGACATTAGATTCAAGCTGTTTAGCCGTGACCAGGGTCACGTCTGGAGGAGAGCTATCGCTTCCGGATCGAGGTGTTCAGTCCAGGATCTGGAGTTTCTCCGCCTTGACGACGACATCACGGCGATTGGTCGCATCGAGCTTGCTGTAGAGGTTTTTCAGGTGAGTCCTGACCGTTCCGGTCGAGATGCAGAGCCGGTCTGCGATCTCCTTGTCGCGCAGACGCTGCTGCAAAAGCAGCAGCACGTCGTATTCACGGTTAGTCAGAAGGTCCCGCCAGTTGACCGACACTATGCTGGGTTGCTTCTCGGATTCATCGGTCTCCTGGCCGGTAAGGCTATGAACGGCAAGCTGCAAACCGGTGACCCAGCCCTCGGTACGCTCTTGCCAGAGCGCCGCAGTCTCCGCATCGACCTCCCTGGACAAGGCCTTCTCCAAATACGCCTGGACTTCCCGGACCGTGAACTTGAGGTCCTCGGTACGGAGTTCGTTGAATTGATTGTTCGCACGCAAGGTCGAGATCGGCAGGAACGGGTCCTGTCGGCTGATGATGACAAAACGCTTGGATGCCAAAGGATTCTTCAGGACCTGGCTCAGCAGGTCGAAGACCGACTTGTCCTTGACCAGGTTCTTGTTCTCGAAGACGATGGTCAGGTCTCCGGGATATTCTTCCAGTTCGGCCACCATGGCCCCGGACAGGATCGAGGTTGGCGGCAGGTTGGCTGCTTCGACCAGGGCCGGCAGGTAACTCGGCTGGTCGGCAAAGAGTGCCGTGGTCAAGGCGACCCAGCTCTTTAGAAACCGTCGCAGATCGTTGTCCTTGGGGTCGATTTCCCACCAGAGAGACTGACGGGCGTACCGAGTCAGCCAGTCGCAGACCAGGGTGCTCTTGCCGTAGCCTGCCGGTGCCACGACCAAGGTCAGGAGCTTGTGGTGCCCATTCTCGAGTCGTTCAACCAGCTCAGGACGGTGGATCATCCCCTCCGGAAGTTCAGGTCTATGCCTTTTGCCCGGCTCACGCCGTTTATCGGCGACGTTTGCGGCAGATGAGGTCGTCTCGCGGGCCTTTTCGATGACGATTTCGGTGATCTCCGGACTCAGGTAGCTTTTGTTGTCCCTGAGGGCGCAGATCGCAGAGATCAGCTCTTCGGGCGCGCTCTCCTTGAGCAGGTAACCTGCCACGCCGGCATCAAGCATCTCCTCGACATAACGCTTCGAAGAATGGATCGACAAGGCCAGGATACGGGTTTCCGGTGCTTCACAGAGGATCCGACGGGTCGCCTCGATGCCGTTGAGACGGGGCATGTTGATATCCATGATAACGACATCCGGTTGCAGTTCCCGGGCCTTCTCGATCGCCTCGAGGCCGTCTCCGGCTTCATCGATCACAGAGAGGCCCTGTTCCTGTTCGATCAGCGCGCGAAGGCCTTTGCGCAACATGGCATGATCATCAACCAGAAGGATCGAGGTCTGTTCGTGCATGGTCTTCACTCCATCTCTTTCGGTAGTGAGAGGGTCACTTTACAGCCTTTGTGGGGAGCGGCTTCGATCTTCATCGTGCCGTTCAGATCTTTCATGCGCTCCTCGATGCTGAAAAGGCCGAAGCCCCCGTTCAGGTTGTGCCCGTCCAGTACCTGCGCCGGATCGAAGCCGATACCATCATCCTCAACCGAAGCCCGGATGGTTTCTTGATCAGAAACCAGGGTGATTTTGACCTTCTTTGCCCGCGCGTGTTTGAATGTATTGGTCAATAGCTCGCGAATATTTCGGAACAGGATCGTGCGTTCATCTTCATCGAGCTCAGTGCCGGTCAGCTCATTAACTATGGCAATATCGACATCATTCTTAAACTGTCTCTTCTTTTCTTCGACCCATTCAATGACAGCAGACGCAAGGCCGAGTTCGTGCATGGATGGTGAGCTGAGTTCGAAGATCAGTTGCCGGGTGTCGCGGATCGCCTGGAGCAGCGAGCCGGAGATCTCATCAAGCTGCTCTTTCAGACTGGAGTCGTCGCAGATGGTGCCGCGGATCGCGGCCGCCAGCTGCAGGCGCGTCATGGCAAGGGCCTGGCTGACCTCATCGTGCAGGTTCTCTGCGATGCGTCGGCGTTCCTGCTCCTCGGCGATGGTCAACTGCGAGGTCAGGGCCTTGAGGCGGTCCTGGTAAGCGACGAACTTCTTCTCGGCCAGCTTGGCTTTTGTGATGTCTCGCACGATTGCGGTGATGCTGACGACCTTTCCGTTCTCCTTGAAAAAAGTGCCCGTTATATCCGCCGGAAAAACTGTCCCGTTTTCATGGCGCAGCATCGCTTCTGTGTGCATGAAGGATTTACCCTCTTCGATGGCTTGTCTCTGGATCTCGCCAAATCGGGCGTATTCCTCCTTGCTGGCGAAAAAACCCTCTGTCGATAGGCCCATAAGATGTTCAGTGTTTTCTCCAAGACCCATGATGTTGTAGGAATCATTGGCCCAGGCAATGACACGTTCAGGCAACTTGACATAGAAAACCGCTTCCGGGATAGAGCTGAGTATATATTCAAGAAAGTCATGGCTCTTCTGCAATTTGGTTTCAGCCAGCTTGCGCTCACTTATATCTCGGAGTAATGCTGTAACACCGGTCACACGATCGCCATCTTGCATAAAGGAGAGCTTGACATCTGCCGGGAAGAGTTCGCCGTTCTTGCGCCGCAGTTCGAGTTCAGTCTGGACAAGTTTTTTGCCTTCTGCAATGGCTTTGTCCATGAGCGTCCCGAACTGTTTTGCCTCATCGGGGGTCGGATAAAACTTGGCTGTTGTGTCCCCGATACATTCGTTGGCTTCATAGCCCAGTGTCCCATAAGTATCGGTGCACCAGGTCACTGTACGTTCCGGCAGTTTGACGGATAAGATCGCGTCGGGAATGGCCTGGGTCAGATGATTCAGGAATTCGTAACTTTTCTTGATCTCTTGCTGGATTTGGATGCGGTCGGAGATGTCCTGAACCACCGAGACGAACCAGCGTGGGCTACCATCATCCTCGCGCAGGATCTTGACCGTGAGGTTGACCCAGACGGTTGAACCATCCTTGTGGAGATAGCGTTTTTCGAGGGTGTAGGAATCGTTCTTTCCGTCGAGCAGTTCCTGTACGAGACCTGTATCCGTTTCCAGGTCGTCCGGGTGGGTGATGTCATGGAAGTTCAACTCCAGCAGTTCTTCCTGAGCATAGCCGACGATATCACAGAACTTCTTGTTCAACCTCAGGAACTGGCCGCCGGGGGCAACGTGAGCGATCCCCACGGCTGCCTGCTCGAAGGTGGCACGGAAACGTGCTTCGCTGTCCGAGAGTTCGGCCGTACGTTCTACAACCTTGCGACTCAATTGTTTGTTCCAGACAAGAAACATCGTGATGATGCTCAGGACAGAGAGGGCAATTATAATGATCCACTTATTTACATCCGTTGAACGGATACCGTGCTCAATCTTGACCGTGGTCCATTTATTGATGATGGCAGCCTTTTCCGCAGCGGGTAAGGTATCAATCGCTTTATCGAGGATGCTCCTTAATTCGGGCCAGTCGTTTCGAACCCCTATGGCAAGCGGGTGGTCTGGCAATCCACTTGGGCAGGCGGCCTTCAGGTTTCTTAACCCGAATTCGTTGATTATTGCTGGCGTGGAAATTAAATCACCAATGTAGGAAAACGCCTCTCCTGATGATACTGCTCTAAGCGCTTCTTCAGAAGTGTTGTAGACCAAGAGATCGAGATTCGGATAATTTTCTGCAAGATATTGGTAGGTGACATAGCCATTAACTACAGCGATATTTTTGTCGAAGAGATGTTCGATCGACGAAAAAAAGGGAGCGTCGTCCCGAGTAAATATGAATCTGGGCGAAGAGATATAAGGCTGGGTAAACAGTATAACCTCTTCCCGTTTTGGAGTCGGCATTATTGCCGACACAAGATCTGGCCCCTGATGCTTTATCAATCCATCCAAGAGAGCAGAAAAATGGCTCTGCCCTTCATTCTGGAAACTTATCCCGGCTCGTTCTGAAACTGCATTAAGAAAATCCACCGCGAGGCCAACAACCATGTCATCTTTGAAATAAAAATAAGGTGGGTGCTGATTGAAACGGACACGAACTCTATGGTTTTTTGCAAGCCAGGACTTCTCCTCCGGAGTCAAATTGACACCAGACACTCTGGCTGCCTGTTTAGGCCATTCAAGGAACCACTTGTTCATGATTCGGGGCAGCTCTTCCTGCTTGAGAGCAGCGATGGCCTTGTTCATGATCGGAACAAACTCCGGCCAATCATTGCGGATGTAACTGACCATTTCTAGAGGGTGCTCTGTGATCAGATAAACCTTGTCGATCGTACCCTGCAAGGTCTGTTTGCGCCAATGATCGTAGCCCATCCAGGCGACAATAAAGTCGATCTCTTTACTGAGCAGTGCCTGGGTCATGGCCTCATGACTGTCAAAGGGAACGGCAGTTGCCTCAGGAAGTTTTTTCAGGCGGGTTTTTGCGGGACGAGCCCCCCTTTTGTACCCGATTCGCAGGCCGTCCAGGTCTGTGAAGCTGTTTATTTTAAGATCGGCTCTGGATGCTGAAAAAACAGAAAAATACGAGGGATAAATGGTATCGGTTGCATTGAAAATAACATCCCGTCTGGGATCCTTGCCAACGATGCTCAGACCGTCCAACTCTCCATTCATCGCTTTTTTTTGTGTCTCTGCCCATGCCCCGTAATGCAAGCGGATATCGATATCGAGTAGTTTGCTGAGCTGTTCAAAGAATTCAATGTTAAATCCGGACCATGTGCCGTCAGGGTTTTTGATCTCGGCGGGAGGATAGTTACCATTCCCGGTAGCCAAAGTGATTACCGGATGCTCTGCCAGCCAGGCCTGTTCTTCGGCAGTGAGTTCAATCCTTGAGCTCTCTGCCGCAACAACAGCTGGAGATAACCAAAAGAACGTGAAGATGAGTGCGCAAAACAGCAGAGCAGAACGGACGAATGGAGACAGGGTCCGTCTGGAAAGTTTCTTAAAATGGCATCGTTTGAATATCAAAGGCAGAAACCCCAAATACATATAATCACTTAAAAAATAGCATTAAATGCTAATTTTACAATGACCTGCCCTTAGAAAGCCAGCTTGACTTGAATATCCAACATAACCGCCCAGTTACTACTGAAAGACCCTTCAAAATCACCGGTCAGTGGTCCACCTTCCTGCGATACTTCAGCATCACCGAGGTCAAAATAGTTCAGATTGATATGACAAGGATAATCATGAATGGGCAAATCGAGGCCAACCCCTGCGCCGATGACCCGATCGAGTGGCAGGCCGATATCACGATTATCATCCGTCACAGCGGATGAGGCGTATAGTCCGCCAATCGAAACAGCGCGATCCTCCGCGTAACGATATTTAACGGATGCACTGGTTGCCCACATGTCGCGAAATTTACCGCTCACCGAAACGCTGTCCTCTTCAACCCTGAGATGGGTGATGCCGAATTCGGACATATCAAGCCACGTCAGGTCGCCGGTTACCGACCACTGATCAGAAACCTCGGTGTAAAATCCAACCGACGCCATGGCGGGAATCGTAAAGTCTACATCGACTTCCGTGCCGAGGAGATCGGCTGCGGCCAGGGTGTCGCGCAGCAGGGGATCGAGATTTTTGAATGTCGGCGTTCCTTCGAGATCGGGCTTGAGCTCCGACCGGTAGGTCAGGCCCACCCGGGTTGTGTCGGTAAACTGGTACATCGCACCGAGGACGAAACCAAGATCTGCACCGTCTTCTTCCAGCTCGACTTTGCCATCACCGTAGCCTGGCAGCAGGTTGTTGACCCGAGCTGTGACGGTTGAGTCCGTATACATCGCGTAAGGGCCGGCCGCCAAGGAAAATTTGTCGGTCACTTTGTAAGCCAGGACACCGGTTGCGGCGACAAAGGCGAGCGTGCTTTCTTGAGTATGGTAGCGCCCCGACCAGCGGTCGCCATAATTGTTACCAAAGCCAGAAGGAACATTGACCGAGAGACCAAGGTGCCAGCGTTCATTCAGGGGCTTGGCGTAGAACACCCCGGGGATGACGGCAATCTGCTGATCATTGTCGGCATTTCCACCGGAGTAGGTCGCCTCGTCGACCTCGAATTTTGACTCTTTGAAAGCGAAAGCCGCCTGAACAACCATCTCAGATTGGTCGAGACGGGTGATGCCCGCAGGAGAAAAGAAGACGGCCGTGGCGTCATTGGCACTGCCGGTCAGGCCGGACAACGCAGGCCCTATCTCTGCGGCGACAAAAGAAGGGAGGATGAGAAAAACAGCCAACGCTATCAAAAGCTTGGAATTCATTAAAATGGCCTTTTTCTAATAAGTGCACTTTTGGGGTGATTGAAACCTTAGAACTCCCAGCCAATCCCAATAAACGGCCCCTTGCATGTTAATTCTAATTCTACGCCCCGATTATCCGGCCGATTGAAATAAAGGTACCTGTAACCAGCGACTACTTTGCTGGAGACATCTCCCATTTTGAAGCGATAGCCGACGTTACCGATAAAATCGTAGATTTCATCGACACTGTCTACATCCCAACCGCCGTAGCCATAACTGAGATTCAAATACCACTTTTCCGAGAGGATCACACGGGAGCCCAAACCAACCATCGGTGTGTTAAAGTCATAAGTCCCTGTTGTCTTGCCACTCAAAGGCTCACCGTAAGGTTTGATTGTCAATGACCAGTCATCATGAAAGTAAAACCCCCCAACCCAGGGGATCAGGCTAAAGTTCGGGGAATCTTCAGATTTGCCAAGATTCCACGTACCCAAATCATAACCAACACCGTACTTGATCACCCAGGCTTCTTCCTGCAGCTCATATTTTTTGGCCAGGCCGGTGATCGGCCCGGTAAAATTCTCGTCATACGTGCCTTTGTAATAGACATTGTTGGTGAACAGGACGAGAGGCCCCTTGTGAGCTTCCAGTTCAAACATCGCTGTCATGTCCAAAGAATCGAGGACGGTATCCAGATCTTCAGGGACATCTACGACTTCCTCTCCATTAACACTAATGGTCGCTGGAGCATCCGGGAGCCAACCATAAAGATTGACATGGAACCGCCAGGGGTCTGACCACTCTTTGCCATCGCTCTGAGCAAATGATTGTGTCGTTAATAGGCCAAGGAGACCAGAGACAACAAGTGAGAGAACGAACACTTTTGTAACCTTCATAACAGCCCTCCAGCAGAGTTTATTTCTCAGACCTGACCGCGGAACATCCAGCCGAACATGAGCATGCCAATGGCGGCGACCCAACTGCCCGCCACACGTACCACAATCCGTGCCCAGGGTTTTTTGAGTGAAACAACAAGCGCCGAGAAGAGCGCAACGAGTACGAATAGGGTCGCCATGATACCGATCAACCCAGGGACACCGGCGTTACCCTTGAGGGCGACACCATTTAATGCCCCATGGATAAAACCGACAGCCAGTACCATAACGAGGAAAATCCGGTCAGACAGCTTGAAGTCCGCTGCGATCAGGACACCGATGATGAGAATCGAGAACGCCGGGGTTGGCAAGGGCGGCAAACTGGTGAAGGAAACACCCAGCAAGCCGCCAGCGAACCAGGCCAGTGGCAAGGAGAACAGCGCATATCTACCTGGAGCAGCACCACGCATGCCGGCGTAAAGGGCAATCGCCAGCACCGGGATCAGGTCTTCCGGTGTCATGACCAGGTGGCCGATGCCGTCGTAGACCGGTCCCAGACCGGTGGTCACCAGGTGGGCAGAGGCGCAAACCGGCCAACAGAGCAAAAGCAGAGTCGTTGTCAAGACTCTCATGTCAAAGCCTTCCAGAGGAAAACGACACCCATCACCGCGATGAATGACCCGGCTCCGCGGAGAGCCTGTCGTCCCAACGGCAGCTCTTTCACTAGGCCGATGACAATCCCCAGACCGTGCAGGCAGCCTGTGGCGATGACGAAACCCATACTGTAAAGAAGACCGCTCTGCCCTGGCGGCAGCTCCGTGCCGTGAGCGTGGCCGTGGAAAATGGCAAAAAAACCGACCATCGCGATCGAAACGGCGAGCTTCGGTCGCACCTCAGCCAGCACCATCAGCCCCAGCAGGATCGCAGAAAAAGCGATGCCAATCTCAACCCCGGGGACAGGAATACCCAACAGACCCATCATGGCCCCTGCTGCCATCATCATCGGGAAAGCGATCGGTAGCACCCAGATCGACGGCTTGCCGAGCTGCGCTCCCCAGAGACCGACGGCGATCATCGCCAGGATATGGTCCAGTCCCGACCAGGGGTGTTGCAGACCGGTTATAAACCCTGCGGCCTGTCCGCCTTCGACATGTGCAAAAGCGCTCTGGGCCGAAACTGCGAGCAGCAGCAGAACGAATCCGCTTTGAACGGTTCGGGATGAAGGTTTGATCTCGATCATTTGGCAAAACCTCCGAACATCATGGCGACCCTCTGGATTGTCCAAAAAGCACCCAGTCCGCCGACGGTATAGGCCGGCAAGGCTTCCGCCCAACGCGGCCAACGGACCTCGAGAATCCGGAAAGAGCGTTCGAGCAAAAGGATGATAGCGACAAAGAACAGCTGACCGATTTCGACACCCACGTTGAAGAGCAGCAGTGCCACCGGGATTTCTGAGCTCGGCAGGCCGTTGATCGTCAAGCCGCTGGCGAAGCCGAAGCCGTGCAGCAGACCGAAGGCAAAAGCCACCACCCAGGGATGTCTGATAGTAAAACTGGTCTGGCCACGCCAGACCCGTACGATCTCCGGACCGAGGAAGAGGATACTCAGGGCAATGGCCGCATTGAGCGGCGGCCCCGGCGCGGTTGCATATCCCAGAGTAGCGATCGCGAGGGTGATACTGTGGGCAATGGTGAACGCGGTAATGGTTTTCAATAGCGTCCAGCGACCACTGACGATCAGCAGCAGCCCGAGCACGAAGAGCAGATGGTCGATGCCGGTCAGGATGTGATTCAAACCGAGCACCAGGTATTCCTTGGCGGAAACATACCAGGAGCGCTCACCGCGCAGCTCAGCAAAAGTCTCCGTTGGCCGCACGACCTGGGTCATCTGACTGCCATCCAGCCGGGTCATAACGATGAAGACATCGGTGATCGTCGACTCGAGCCCTGGGAAACGAACGACACTCCCGTCAATCAAACTGTTGGGCACTTCAACGATGAGCCGATGCAGCGCCGAATCGGAGAGCTGCCGGACCGTTGGGTTGCTGATGGGCTGCCAGTTGTCCGGGAGTTCCAGTTGTGCCGGGTGCGGCTTGCCGTAATAGATGGGCGCCCGCCAGACCACCTCGAAGCGGGTGTCTGTCAACTGGTTTAGTTCCAGCATGCCGGGTTGAGACTCATGCGCCTGGGCCTGGAAAGAAAAACCACTGCAGAGTGTCAAGACGCAGAGGACAATATTTAGAAGCAAACGCTTCATCATCCACCGCCCCCAACCGGTTGCTTCGTGGCAGCAACACCCGGAGCGCCGTCCGCCGGTTCAGGAGCTTCGATGACGACCTGGTAGCCAGCACGCAGGCGCTGATAGGTGTCGTCCTTCATCTCCTGGCGGCGTAGAACCAGGTACTCGCGTTCGACCTGGTCGCGAATTTCAGCCAGCTCGGGAAGCCGGGCCTCCTCGCGTTGCGTGACCTTGACCAGGTGAACACCGAACTGTGATGCAAATGGGCCGGTCCAGTCGCCAGGGTCGAGACGGCTGACCTGCTCGGCAAAGCTTTCGCCGAAGGAGCGAACGATGTTGCTCTGTGAGGCTCTGATGTGTTCGTAAGCGAGCATGGTTGCATCACCTGCCTGCAGTGGGTCTGTGCCATTTTGCAGGCTGAGCAACAGACTTTGGGCCTCTGCCTCCGGGTCATGGTGTTTTTGCGGGTCGAGATAAACCTGCCGGAAAGAGACCCGCGGCTCCACCATGAACTTCTCTGGGTGCCGCGCCAGGAATTCAGTCAGCTCCTGGTCGCTGATTTCGCTGACCGAGCTTAAATCTTCGAGCAAAAACTCCAGCTTCATGCGCAGCCTTTGTTTGATCGTCTGATCGTTCCGGTCCAGGCTCATGGCGACGGCTTCTCGATAGAAGATCTCGTCGCGCACGTAGTTCTCGATCAGGCCGTCAAACTCCTCATCCAGGGGCGAGCGCATCCAGGTCTGGGTGAACCTGGAGACCATCTGTTCAACCTGGCCGGACGAGACGACAATGCGCTTCGCATTGTCGTTCGCCGGTCCATCGCTGAAGCTATAGATCAGAAAGAGCCCTGCGCCGATCAGCAGAAAATGCACCAGCGGCTCCTTCAGGAGGATCTTGAGGTAGTTCATTGTTTCACCAATCATCCCTCGGGGTTGTACCAGATCGGGCTGGTATAAGCGCGTTCATTGGTGATCATCGGCACGTTCTCCGGCATCTCGACACCGTAACGCTTGGCTTCATAAGCCGTCCAGCGCGGGGTCGGAATCTCGATCACCCGGGCGTAGTAGAAGGCCTTCTCCTTCGGGTCGAAGTCTGGGTCTTCCCAGGTTGTAACGAGTTCAGGTGCGCCGATCGAATTGGTCCAAGTGGCCTTCTTCACGTCAACGGTATTACCGACGGCCGGCAGCTTGCCGTCCTTACCAGGCTTGCGATCACCGGACCAGGCCACGTCATAAACCTTCTCATGGGTTTCGCCTTTTTTGTCCAACCACCCCTTGATGATCTGGATGCGGTCGAGATTGCCGCTGTAAGGGTCTTTGACCGCTGCGACGAGGAATGTCGGCGCTTTGCCTTTGGGGGCGTCATACAGGTCGCCGCCCATCGGGACGCCCTTGTCATAGCCGATTCGTGCCGGCATACGGGATTGCGAATCCTCTTCGGTGAACTCCCACCCGCCGAACAGACGCACCCGCATGCGCGGACCGGTGGTGGCGTAGGTTTCTTTGCGAATCATCGCATCGAAGATCGCCTCACGGGTATTCTCGGTCGCCCAGACGCCGGTATAGCCACCGGCCGCCTGCTGCCAGCCGAGGGTGGTGAGTTTGTCATCCAGGGAGGACTTGATCACGACATGCTCCCAGCGCTTTGGGTCCGGTTCGACACCGGGATGCTTGCCGAAGAAGTTGTTTTCTTCAACGGCGGTGAGTGCCGTGTGACCGTCGGTGCCAGAGGCCATGCCAAATTTGAAGGGGTTTACACCGAGCTTTTCTTCCATCTGCAAGCCGATTTTTAGCGCGGACCGCGCATATTCGTACTGCAGCATCTCCTGTTTCTTGATCTCTGTGCCGTCCAGGTTGGCATCGTCCCAGGTCTCGTAATCGGCGAACTCGTCGTTCGGTGAGAGGAATGGGTGCGATTCACCGTCACCCTTGATCTGGGTCACTTCGACAAGGGGCTCCATCTTCGCCCGCAGCGCTGCAAGTTCTTTGCTGTAGGGTTTGCCATCGTTGGTTTCGACAGAGAACATCAAGCCGTTCGAGAGGTTTCCGTTGTGCGGAATGGCCAGCACGTCGGCCCCGGTCTTCTGCTCGAATTGGTCCAGCGCTTTCCAGAGGTCTTCAGGATTTTGGCTGTCAAACTGGGAGAACGGCAAAGTCTGGTTGGCCACGGAGGCGTCACCGCGGAAGAGCACGTTGCGATGCAGGTTGTACCCGCCGCGAGACGTGTATTCATAGCCGATGATGGCCGAGAAGCGCCCCGGCTCGTTGTACCTGTCGGCCAATGCGGTGTATTCCTTCCAGGCATTTTTGGTGATCTTGATTGTGTCGAACGGCGGATCCTTCTTGTTTAGCGCGCCGACAATCTCCATGAGGGTGGCGAACTGCGTCTTCTTGTCGCCACTCTTCAGGGCGTCATACCATTTTTTGGCCACCTTGTTTTTCAGCAGGTTCGGGTCACCCTTCAACAGTTTCGGCATCAGGCCGTACATCTCGGCATGGTCAGAGATCACCAGCCAATCCAGGGGTCTGGAAAGCTTGGCCTTGACTCCGGTGGTCGAGGTCACTTCCTCGCCGCGAGCGAAGCGATAGGCGTCCTCCTGACCCAGCCGGACCATGGTTCCCGCATCGACGGAGATTTCGGTGTGGAGGTGCTGGTCACCCCAGTAAACCTGTGTCGGGTAGGAACGGCCCACGTACGGAGAAAACTCCTTGACGCTGATTTTCTTCTCGACGGCATCAGAACCATGATGATACTCCACTGCAAACGACATCGAAGGCAACAGGATGCTGGCAAAGGCAACAACTGCAGCTAGCTTGATGATATTCATCTGTCTATTTCTCCTTTTCCTGCAAAAGTATTGTGCTTGACAGCTTACTTCGAAGGCGTGTACCAGATCGGGCTTGTGTAAGCGCGTTCGGTGACGGTCATCCTGGTCCCGGGTGGCGGCTTGAGCCCGAAACGCTTGGCATCGTAAGCGGTCCATCGCGGGGTCGGGATCTCGATCACGCGGGCGTAATAGAAAGCGCTCTCCTTCGCATCAAAATCCGGATCTTCCCAGACCGCGATCAGTTCGCCTGACCCGATGGTGTTGGTCCAGGTGGCATTCTCAATATCGACAGTGCTGCCGACGGACGGGAGCTTGCCGTTGGCGTCGGGTTGACGGTCACCGCCCCAGGCCACGTCAAAAACTTTTTCATGCAGCTTGCCCTTGGCATCCATCCAACCTTTGACGATCTGGATGCGGTCTAAGTTGGCACCGATCGAGTCCTTGAGAGCTGCGACCAAAAAAGAAGGCGCCTTACCCTCGGGAGCCTTGCGCATGTCACCGCCCATGGGGACACCCTTGGCATAGCCAATCTCGGCCGGGCTGCGGGAATTGGCGTCGTCATTACTGAAATCCCAACCACCAAAAAAACGAACCGTCATGCGGGTTCCGGTGGTGGCGTAGGTCTCCCTGCGGTGCATGGCATCCCAAATCGCGGTGCGGGTGTTGTTCTCGGCCCACACGGCGGCATAGCCGGATGAACCGACTTCCCAGTCCATGATCTTCACACCGCTCTTCTTGTTATCCATGAAGGTCTCGGTCATGCGCTCCGCACTCGGTTCCTGAGGGGTCGTCTTGCCGAAGAAGTTCTCCTCTTCCATGGCTGCCAGACCGGTGTGGGAGTCGCTGCTGCCGACCAGGCCGAACTTGTAGGGGTTGGTGCCGAGCTTGGCTTCGAGCTGTAGGCCGTTTTTGTACGCTGAACGAGCATACTCGTACTCGAGCATCTCTTTTTTCTTGACCTGACTTGCATCGAGATTGCCCTTGTCCCAAATCTCGAAGTCGGCGAATTCGTCATTGGGCGACAGGTATGGATGCGTTTCCCCCGTACCCTTGGTCTGGGTGACCTCGTAGAGGCGTTCCCACTTCGCCCGTTGCTCAACATAGCTCTTGTCGACCTTCTTACCTGTGAAAGCCTTCTCGACCGGGAACATGATGCCGTTGGACAGGTTGCCGTTATGCGCTATGGCCAGCACGCTGCCGCCAGTCTTCTTTTCGTAGGTTTCCATCCATTTCCACAAGTCGACCGGGTTGGCGCTGCCGGGAGGCATGAGGGTAAACGGGATGATCTGCTTCGCACGGTCACCGTCGTCGCGGAGGATCACGTTCCGGTGCATGTTGGCGCCCTTCACCAGCGAGGTCCACTCATAGCCGATCAGGGCAGTGAAACGACCCGGTTCGTTGTATTCCTCGGCAGCGTCGATCGTCTCCTGCCAGGCGTCACGATATGGCCGCGTGCCAGGTGCATAGAGAAGTTTTTTCGGAAAATTGCCCTGGGAGAACAGATTGATCATGTCCAGTGCCGCCTTGCCCCCCTCGCCTTTATTGATCAAGTCATACCATTCACGCCCCTTAGGTTCGGCAAGCAGCGCAGAAGAGCCCGCCAAAAGGTCAGTGGCAAAGCCCATGTTGTCTGAGTGGTCAGCGACAACCAGGAAATCAAGGGGCCGCGCAAGTTTCGCCGGCTGCCCGGAAGAGGCCGTAATCTGCTCACCACGGGCAAAACGGTAGGCGTCTCTCGGCCTGAGTCGACAACCCCACACCCCGGCGTCCATCGAGAAGCCTGTGTGCAGGTGGGTGTCACCAAAGAGTGGTTTCAGAGGGTATTTCAAGTCGGCATAAGGAGAATAAGACCCCTGGCCGAGAGCCTTATCGACCTTTGCCTGGTCGCTTTCACTCGGTGGCAGTCCAATAGCGGATTCCTGAGCGTACACCGGTATCGCCAGCAATGTCGCGACGAAACCAGCGAACAATGTGAGTTTTATAGCTTTCTTTGTCAACATGGCTTTTCTCCTCCGAACCAGGCGCATGGCGGCCCGCATTCCGGTTTTCCCCTATTTGAGGGTGATCTCCAAGCCCGTCGCTTCGGCGTCTATCGCAACATCGTGGCCCAGAGTACTAACGTGAATGACCACGCCGTTTTCATTCTTTGCCTCTAATCCGCTGATTCCTTCTCCGGTTTCGATATCGGCCTTTGTCAGCGTGTATTTGCCTTCAAAATCTTCTGTCTTCTGCAAATTGAAGACTGAACCTATTATTTCCACTGGGTTGTTGCCGTCGATATCCACTTTCGCATTTTCTAATATGAAAGGGTACTGCCAACCCTGGAACATTAGTGTGCCTTCACCCGCATTACCGACCGCGAGCCGCAGGGCCTGAGACTCCCTTACCGCAAATGAACCGGACGGCATTAGACCATCTTGGGTCGGCGTTAAAGGTGCCGTACTGCAACCGACGAGCAGCGCGAGTAGCAGGACCTGAAGAATGCTTAGCAAGTTTCTCATTGTAGCCTCCATCATCATTTATTGTGGGAACAACCAGCCGATCTGGAACTTGAACGTCCATTCCCCCGCAGGCACATCGTTGTCTTCCGGGTTGTAGTAGACGCCACCGAAGATCTGCATGGGCTGGCCACCAACCGGGAAAACCCGGCCAAGTACGCCACCGAGGTTCAGGGTCCAGTTTTCAGTCTGCCAGTTATAGCTCTGCGGCGTGTCGGGCAGGGAAACGTACCAGCCTTTGTCGAAGTGCTTGGTGAGGATGGGCTGTATGGACGTTGTACTGACGTCGTTCGCGTCACTGCGGAATTTATGGAAATCCCAGACGTGAAACGCCAGGGCGCCCACCTGCAGGCCCTTAATGGGCGTGACCATGGCCACCGCTGCGGGCCCGCCCTGCCAGGAGCCCGACCCAGTGAACCGGTCAGTGCCCCCGGTGGGGATGTTAAGCGCCGGGCCGACGCCCCATACGGTATTTTTTGGGGCTGCCTTGGGAACAGCAAAGGCGAGGAAGTTGGTATCGCCGAAGCCATGCTGGCGGCCGACGTCATCAAGATCCGGGGTGGACACAAATGGCAAGGTGGTGCGAGTGACGATACCCTTCAGACTGTCGAACTTTTCCGCCAGAGAGGAAAAGGGCACAACCGTCTGAACAAGAAACGCATTGCTATAACCGTCTGCGTTGTAGACGCTGGGGTTGTATGCGTTCTGCAGGCGAAACTGGATCAGGTTCGAGACCGGGTTAGTCGCAGCTTCACCCAGGTCAGCCTTGGTCTCCTCGGCCGCAACTTCGAGCGGGGTTATTGCCACCGAGAATGCGACAAGACATACACAGAGCAAAAGACTTAAACTGCTCGGGATGATGCATCGCAAAAAGTTTTTGACCTTCATTTTGAGACCTCCTGTTGAATACTTAATGTTTATCGAACCCTGTTAGGCTTGATGAAGGTTGAAGAAATTCGTAATGTAATTAAACCAGATTACTTATCGAAAAATATCCCCTAAAAGAAGGGATAAATTGAGGAGGAGATGATTACCTTCGACAAAAACTCGCAACAGTCCGTCCACTTTAATGAGTGAAGGTAGGGTCTCTTATTTTATTGTCTCAGCTTACTTTAATGGTGTGGTATTGGCAGAAAGGCAAAAGGGCTACTGACACTGATAAATAGTAAATGGCCAACCGGGCAGACCCAGGTGGCCATCATTTTGTAGGTTATTCCTATTTATATTCTTACATTGCTTTGGGGTGTTCAGGGAAACACCCTGTAAACCTCCCTTTTTTAGTACCAACCATTATGAGACAGCTAACTTATTTAAGTTAGCCGACGATAAAACAAAAAAGCCTTCCCTTACGGAAGGCTTTTAGCATGACTAAAATTCGTTATGGGACAATTCCCATTATTTACTCAGATTCCCATTTTGATTTCGTTTCTACAACATCCGAACCCTACCAGCTCCGAACCCTACCAGAATCGATATGTACGAAAGCTGACTGCGGGTAATAACCGACACCGCCCATCTTCAGATCGAGAGCTGCTTTACGAACGGTTTTGAGAGAAACTCCTGGAAGCCGCAAATCAACCGCCTTGCCTTGCATATGATAGCTGTTCTTGGCGACACCACGCGATTGTTTGCTAAGGGCCTTGTTGGTTTGCGGTGAACGGTAACCGGAAATAATTTCGAAAGGTTGCTTTGCCCCAACTTTACGTGAGATAGCAGCCATCAGATCCAGGGTCATCGGATCAATCGGATGAACCTGGTTGGTGCGATGATCGCGCAGAACATGATTCAGGTTTTCCAGAGCATCGAGGATGTAATCACCCTTTTCCCAGTAGACAACCTCTTTCAGTCGCTCCCCGGTGTGTGTGTTGAGAAGGCTCAAGCTGCGCTCTTGTACACCGGTTAAAGACAATTTCGCCAGGGCCTGAACAGGCGACAGACAAACAAAAGAACCGAGCACGCCGGCCGTGAGAATCTGGCGACGTGTCAATCCAGGAAGAGTTTCAATAAAGTTCTTGTCTTGCGGCATGATGCGTATAAACCTTAAAGTTGCAAATAGTGAGCTACGTTCGTTTCACGTTCATACACAGCAAGGGCTGTTCCAAACACTTGAATAAAATTTATCCAGCAGAATATTTATGCGAGGGAACCCTTAATAAACCAACAAATACGGCAGGTTATTCAAACGAAATGGCCTAAAAATAAAACAGCAACAGGCATGGGAGGTGTGGGAGGCTTCGTTAAAACGCACTGCCGGGTAACACAATTGTGTCACCCGGCAGTGTCATATCACAGATTTGAACAGCGGCGCAAGTTATTGCTTTCTAACAATAAAGTCTCAATCAGGAGAGTTCAAAGGCAATTTTCAATATAACCTGATACTCAGAAACCTTGCCGCCATCATCGATGTGACCACGAACTTCCTGAACTTCAAACCAGGAGAGTTTTTCCAAAGATTCCTTGGCACGGTCCACGGCCCCCTGAATTGCGCCTTCGACGCTTTCAGTCGAGGTCCCGATGATTTCCACTTTTTTATAAATTCTTGATTCGCCGTAACTCATATAAAGCCTCCGCTGAGTGCTAAAAATAATGCAACTTTATTGTTACGGTATCAATGTTAACAGAGAGTATGAGAAAGGCGAGCTACAGGGATTGGATGAACCGGAGATAGCGTATTTTCACTTTTGAAAAAGGGCTTGTTTCTCTCCCCTACTCTTTACGGCCGTACTTTTCACGATGGACTTGATCAAAAGGCAGTGCTTCTGCAGGATGTCCAGGTTTCTCTTCGGCGGCGTAGCCAATGCCGACAACACATTCAACAGCGTGGGACGCAGGGAGTGCCAACAACTCTTTGATGTAGTCTTCAGCGCTACATTGTTCATTATGGGGGCGTAAACGAATTTGAGCCCAGCAACTGCCGAGTCCTAGATCTTCGGCGGCCATTTGCACCATCATGGCAGCAATGGAGCAGTCTTCTGTCCAGACGTCACTTTTCGTCGTATCAGCGGCAAAAACAATCGCCAAAGTGGCATTTGCAACAAATCCGGAGCCATGAGCTTTGGCCTTACCGAGGCGCTCCAGCAGCTCTGGATCGGTAACGACGATAAATTCCCAGGGGTTGTTGCCTCGTGAAGTTGGTGTGCGCACAGCGGCTTCGATGAGCGCATCAACCTTTTCAGGCTCTACCGCCTGTTTTGTAAACTGGCGAATACTGCGACGTTTTCTTAGTAAATCAAGAATAGCGGTTCTCATAATCAGTTCTTCTCCAGATAGGCTTTGACAATATCTACCGAAGCCATGTCGATTGAATGGAACTCGATACCAAAGCCTTGCGCCAGGCCCATGTTCTGTCGGGGAAAACCCTGGTTCACCCAGGCAATCCGCCCTGAGACTTCAATCTTTTTGGAGCTTATCGTTGGCAGCAAAAAGGAGGCTTTAACGCTCTTGTTTGGAGGGATTTCGTCGCGAAACTCCACATAGAGACCGTGCAGATTGATATCGACACCGCGCGCCTGATAGGCCGCACCGTTGACCTCAAAATCAACCGTCATCTGGCAAGGGGTGCGACGTTCACGACGTTCGATGTTGAAGAGGTGACGATGACCAAGGTTAAGAAATTCTTCACGTCCAAAGGGCTTGGCCAGGTAACCATCACAACCGGAGGCTTCAACGTCCTTTATTGTCGCATCACGATCAGGGGTGAAAACCAACAGGACTGGGATCTTCTTCAGCTGCGGATGAGCTTTAAATTTCCTACAAACTTCAATGCCGCTCATTCCAGGCATACCGACGTCCATATAAATAAGGTCAGGCCACTCACGCATAGCGACATTCATCGCTTCTTCGCCATCTGAGGCCGTAAGGACAGTCGCCGGTGTACGCTCGAAATAGTCGCACATCACATCTCGAAAAAAATCGACATCATCAACCAGAAGAATCTTCAGGTTGTTCTGGGTCATCTTAACTACCTCCAGGTAGAAATATGCAAATGCACAAAATCAAAAGGAGCAACAAAAAAAAATTTACTCTTCGAGGAGAAGCTTTAACTTGGCAATTTTATTTTCAACCGCTGCATGTAAATCATCTTCGCCGAACATATAGGTCAACTGACCAACCATGAGGAACACATCAGCGAGTTCATCAACGACTACATTCTTCTCCACCTTGCCCCGGGCAAAATGCTGTAGAGTGGCAATCAGTTCAGCGCACTCTTCGATCATCTGATCGTATTGGGCTTCTTCCCCCCACTTGTCGATCGTTTTCATATAGATATCGCGATAGCGCATCATAAGCCTAGGGGCCTTCCGGAGCAGTGATCCGAGAACTGTAAGTAATCCTTCGCCTTGATTAACAATGCATTTTTTGCACTGTCTTTAAGACACAATTTGTTTGATCAGTGATAGAGATTAACAGGAAAGTCCGTAGAAAAGAAATCCAAAAAGCACTCCATTACGAGGCCGCAATCAAATAGTTATCAAGAGTGGTGCAATGCAATAGGAACGATCCAAAAAGCCTCACAATGCAGTATCAAAAGGTACTATTAAGGAACTGTTTATTCGTCACTTTCAGGCATTGCCTCACATGCCTCCATTGTCTCCAGACAGACCCCTTTAATCATGTCATAAGAAAGACAAAACCCCTCAACGACTTCTTTCTCTTCTCGTTCGCATTTTGAAGTGTCAATACTGATGAGCTTCATAAAGGCCTCCAGAATATGGTTATGGCTGCAAATCTTTTCTCGCACTTAACTTTAATTAATTAGCAAGCGCTATGCCATTTCCTCAAGAGCAAGGCCATGATAGAATCTTACCAATAATGAACCAAGTGTAATTCAATCTCGACATTTTCAACGAAAGGATGATTCCATGATTAAGTACCTGCTCTTGCTAACCTCGATCGGCCTCTTCAGTTGTGCCTCACAGACACCCTACACCTGGCAGGACAAGCGTGAACCATCCCGGGATGAGTCAAGTATGGATCTCGAAGAATGCCGGGCTTATGCTGCCCGACAGTACAAGCCAGGGATACCAACAGGAGAGCCGTACCTTAGAGACAGTCAGACACAAGATGATTTTATGGCAGAGACCGAGATGGGTATCTGGCGACCTGACCGTAACCCCACGTCTAGGATCAACATCAATTCAGAGCCGATTCTTGATGTCCCCACCGAATACACCGGCTACCCGGGAGAGCTCGACTACCACCCTGAGTACCTGGATGATATTCTGAAAAAGTGCATGTCTGATCGAGGTTGGGAATATCGGCCGAAGGCTGATAAAAGTGATGAGTAAGCAGCTATCAGTGATTGGAGATGAAGCAAAGAACACTAAAAAGAAGAACTCCGAATAAAAAACACAAAAAAACCCACACCAGTAAATGCAGGTCAACGAGCAGAGATAAGGAACGAATAAAGCAGAGCCCTAGTGAGTAGTCATCCTGCGGTCAGGCCCACTGAAAGGCCCGTTAACAGGCGCCATTTTCTTGGTTCTAACCGGATCAACTCCAACGGTGGCCCAACCTTCTGACCTCTTGAACTTATGCACACGTTGGCTCTCCAGAAGAACGTTAAGCACACGGGGAGTGAAATGGTGGTATGTTCCGTCTTTCAGGATAACATCGATGTATGGGCGCTCCTTTTTGCTAAGAAATGCATGTTCAGACATGGCACACCTCCGCATTGTTCTATATACTTAATTACTATCATCTTTTATCTGCAGCGCAAGCAGAAAAATAATAATTTTCAACAACTTACCGAGATTGTTAAGATTTTTTCCACAACCATTAATTATCTAGAAAAATCGCAAACAGGTTAAGAGTGCGGCAACAATCAAACCGGTCAGAAGTGACCACAATCCGTTGCGAATCCAGAAATATTTCCGGGTCAATCGATGCTTACCGAGATAGTAAATCTCTCGAAGGTATGCATCGTAGAGTTTGTCCTTGTCAGCCAGCGTTTCTTTAAAAGCAGTTTTGAACTCTTCTTCACTGACTTGCTCAAAAGACCTGAAATAAAAAAGGTTGAGAACGCCTTTAACATGTAAAACGGGGATAATAGCAAAGATGGAAAAAAGGATCGCCATCCCCCCTGTCGCCATCAGGATTGCAAAAATCTGCAAACCGAGTTTGTCATATTGAGTCACCGAGATCGTCAACATCAAGGACGCTGCCGTCATAATCATCGAGGCCTTTTGATCAGCCATCTGATTCAATGTCATATGCTTAGACAGGTTGGCGCGTAAGGCATTACTGGCCATCAGGCGTGGCAAGACAGCTTCTTCTGTAACAGGTTGCTCCATTCTCGAACTCCTTAAAAACAAAGGTTCTATAGCCCAAAAAAATGTTTAACGCAGAGTCGCAAAGAGCGCAGAGGAAAAACTCTTAAAACTTTTCAAAATGCCTTAATTCTGATTATTACTCTCTGCGCCTCCGCGTCTTTGCGTTAATAAATAGCCCCAGTTTGCTTTGCTTTTTTTGGTTATAGACCCGAAAAACAATAACAATCAAAACTGAGCCAACGAACCCTACAGAGAGAGTTTTTTTTGAGGCGAGAAAACTGATCCCCGTCATGAGATTAAAAGTCTAACGTTAAGGGACCAGACGTGCCTTAACCACGCCTCCCTTAACATTTGAGATCTTGGGATCAGGACCAATCCCGGTGCTGACCATAGCCTTTTTGCCCGGGCCAATGTGTCCACTGACTTTGTATTGCGCTTGCTGCCGACGACCGCTGGCATCAATAAACTCAATGCTGACAATAACATCGGTAACGGGTTCATTCGTGGAGTTATCAACCTGGGCGACCAGGTATTTCTCACGGTCAAGACCGAAACGTACAGGGAGGTAATTTTGCGGGTTGTCCTGCAGATCCAGACGGATCAGAGAGGCCAGAGCCTCCTTTCCGACAGGAGTTTTTGAGCCCGCAGCGTTGCGATAAAAGGCCTTTGCTTCCTGGTTATTGCCCCTGGCTTGCGAAATGTCGCCCAGGGCCTTCATCGCGGGAGCGGTTGGCAAGCGCTTCACGCTCTGCTCGAGGTCGTTGTAGGCCTTGTCACGATGGCCCAGCTTCTCGTTGGCCAAACC
>Ga0224513_10000060_pt1 | contig 33723 bp, 23 predicted proteins | sample SF_May12_sed_USG_5_FD_169109 | JGI IMG/M metagenome (GOLD analysis project Ga0224513, IMG submission 169109) | Sediment microbial communities from San Francisco Bay, California, United States - SF_May12_sed_USGS_21 | ecosystem: Environmental > Aquatic > Marine > Sediment | place: USA... | reverse complement strand
TTCGGTCATCAATGTGGTTGATGTCGATATGCTTAATGAACTGCAGCGCATCGCTGTTGATGAAAGCAGGCTCGGGATCCCCTTGCTGATTGGCCGTGATGTGATTCATGGCTTCAAGACCGTCCTGCCGATCCCTCTGGGCCAGGCGGCTACCTGGAATCCGACCCTCGTGGAAGAGGGCGCTCGTGTTGCGGCGCTTGAGGCCGCCAAGTCGGGTGTCAACTGGACGTTCGCACCAATGATCGATATTTCCCGCGATGCGCGCTGGGGGCGTATTGCCGAAAGCTACGGCGAATGTGTACTCCTTACCAGCAAGCTCGGGGCTGCAACAATTCGCGGATTTCAGGGCGATGACCTCGCAGCGAATGGTTCGATTGCCGCGTGTGCGAAGCACTTTGCAGGCTACGGAGCCGTGGAGAGCGGCCGTGACTATGCAACGACGAACATTGCGGACACCAAGCTGCGCAATGTGTACTTCCGACCATTCAACGCTGCCGTTGATGCGGGTGTCTCAACGCTGATGACATCGTTCTCCGATCTCAATGGAATTCCGGCTACAGGCAACCGCTACATCCTCACCGATGTGTTGCGAGGCGAATGGGGTTTTGAGGGATTTGTTGTTAGCGACTGGGACTCGGTCCGACAACTGCAGATTCACGGCCTGACCGAGAACGATCGTGAGTCTGCTTTCGAGGCTTCCACCGCCGGTGTCGATATGGAGATGGCCGGGGATGCCTACAGTAACCACCTTCTCGGTCTTGTCGAGGAGGGTCGGGTTAGCGAAGAGTCGATTGACGATTCGGTCGCCAGCATTCTGCGCGTGAAGTTCGAGCTCGGCCTGTTTGACAACCCTTACACCGATCCTGAGTCTCTGCCCGAATTTGCAAACGAGCATGCCCTGCAGGTCGCGAAGGAAACGGCGCTGCAGAGCGTCGTGCTCCTCAAGAATGATCATGGTGCTCTGCCGCTTGTTGCCGATGAGCTGTCTTCGGTCGCTGTCATCGGACCACTTGCTGATGCCCGCTACGAACAGCTTGGAACCTGGATCTTCGATGGCGATGAGGAACTGAGTATCACGCCATTGCAGGCCATGCGGACGCTTCTCGGAGACGCTGTCGAGTTGCGCTATGTCCGGGCTATGGAGAACTCACGTAGCCGTGTGAATGATCAGTTCGATACGGCTGTCAATGCAGCCCATGAATCAGACGCGGTGTTGCTGTTTCTCGGTGAGGAGTCGATCCTGTCCGGTGAAGCGCACTCGCGCGCCGATATTGGCTTGCCCGGTGATCAGGTCGAGCTGGTGCGGCGCGTTCGGGAGACCGGCAAACCGGTGATCGCGGTCATCCTCGCGGGGCGTCCGCTCACCCTGTCGGACATTGTCGATGAGGTCGATGCGATCCTGTACGCCTGGCACCCGGGTACGATGGGCGGTCCGGCGATTACCGATCTTGTCTTCGGTAAAGCGTCACCGTCCGGCAAGTTGCCGGCAACGTTTCCGCGTGTGGTCGGGCAGATTCCGATCTACTACAGCCAGAAGAACGGCGGGAAACCACCGTCCAAGGATACGGTTGTACACATTGACGACATCGATACGTTCGCGCCACAGACTTCGTTGGGCATGAGCGCATTTCACCTTGATACCTGCTTCACACCGTTATTCCCGTTCGGGCATGGGCTGTCGTATACCTGGTTCGGCTACGAGAATATTCGTGTCAGTGCCGACGAAATCGGGGTGGGGGATGAGATAGTGGTCAGCGTCGAACTCTGCAATCACGGCGATATTGAGGCGGACGAAGTCGTCCAGCTGTACACACGTGATCTCGTGGGGAGTCTTACACGGCCGGTCAAGGAGCTGAAAGGATTCCAGCGGGTGCGTATGGCACCGAGGGAGACACGGACCATCAGTTTTAAGTTACACACGGACGAGCTGGCCTTCTATGGGCGCGACGGTAAACGGACTGTTGAACCCGGCATGTTTCACGTCTGGATTGGCGGCAGCTCGGACGCCGAGCAACGTACTGAGTTCCGAATTACAGAGCACCGCTAGGTGCCGTTTTTCAGGAGATAACGATGCGCCATCTGTTTAGTGTTCTTGTCCTGCTGGTCAGCGTGTCAGCATGCACACCCTCAACCGATGAAAACGGACAGTCTTTGGAAAAGAGTGATTTTATGCAGCAAACGAACGATCTTCTGGACGGCGAAGTAATGGCGCTCGCCTACTCAGGCTTCCGCGAAGGTCAACACCCTGACCGCGGCGCAGGGGCGAACAACCCGAGTCGTGAGGAAATTCTGGAGGACCTGAATATCCTGCTCGATCACGGGTTCGGATTGATCCGGCTCTATGACTCCATGGAAAACTCTGCGACTACGCTTGAGCTGATTCAGGAACACAGCCTCCCGGTGAAGGTCCTGCTTGGGATGTGGCTGGATGCTGAAGTGAGCAATCACGAGGGTTGCCCGTGGCTCGACGAACCTATTCCCGAGGATAAGCTCGCCCGAAATCGTATTGCGAATGAAAGTGAAGTCGCGCGTGGTATAGAGCTGGCGAATCAATTTAGTGATGTCGTCGTCGCCATTAACGTTGGTAACGAAGCCCTGGTCGATTGGAACGATCATATGGTGCCGCTGGAGCAGGTGATTGCTTACGTGCGACGTGTAAAACAGGCGGTACCACAACCTGTTACTGTTGCTGACAATTATGAATGGTGGATTCGAGACGGTGCGCCGCTTGCAGCTGAGCTCGATTTTCTTGGCGTGCACACTTACCCCGCGTGGGAGCAGAAATCGATCGACGAGGCGCTTGCGTACACCATCGACAATATCGAGGCGGTCCACGCTGCGCTTCCGGACAAGCCGATCGCAATCCTGGAAGCCGGCTGGGCAACGGTGGCAGAGGAGTTTTCCGAGCAGGCCAGTGAGGCCAACCAGGCTCGCTACTATGCAGAAATCAGCGACTGGGCGAGCGATGCGAACATCACCGTCTTCTTTTTCGAGGCGTTCGACGAACCCTGGAAGGGAAATCCTGATAATGCGGACGGCGCGGAAAAACACTGGGGACTATTTAACGTAGATCGCACACCGAAACTGGTTTTCAAGTAGACCCACCTTAGGCATTGGCCGATGAATGCAACATCGAGATCATCACTCCGCGGCCTGCGGACATTCTGCGTTGCCGCACGTTATGAAAGTTTCCGAACGGCAGCTGAGGAATTGTTTATAACCGCTTCGGCTGTGAGTCATCAAATAAAGAGTCTCGAGCAGGAGTTGGGGTTCTCCCTGTTCGAAAGAGGCACGCGCGATCTCAAACTGACGGAAACCGGCAGGTCTTTCTACGAAGAAGTAAACCCGCTGATTGAGCAACTGGACGGCGTCGCCGCGGGTTTCAGAGCCGTTGGAAAACGGATGTCGGTTCGGGTGTCTGTTCAGCCTTTCTTTGCAAGTGAGCTGTTCGTTCCGCGACTGAGCGAGTTCACTGCCGAGCATCCGGAAATCGACATCCAGGTTGGCAGCAGCGATGAGACATCGGAGAAACACCCGTCTGATGTGGACCTGTCCATACGCCTCTTCAAAAAACCGCCAGCCGACATGGAGGCCAATCTGCTGTTTCCGCTGAGGCTCGTTCCGGCGGGTTCTCCTGATTTCAAAAGGGAAATGACGGTAAAGAAGAAGCAGATTACCAGTGACTTTCCGTTGATTGTGTATCAGACACTCCCGAAAGCCTGGAAGCAGTGGGAGCGAGACACTGGCATTGCCCTGCCGCCGAACAGCAAGGTGACGCGCCTCGATTCGATGATTGCAGTAGTCCGGGCTGCGGAACAGGGGATTGGCGCTGCGCTGGTTCCTGTGCCGTTGGCGAAGCTGTGGTTCAAACAGGGCAGTATCGTAAAGCTCTTCAGGCAGGAGCTGGTGACCAAAGACAGCTACTACCTGGTATGCAGCAAGGAGCAATCGCGTGATAAAGCCGTGCAACTGCTGCGCGATTGGATAATCCAGAACTTCGCCGTGGACGACTGAGCTTTTTTCATCCTAGACCTGATTATTCTTCGTTTGTGAACAAGGCCTCCTGGCCTTACATTTTGCGTGTCGCCACCCGGAAGGTGCCCGGCAGATCGCAACAACATGTTCACTATGGAGAGTACACAATGTTCAACAAAGCCAAACCCGCACGCGATCCATTCGCGTTTAGCCTGGGCGGGATGGCGGCGATCAAATCGTTTGCCATAGCGCCAATAGTAGCCGACGATCGGATCAACAAGATTCGAGATGAGCGGATAAAGCAGGTCCGAAACGATCGTGACCGGGAACCGCGCGGCTGGCTGCAAAGCCGTCGCCGGACAACACAAGAATGTGCATAATAAGAACAACAGGAACGCGGCTATCTGGCCGCGTTCCGCATTTAATCTGAAGCAGATATTGAAGTATGTTCCTGAGTCGGATTTAGCCCAGGGACACGTTACCCCTCTGACACGACCGCCGCCCGTTTCTCAGCACCCTTCGAGCAGGCCTTCTACAGTCCTTTCAACGTTTCCGGCGCTCTGCCCGTGAATTCGATGGGCGAGATGCCGCTCTCAATGACGAAGACCGATTGCGCATCCCCGAGCACTAGGCATAAACCCCGATTGTGTCACTCTGGTGCCCCCACCATCATTTGCCAAGTAATTTGTGACTTTTTGCGCTTATAATTGACAGCGCTGTCAGGTAACAGGTATTTTCAGGTATTGTTGCGGGGGAGTTTCGATGTTCTCGGCAACGCTGAGCCATAAGTACGCCATAACAATAAGAATATAAAGGCTTTCTTAAGATCGATTACACCACTTTTCTCATAATTAACTAGAGATTTCAGTCATGCATTCAATCCCTTGTGCGCATTTAATTCGCCATTTGACGATCACCATACTGGCCATTCTGTTCATCAGCGGTTGCGGTGAGGGCGACGGGCAAGAGTCGATTGCGGGAACCCCAACACCGCCACTACCCGGTGTTTTGGTGGATTCGCCGGTATCGGGCGTCTCCTGGGCAACGAGTGGATCCGGCTTTTCCGGCATTACGGATGCGGGCGGCACATTCCAGTATCTGTCTTTCGATAACGTGACGTTCTCAATCGGTGGCATCGTGCTGGGTACCGTGCAGGGTGCGCCTGTTATCACGGCCGTCGAATTGACCAACAGTAGCAGCCCGACGGATCAGGCGGCGCTGAATATGCTGGTCTTCCTGCAGAGCATTGATTCCGATAGCGACCCCTCGAACGGCATCACGATTAGCGCTGCGGCCCAGACTAACGCGGCGGGCATCGCCCTCGACTTTAACAACGCCGATTTTGCGACGCAGATTGCCGCAGTCGTCGAAATTATCGTCCCCGGCAACATCGTAGTAAGCGAAACCGATGCGTTGAACCACTTTTACAATACGTATGCGGCGTTTGGCGGAACGGACACGTTCTCATGGAGTTTTCCGGGCTATCCGCCCGTCGGCGGCGGCGCCAGCTTTGAGCTCGTGTTTGCGGATGAATTCAACGAGGGGACGGCACCGGACCCTGCAAAATGGACCTACGAAACGGGCTACGGTTCGAACGGCTGGGGTAACAACGAGTGGCAGCTGTACACGGAATCCCCTGACAATGTGCGAGTCGAGGACGGCAACCTCGTCATTTCGGCATTGTGCCCCGCTGCGCCTTGTGGCATCCGCGACGGCTCAATCACGTCGGGCAAGATCAACACGCTCGGCAAGTTCAATTTCAAATTCGGAAAAATCGTCGCCCGAATCAAACCCCCTACAGGAAAGGCCGCCTGGCCGGCTTTCTGGTCCCTCGGCACGAATTTCCCCGATGTCGGTTGGCCGAGATCCGGCGAAATCGATTTTATGGAAGTCCATAATTTCTTCTCGGATGAGAACACGACGCATTTCACGATGCATTGGTGGGATGAAAACGCTGATAGCTGGGTGTTTGACTCGCAGTTCCTGACGACCGGTGAAAACCTCGGTGATGATTTTCATATCTTCGAAGCGGACTGGAACGAAGACAGGATCATCGGAAAGATCGACGGCCAAACCTATTTCACCCGCGAGATTGAGCCCGACACGATGGAAGAATTCCTCGAAGAATTCTACATGATCCTGAACGTGGCAATGGGCGGCACGCTTGGCAGCGGCAATGAGCCGCCTGCCGGCGATGAGACATTTCCGCAGACGATGCTCGTTGACTACGTGCGCGTCTTCCAGGGATCGGAAGGCAGCGGCGGAGGCGCCGGTGCCTTACTGGCGAACTTCGACGACGTGATTCCGCCTATAAACGAATTCGGTGGCGCTGCCCCCGCGATCGAGGCCGGACCAGAGGGTGGTGACGGCAACGCGCTGAAGATCACCCGCGATGGCGGTGAGGTCTTTGCGGGTGTCTTCCTTGAAGTTTCTGGAATTCCGACCGCCGGGGGTGAGCAAACGATATCAGCCCTGGTGTACTCGCCGACGGCCGGCATTCCGTTCGTCACCAAGCTGGAATATGAAGAGAATGTTGGTACCGGCGACACGCAGGCCAATGAGGCGGTGGTCGTAGGCTGGCAGACCCTGACGTGGACCTACAACCTCGAGGCTGGAAACGACTACAACCGTTTCGTGATTCTGCCGGACCTCGGTACGGTAGGCGCTGGAGAGGAGTATTACATCGACAACATCACGCTGGTCGGCGACGACGGTGGTGATGGCGGCGGTGATGGCGGCGGTGATGGCGGAACCGGTGGTGGTGACGCGCCGACGGTCGCGGCCCCGACACCACCAGCCCGAGACGCTGCGGATGTGGTTTCTCTGTTCAGTGATGCCTACACGGACGTGACGGTTGATACCTGGAAGACTGACTGGTCGATCGCGGTATTGGCCGATGTCGATATCGCAGGCAATGCGACCAAGGAATACACTAATCTGAATTTCGTCGGCATTGAGACAGTCGCCGAGCAGGTCGATGCGACCGGCATGACACACTTCCATGTAGACATCTGGACGCCGAACGCCGAGTCCCTCGAGATCAAGCTGGTGGACTTTGGTCCCAACGGTGCATTTGACGGCCCAGGTGCCGGCGATGACACCGAGGGGTCAATCTTCTTGAATGCGGACTCGACGCCACCTGCGCAGGGTGAGTGGATCAGCCTGGATATCCCGCTGGCCGACTTCGAGGCGGCAGGCCTGACCACCCGCGCCAATATAGCGCAGCTGATCTTTGCGGCCACTCCGTCAGATAACGTGACGTTGTATGTCGACAACGTGTACTTCTACACCGGAGCCGGTGGTGGCGGCGGCAGCGCATCGACAGACTTTGAGGGAGGCTCCTACACGTTCAGTGACTTCGGTGGAGCCACTGCGGCGGTTATTGCGAATCCCGATGCCAGCGGCATCAATGTCAGTACCCAGGTCGCGCAGATGCAGAAATTTGCTGGCGAAGTATTTGCCGGCAGTACGCTGGATCTCGGCGGGGCTGTCGATCTCGCTGCGGCCGATTCGTACACCATGAAAGTAAGAGCGCAGCGCCCGGTCGTTGTGACCTTCAAGCTCGAGACTGGCGCACAAGAGACCACTGCAAACCATTCTGGTAGCGGTACCTGGGAACAGTTGTGCTTCGACTTTACCGGCGTGGCCGCGACGGTCACCGGCATCACCATTATTTTCGACAACGGGACTGCTGGCGATGCGGCGAACTTCCCCGACGACTGGACATTCCAGTTCGACGATATCGAGCAGATTGCCGGCAGTTGCCCTGCGACGGGCCCGACTTTCGCGCCGATAACCTTCGACGATCCAGCGGTGACCTACACGCTGACCGGCTTCGGTGGCAATACGGCAGTGGTCACGAATGACCCGGTCGGCGGCACCAACATGGTGATGCAGGCTGACAAGTCGGATACAGCAGAGCTGTGGGCTGGTACGACCATCTCTACGGAAGCCAATGACGCGGTTCCGACAATCCCGCTTGACGCGTCAAATACGACGATGACGGTACGGGTGTACTCGCCGGATGCGGGCATTCCGGTACGCCTCAAGATCGAAGATGCCGCTGACCCGACAATTTCGGTCGAAACGGAGGCGACGACGACCGTCGTGAATACCTGGGAAACGCTGACGTTCGACTTCAGCAACCAGGCAGCAGATACGGCGGCATTTAATGAGGCGAACACCTACAACAAGATCTCGATCTTCTTTAACTTCGGCACGACCGGTGCTGATGCCGGCGCGAAGACCTATTACGCTGATGATATCGAAGTGGGATCCAATACCGGTGGTGGTACCGGCATCACGTTGCCGGTGACCTTCGATGTTGCCGCGCTAGATTATGAACTGACGGATTTCGGTGGCGTGGCGACGACGCTGATCGCCGATCCTGACAACGCAGCGAATACCGTCGCGAGCAGCAACAAACCGCCGGGTGCGGAAGTGTGGGGCGGCACGACAGTAGCGAACGCTACGGGCTTTGGTGCGCTGCCATTTACGGCAACGGATACCAGCATGACGGTGCGGGTGTACTCACCCGATGCCGGCATACCGGTGCGCCTCAAGGTGGAAGACATCACTAACCCGGCGATTTCGGTTGAGACCGAGGCGACGACAACTGTCGCGAATGCCTGGGAAACGCTGACGTTCGACTTCAGCACGCCGGCGGCGGACACCGCCGCGCTGAACCTGGCGAATACCTACGACAAGGCCAGCGTCTTCTTTAACTTCGGCACCGACGGCAATACAGCCGGTGACAAGACCTACTTGTGGGACGACCTGACCTTCGTTACCGGCGGTGGCGGTGGTGGTGGTGGCGACACCGTGCTGGCCACTTTCGATGAAGCCGCGCCGCCTGCGGTGACGGCTTTCGGTGGCGCGGCCGCGGTGATTGAGCCTGGCCCGGCCGGCAGCGACGGCAGCAACACACTGAATATCACTCGCGATGGCGGTGATGTCTTTGCCGGCGCGTGGATTGCCATTCAGCCAATTCCCAGCGACACCGGCACGCAGACCGTGTCGGTACAGGTTTACTCGCCGACGGCGGGCATCCCGATGATCGCCAAGGCCGAGTATGGTGACAACGTGGGCACTGGCGACGTGCCGGCCAACGAGGCGGTGGTTGTGGGTTGGCAGACGCTGACGTGGACCTTTACCAATCTAAATCCCGCTGAGGTTTACAACCGGTTCGTCCTGTTGCCGAACCTGGGCACCGTGGACACGGCTACAAGCTACTTTTTCGACAACGTCACGCTGCTTGAAAGCGTCGGCGGTGGCGGTGGCGGTGGCGGTGGCGGCGGTACCGGCAGCGCCAACTTCGTCAACGGTGACTTTGAAACCGGGGACTTCACTGGCTGGGTGCAAACCCTGATCCCGGACGCTGTCGGGTCTATCGCGATCGACAACAGTGGGCAAGGCGGACGAACAGGCAGCGTCGCGAGGTTGATTACGGACGCCAGCGCTACTCAGACTAATGATGTGCTCATAAGCCAGGTCGCCCTGGCCGCAGGCACGATCACACCGGGCGATTCGATCAATGTTTCCTTTGATCTGTATGGCTCTTTGGCAGGGGCCGGCGGTGTTGTGTTTGTCGAGGTGATCTTCCTGGACGCTACTGGCCAGGATGTAGGAGGCCGGGACTTTGTTGGTCCGGCAGCGCCCTACGTTCCGACTACGACCTGGACGAACCATTCGGGCACCGTCATCGCCGGAACGGCCACAGGCGGCGGCACATTCGATGTGAGCGGCGGCGTAACGCTGCAACTGAAAGCCGCTTGCGGAGCCATCGATGGTTGTGGCGTAGACGCTTCGTTTGACAATGTCACGTTCACCATCAACTAGGGAGGTCGATAAAGACAATGAAAACATTCGACCTTCCCCAAGCAACCAAAACACATAAAAGAGTAGTCGCTATGGCGTTTTCAAACTATAAACAGAATGCGAGCAAACTCTTCGGTCTGCTGACCGTTGCACTGTTCCTCGCAGCTTCGCTGGCGAGCCAGGCTCATGCCGCGGACGTTGTAACGACCTATAAGGACGAGAACGGCTGGAAGCTCCAGGTCAATGGCCAGGACTTCTACGCCAAGGGCGTCGTCTGGAGTTACTCGCCGCGAGGTCAGAATTACTCCTACAACCTGTGGGCCGAGTCGGACGACCACATTCGCAAGGTGCTCGACTACGACATGGGGCTGCTGAAGGCGGCTAACGTCAATTCCATTCGCAGTTTCGCGATGATTCCGCCGAAATGGGTGACCTACATCTACCGGGAATACGGCATCATGTTCGTCGTGAATCCGCTGATGGGCCGTTACGGCTATACCATTTCCGGCAAGTGGGTCCCGTTCACGGATTACTCCGATCCACTGACCCGTGCAACACTCAAAGCCGACATGCTCGAAATCGTCAACCAGTATAAGGACACACCGGGTGTCCTGATGTTCGCCTTTGGTAACGAGAGCAACTACGGCCTGTCATGGTCGAGCTTCGAGATCGAAAACCTCCCGGAAGGCGAGCAGAATACAGCCAAGGCTCGGTACCTCTACAGCCTGTTCAACGAGGTCATCAAGGACGGCAAGTCAATCGCACCGCACGTGCCTTTCACGATCGTCAACGGGGATATTCAGTACATCGACCTGATTGCTGAGCTCATGCCCGATCTCGATATCCTCGGCAGCAACGTCTACCGCGGTCCGAGTTTCACGAGCCTCTGGAAAGAAGTTGATGAGAAACTCGACTTGCCGGTCATCTTTTTCGAGTTCGGTTCGGATGCCTTTAATGCCCGCGACTATCGTGAAGACCAGGTGTCGCAGGCACGGCTTCTCAAGGCCCAGTGGCAAGAGATGTACAACAAGTCCTACGGCAACGGCGAGGAAGGCAATTCCATCGGCGGCTACGTCTTCGAATGGCGAGACGAGTGGTGGAAGTACCTGCAGGAAGAAAACCTCAACACTCAGGACAATAACGCCTCGTGGTCCAACCAGGCCTACCTGTTCGACTGGGCTGAAGGCCAGAACAACATGAACGAGGAGTGGTTCGGTATCGCCGCTCTTGGCAAACAGAATGCCGACGGCGTGTACACGGCGCGTCCCAGAATGGCGTATGACGTATTGGGCGAGATCTGGGGCATGGACCCGTACCTGAACAAGAAAGCCGCGTTCAACCAGGGTATCAACGCGATCAACATGGACTACCTCGAGCTCAAGGGCGAGGTTCGCCAGCTCAAAAGCGAGAACGAGGAACAAAAGAGCAAACTGTCCTTTGCGGGCGGCAGAGTCCAGGGTGAACTCGTGCTGCGTGGCAGCGAAGAAAGTGTGCGCATCGACGGCGAAGACGGCGTTGAATTCTCGGACGGCCAGATGCTGTTCCTCGACTTCGAGTTCCAGCCGACGCAGGATCTCGAAGGGCAGTTCACGCTCAACGTCCTCGGCAATGTTGCCGACAAGCGACCTCTCGAGTTTACCTACGGGGATCGTGGTCTCCCGGTCACCGGTTTCACGGTGGGCGAACTCGACGGTAACGAGTTCATTCGTGAGACAGAGCTGAGTACTGGTGAACGCGTCGAAATCTACGACTTCGAGGCAACGTACCAGGGCGATAACTTCGATGTCACGGGCTTTTACCATACGCCTCGATTCCACTGGGGCTACGAGGGCGACTTCTTCGGTCTCGTGCACGAAGCGACCGATGTTTACGGAATGGACATCTGGAACGCGAAGGCACCTGAAGGTATCGAGATCCAGGGCAAGAACAAGTGGAAGAACCTGCGATTGCTGATGGGGCCGGAGGTGTACTGGGGTGCGAACCCGAAGTTCATCGTCAAGTACGATTTCGATTTAGCGAAATTTGACTGGACCTTCATCCACTCCGAGGACGTTGCCCGCTCAGGCGAAGGTGCCAGCGCGACTCAGGCCACGGAGCGGCAGTCAAGACAGACGACCCTGTACGCCGAACGTGAGTTCAGTAACGGCTTGAAGCTCGAGTTGGGCGGCATCATGTCGGCCTACGAGAAGGTCGACGATGTCTACACGCGCCTCGATAGCAACGGCAACATTGTCCTCGACCAGATCGACTTTGAGGATACGCTCGGCTTCAAGGCCAAGCTGACAATGCCGCTGTTCGGGACTGAGACCTATGTATCTGCGCACCATGCGGGCCTCGTTGGCGACGGTGGCCAGGTCCACAAGGTCTTCGGCGTTAATGACCCGAGCCGTCTCCCGTATTCAGGGCTTGGTAACAAGCGCGAATATGAAGCTGGCACAATCATGAACTTCGGCAACCTCATGGTGTTCCCGCGCCTCATGTATCGTGACAATCTCGTTGACGCTAACCCCTTCATCGAGGCGTCGATTGGCCCGGGTGGTGTTTTGAATCCGGGACTGAATCCGCGTGATCGTGACAGCGATCCGTTTGCGGTACTCGGAAATCGTGAGGCCCGTTCGGCCGAGGTTGTGTTCAAGTGGGATCCCACCGGAGCCAGCGAGTTTTATAGTTGGGATAACGACTGGCGCGAGGATGCAAGATTTGCCTTCGACTTCGGTGCCAGCTACACGGAATTCCCGACGTTTACTGACGCTAACCTGTTCTTCCTCGAGCCACTTGGGGTCAACGCGTCGTTCGGTGAGGGTCTACCGGAAGAAGATATCTGGACGCTGTCGAGTCGCATGGTGTTCAACCCGAAACCTGGTCAGAAGTACATCACGCGACTTATCCGCGGCTTCGACCAGTCGACAGGTAATCCTGAAGGCGGAACTCGCGATTACTGGCAGTTCCACTGGAAGGCCATCTTCGGCGGCAGGCATACCTTCGCCGGATACTATATGAAGGACGCCTGGGGCCCATACGATTTTTACCGACAGTTCAACGTTGTCTATCCTGAGCAGGTCAAGCTCGACTACTCGATTCTATTGGGCGGCAGCACCGGATCGTTCGTTTCGGCGCAAGGCGAAAACGACGCAACCCGGATTGGCATCCGCGCGCTATACCGCTCGGGTGATGTGGAGTCCGATCTCAATCCGCTCATCGACGGTGACTACATCTGGATGACGGTACTCTATCTAACTTACCAGTTCTGATTGCCGCGCCACGGTAGAAAAGGATTCAAAATCATGAAAAACGAATATCGACAGAACGATCGCCTGACTACAAAGAGATTCGCGCTGGTTGCGTTGGCTCTTGGCGCATTCGCCATGGGTGGCTGTGAGTCACCAGACTACGACGATGGCACAATTATCAACGAGCTGTTATTGCCCACCGACACATTGCTTAATCTTGCCTGTGCTGATGCGGGAGTAGGATTCGAGCGTTGTGTCCTGGAAGACCCGGAGAATCCGTTTGCACTCGTTGCGACGCCGGAGTTCAACGTCAACAATCCGGACGCCAGGACCAAGTTCGAACTCGCGAACGACATCCCGGCGGGGCCGACTGGTGCCAAAGCGCGCTTCTACCTGTGGGCGACAGCGCTGGCCAGGGTTCCATCCGGTGAAAACCAGTGGTATACGGCGCGGGCTCTGCACGAGCTGTTCGACGCCAACAGCGATACGTTGATCCAGGAGCAGGCGCTGAAGGCCTACCGCTCGATGTTTGACAACTTCTGGGGCTCGGTGACGTTCTTCGAGTGCTGCGGCGGTGTGACATTCTCGGTAAACCTGAATGAGCAGACAGCCGACGACCTGTATCGAACGGATTCGACCGGATTCGTAAGGCTCATACCGGGCGATCCGCTCAACGCGCGATCGCTGATGGCTGAATGGGGTTACACATACCGTCCGGCGACGCCGCCGAACTTCGACGACGGCCTGGTAACTATCAACGGGGGATAGCCCATATGCGAGTGATGCTCGCGCAGATTGTCGCCGTGTTTCTGCTGGCACCAGGCATGGCCGCAGCTGAAGCGATCCCTGTCGAGCTTCGCAATACAGATGAAGGCTGGCTGCTTCTTCGAGGTGGCCAGCCTTATTTGATTCGCGGGGCTGGTGGTGATGGTCCCCTGAACGAGTTGGCCGAGGCCGGGGCTAACTCAATACGTACCTGGGGAGCCGAAGGGGCCGGGGACATTCTCGATAAGGCCCATGCGCTCGGGATGACCGTTACGGTCGGGATCTGGCTGGGCCACGAACGTCATGGATTCGACTATCGCGACGAATCCCAGGTCGCGAAACAACTGCAGCAGGCTCGCGAGGTTGTACTGAAATACCGCGACCACCCCGCGCTCCTTCTGTGGGGCATCGGTAACGAAATGGAGGGCTACGAGTCCGGCGACGACCCGGTCATCTGGGCTGCGGTCAACAATGTGGCGGCCATGGTGAAGGAGCTCGATCCCAACCATCCAACCATGACCGTGACGGCCGAAGTTGGTGGAGGGCGCATCGCAAGCCTCCACAAAAACAGCCCGGCGATCGACATTCACGGCATCAACTCTTATGGCGGCGCGCTGTCTGTGGCTGAGCGCCTGCGTAAAGGCGGCGGCACGAAGCCGTATGTGATTACTGAATTCGGACCGGTCGGGCCGTGGGAGATGCCTAAGACAGACTGGGGGGCACCCTACGAGCAGACCAGTACCCAAAAAGCCGATTTCTACCGGCAGAGTTACGAAAAAGCCGTGCTGGAACAGGGCGGCCGCGCGCTGGGATCTTACGCGTTCCTGTGGGGCCACAAAATGGAGGGCACGTCCACATGGTTTGGCATGATGCTGAGCAGCGGTGCCAATCTGGGGGCGCTGGATGTCATGACCGAGCTATGGTCGGGTAAGCCACCATCTAACCTGTCGCCGACGATTGAGCCGCTTGCCATTGATGCGGCGGCCGAGCTTGATCCGGGTGCAGAGATACGTGTCAGTACTGTGGCAACCGATCCCGAAGGCAAGGATGTCAGCATCAGTTGGGTCCTGAGGCCTGAGTCAGGTGAGTACCTGACAGGGGGGGATTTCCGCCAGGACCTTCCCGATGTCGAAGGTGCGGTACTTGATGCCCGAGATAGCGAAGCTACCATTCGCTTACCGGATGAACCCGGCGCTTATCGGCTGTTTGCCTATGCCTACGACCCGGCTGGTAACGCGGCAACGGCCAACATCCCGCTGCTCGTCAAGGGCGAGGTCGGGCTGCGCCTGCCGGTTGTCGTGTATGAAGAAGGCTTGAATGACATGCCATGGATGCCCTCTGGGTGGATGGGCGCTGTCGATTCACTGACCATGGATGGCGCTCATGCCGAAGACGTCCACGCGGGCTCGCAGGCGATCCGTATGCGTTATACAGGCACCTACGGATGGGTTGGCGTTGCCTGGCAGAATCCACCGAACAACTGGGGCGACCTGGATGGCGGCTTCGATCTGACTGGAGCGTCGGAACTGGAAGTGTGGGCGCGCGGCGAGTACGGCGGTGAGAAAGTTACGTTTGGTGTCGGCCTGCTTGAACGGGATCGTGACTATCCGGATTCTGCAGTCGTCAAGACCAGGACGATCAAGCTATCGTCAGAGTGGCAACGCTATCGCGTCCGCCTGAAAGGCAAGGACCTGACAAGTTTGAAGACAGGCTTCGTCGTAACGCTGCAGGGCCGCAAATCACCAGTGACGATTTACCTGGATAGCATTCGCTTTATTCGCTAGCTACTGGCGTCACTCAGGCGCCGCCGCGGTTGATCCCCTGATCTGGATCGTTCCAGGGACGACATCGAGGCCCGGCTTGTGTGGTTTTCCACGTGCGCTGTTCACCAGCGCCAGCGACGCCAGTTCCGACATCGCGCTCAACGGCTGGCGAATTGTCGTCAGCGCCGGATAAACCTGCTGGGCCAATGCAATGTCGTCGCAGCCAGCGATCGACAATTCCTCGGGTACGCTGATGCCGAGGCGATTCGCGACCCGCAGTACACCAGCCGCCATGTCGTCGTTTGCCGAGAAGATAGCTGTAGGACGCGGCGACTTTCGCAGCAAATCTTCGGCACAGCGTTCCCCCGAGCCGATGGAATTGTCACCGTCCGCAACGAGTTCTTCCAGGTAGGGCAAGCCCGACTGCTCCAGGCCGTCCTTGTAGCCCTCAAAGCGATTACCGACGGCCTTGTGTTTCCTGTTGCCTTTTACGAACGCGATTCGGCGATGACCCAGTGACGCAAGATAGCGTGTCATCTCCGCAGCTATCTCGCGATCATTTGTACCGATCGTGTATTCCCTGGCGCTACCAGACCCGGTCGACAGGCGGACACAGGGTGTGCCTGTTGCGGCGATAGTATTTACGATAGACGACATGTTGGAGAGCGGTGCTGCGACGATGATGCCAGCCGGTCGAACCTGACCGATTAGCTCCGTCAACTCCTTGCCCACATTCTTATTGCGGTAGTTGCAGGGGTGGATCAGTAGTTCAAAGCCCGCTATACGACATGCCTTCAAAGCGCCTTCCTGCATGTTGATGATGTAGCCGGCGCTCGGCACCTCGTAGGCGCTTGGGTCGTCGTATACGAGCACGATTAACCGTGCCCTGTGGCTGGCGAGATTGCGTGCAGAGGGGTTTGGCCGATAGTCGAGCTGCGCAATAGCTTTCTCGACTTTGTCCCGGGTCGGGCCACGCACATTCGGCTCGTGGTTTACGACACGCGAAACCGTCTTTATCGATACCCCGGCAAGCGAAGCAACATCATCAATCGTCGGTCTTGGCATATTTCTTATTTTTGTGTGCTTTCAGCATTCAATGCACCACATTAGTGCGTGAATGATAACGCTGTCAAACGGCCGCTTGGGCCATTACCAGTACTTCGGCACGCCATCCTTGTCCCACAGTCCCCAGTAAGCGCCGACATCGCCTTCGGCACCCACTTTCCACGACTCGTCAAACGACGAGAAGTAAAAGATCTCAATGTCTTCCGCGTCAGCCCAGCGGAACGTGTCCAGGAAGTATTTGACTGCGTTCTCGAGTGACGGGACCGCAGCGCCTTCCGCTGTTCCTATGTTGGGCCAGCCGGTTTCGCTGATGATGACGCGCTTGCCATTTGCCACGGCGCGCACGCGGTTGTACATGTCCTTCATGTAGAGCAATGCATGCTCGGCAGGACAGCCTTCCCAGAAGGGGTAGCAATTGGCGAGCAGAACGTCGCAGGCATCGGTAACACGGGGGTGGTCGACGAACTCGAAGTAGGCATCTACGTAACCAACATCGACGCCCGGCGCGCCTTCTTTCGCACGGCGAATATAGTCGAGCAATTCGTCCTCGGAAAGATCGCCACGCAGCAGCACCTCATTACCGACGGCGATGATGTCGGCGTGGCCTTCATTCGCTATGCGTATTGCATTCCCGAGCTCCAGTTCATTGTGCTCGTGATCGTCATCGAGCCACACGCCGACCATGGTCTTGAGATTATTCTCCCTGGCGATGGCAGGAATCAGCTCATGTCCTTCTGTACATGAGAACGAACGGATCCAGCGAACATAGGGCTGAATAATCGCCAGGCGTTCCCGAATCTGGGCTTCTTCGATCACGGCTCCAGGGCCCTGTCCCTCGACATAAGGACTGAAGGAAAGTCCGTGGATTTTTGACTCCAGGATTTTTCGAACGAGGCCGAACAGCTCATCATTTGTCAGGGCGGATATATCGATTCCGGCAAGTGACATCCTGCGTTTGTAGTAGTTGGACATTATTTGTTCCTTGCTCGCCTAGTCACCGAATAATCGGCTTGTGCCGATGGTGACCGTGATTTGTCTTACCCGCCCATTGCGTTCGAAAAGGTCCCTGCTGAGGGACGCTGGCAGCGCGAGGTCCGTGAAATGTGAATGTTCACCATCATCGAATTCAACCATGACACCGGGAGGTACGTCATCGTCCAGGACGTACACGAACGGGACCTGGCACCAGGTGAATCCAAGGCTCGACGCTGGCAACGACAGCGTCTGCCAGGCGTTGTCGACATCGAGATAACAAAGCGATGTTTCTGCCGCACGGAACTCTCGAGTTCTTAGCAGTGCCGGCTGAATCGATACCCGGCCGCCGTCAACCCGAAGGCCAAGCTCGGCAAAGCGCGTTAGCACCTCTTCCTTAACCTGCCCGGTCATTCCTGGTTGCCGCGCTCCGGCATGCCTCGGCGTATGCGAATAGGGATCAGTTGGAAATGCACCGTATTCAGCGGGCGTCTTGTTGAAGCCGATACCGCGCCGCACCCGGTAGTAAAGGTCACCAAGTCGCTGCAATGTCGCCGGCTCAACGCCATTGTTGCAGGCCGTGAAGAAATTTTCCTCGACCGCCAACAGCAGTTTCGCAACCATGTGCCAGTAGATTGATCCCAGCCCCTCGAAGCCGAACATCGTGCCCGAGCGCCCTGTGAAGGCCTTGTGGTCAAACACGGATTCATAGAGTTTCAGTACGGCGCGCCGTATCGATCGGTCGCTGGCGTTGTACTGCCCGCCGATTGCATCGAGCATGTCCTCAACATCGCCGGCATTTGTGAACTCGGCATTGAAGCGCACGCTGCCCTCGGCGTCCCGCAGGACAATACGTTCGTCCCCGGCATCGAGCATGTCCGTCAACAGCGAGATAGCGCGCACGTCCTCGTCCGCCAGCTTGTTGCGTTCCAGGAAGCTCGGAAGCTGCCGGTCCGGGTACAGCATGAAACTGTCCTGATCTTCCCGATACACCTTGCTGGCAAAAAGCGCGTCGACGACATCCGCAGCCTCACCGGCGCTGATTGCTCCGCTGCTCAGGACGGCAACCTGGCCTTCAAGCATTGGGTACAGGTTTCCGACGCCGAGCGAATCCCCGCCAAACTCGGCAACGTTGTAAGCGTGGTACAGACCATCTTTGCGTCGATTCGCCGCAATGCTGTGATCGACGATCACAAGCGCGTCTTCGATTAGCGTTAGTACGCTGGAAATGTCCAGATCGCGCGCACCGGCGAATCCGCCACGTGCATAAAGTGTTTCACGATAATCGCTGGCGACCTGACCAAGCTCGGCTAATGAACTCTGGCGTAACGTATCGTCGACCTGACCGTTGCCGGTTGCGGAACGCAGACTGGCGAGAGCAGCTGCCGTGCCGTCCAGCCATTTCCCGACTTCGGCGGACGCGGTAAAGGCTCCGGACTCGTCTGCCAGCAATTCCCGCAGGAAGCTCAGGTAACGCCGCATGTAGTAAAGCGTCACCATCGAGAGCCCCTGACCGACCAGTGCATTATTCGCGTCGTTCCATTCGGGACGCTGCGTATTAAGCCAGATGCCGCCGTCAACAACCAGGTTGCCGAGCTTGGCGAGTAGAGGCACCAGCAGTTTCTCGAGCAGGTTAGCCTGGTATACGCGACCATCGGCGTCGAGTACGAGTTTGCCATCTGCACCCAATGCAGCGACGCGTTCTTCAATCAGTTCGGCAAGCGACTCGTCGAACACCACGGTATGTTTCGGGTTTTCGAGGAGGTCCGCGAGCGGTTTGATTCGGTAAGGCACATTCGCGTAGCTGAACAAGGGTTCTCGCAACAAACGTTGCAGGGTATCCGGATGAAATTGGCGCGACAGTTCGAGCAGCTTCAGCAGGTAGATGATCTGGTGGTCACCCCAATAGCCGATGTAGCTCCAGGGGTTGTCGGTTTCCTCGACTTCCCAGTCAATGCCTTCCTTGGTGATTCGGTAAGGGTTGTAGCCATCAGCCGTGGAAGCGTTGACGAACTTCGCGATCATATTCTCAATGAAGCCTGGATAGCTGAACGCGAGAGCCTCCCAGTTCTGGAAGATGTCGCGCCAATTGCCTTCGTAGGACAGAAGGCCCTCGCCGAATTCGTCTTTCAAACGGATTGCGAACTGGTTCCACGGGCGACTCGGGTCACCGTGGCGGCGACCGAATGTGATCGGCAGGTATTCAAGTGTCAGCCGCTGTAACTGGCTGTCGCCGAGATTCTCGACTGAAGAAAACAGTTGATCGAAACGCAAGCGGTCGGGGAGGCCCTGGAGGAAGTCGCTGTTGCGCTCAAAAACGGCCTTGTTGAAATGCCGAATCGTGCGCCGGAAGTCGCGTGATGAGACAGTGTACTGATCGTCGAAGATCCCGCCGCGCAGTACGTTGAACAGCACGTTCGCGTAATGGTGGACCGAAACCGGCTCTTCCGCTGTCGCCTGGAAGCCATCGGCAGCGGCCATGATCCTCGCCAGGTCGTCAGAGCCTTCTGCAATAGATGCACGGATCTTCGTCTCTACGTCACTGGGGTCACGGAGCTGTTGCCGCAGAGCAATTGCGTCCGCCTGAGTTTGTTCCGTGTTGAGAACGATGTCCCACTGGCTGGATTCGCCAGCCGCAAGTTCGCACGCGTGGTTTACAAAGTAGGCACCGCGAATGCCGCGTTTGTGAATTTCCTGTTGCAGGGGCGTGCCCTGGAGAAAGTCGGCAAGCTGGCATCCCGAAATCAGGACTTTATGGTCTTGCAATCCGAGGCTGAAGACCGTCGTCGCTTTCAGGGACTCGCAGGGTTCAGCACGATCGGTAATCCCCGAGTACAGAGTCAGGAATGCCAGGCCGGTTGACTCATCGAGTTCCGTCCACTTGTAGGCGTCGACGAGATTACTCGAATTCGTTTGCGTGAATATAGGGGTGCCCGCGGGCAGAAGATTCTGCAGCCCGTCGACAACTTCCACACGCTGGTTCAATGTGCCCAGGTTCTCAAGTTCCGCGTGACGCACGAAACCATATTCCTCGGTTGTCGACCACGTGTATCGAAAAGCGAGCTCGAGTTCGTGGTTGATTTCCTCGAAACACAACTTGTTGCCGAGCGTGTTCTTGTAAAGATTGCAGCTTAATGCGCTAAGGCTGCGCTGATTCCTGTTGAACGGTTCCCAATACACGGCGTTTGTGCCGTTGCCGACTCGCAGCATGGTCCGAGGGCCGGTGCTGTTTGCACAGTCATGCAGTTTGTCGACAGTGATATAGGGAAACAGAGCGGTTTCAGGTGATACGCGTCCCGCCGTTAACCCTCCCGTTGACGAGGCGAACAACCAGTGATCATAGGCAGAGATAACGCTGACAAAAAACGGCGCCATCTGCTCGACATTGCGAATGCCATAGTAGCGTTCGCCTGCAATGTTCAGGAACTCGCCGACGACAGGGTTTTCTGCTGTCGGTCGGACCCGTACCGCGTCATCTGGAGAAAGCACACTATTCATCAAGCACTACCTCGCCGAAGAGTCCCGCGTCAATCCAGCCCCTGTCTTTCGGGCCGGACGGTACAGACTCTGAACCGATGAAGTTCTCGCGGAGCTCGCTACCGTCATTATCGCAGTAGGCCACCATGAGCCCAATGATTTTTCCGGCAAGCAATGCCACTGGTGTATTTTCGACGGAATCGTCAACGTAGGTATCGTCGTACAGGCTGATGCCGACTTCCCAGCTTAAGATGTCTTCGTGCTGTCGCCAGGCGCTCTCGACATGATGGGAATAATTTCGCGCCTTCTCATCGGTACCAATGTCGATCGCCTGGTTGTCCAGCGAAAAATGGTAGGCAAACGCGTTGTGGTTAAACTGGTGATCGCCGCCGGAATAGTCTTCGTCCACAAAGACTTCAAGACAATCGTCGTCCCAGTACTGGATCAGCGGATGGCGATGCGAATCGAACAAAATGTCGTCGACGATCTCGACCAGCAGATAGACCCTTTCCTCAGTCCAGACGATTTTGAAGCGGCCACTAAAATCCGTTTCTGAATAGTCCGGGCCCAGCCACTTGTACTCGATGGCGCGCCACTCTGCTTCGTCCCAGGCCTGATCGTGGGAATTTCCGTCAACCTCGACGCCGGCCGCCGCGAAAGGCGCTATGTACTGGGATCGGGACACAGCATGGGTCACGTCCGTTGCCTCCACAGCCAGGACCGGAAAGGCACAAAAGGTGACTATCCAGACGCCAATAAATTTTTGAAAAACAGACACTTATACTGCCCCCTCTACAACATCCCAATTGCAGCCAGCGTTTCTTGATTTGTTTTTGACAACGCTGTCATCTAGTATAACAGAGGTTTTAGACGACTTTTCAAGCCATGCCAAATTCTCTGAAATACCTCATTGCCGGAGCGGTCTGCATGATGTCCGCGGGCTGCCAAAATCCCGCGGCGACGCCGGACCCAGGCTGGGCCGTCAACGTCGGCGGAGACCGATATGTTGGCGTCGACGGCACGGAGTATGCGCCGGATTCTTCGATTTCAGGCGGGGCTGTCGGCACGCTTGATGCGGTCAAAGGTTCCCAGGACGAGCCTCTCTATGCGACCTACCGCAAGGGTGATATGGAGATCAGTCGTCCCATGGCCAATGGCATCTATGACATCACCCTGCATTTCGCCGAGCCAGATGACGTTCCCGGAGGGGCGCGGCTCTTCGACACAGTCATCGAAGGAGCAACGATGATCGATGACCTCGATGTCATGAGGTCACGCGACGGCAAGGTGCGTTCTGCCCTGACGGTGACCGTACCTGGGGTCAGGATCGATGATGGTGAGCTGAACATCGAGTTCACGGCCACGGCCAAAGAACCGATTCTCAGCGCGCTTGTCGTGCGTGAGAAGCAATCATCCAGTCCAGCGTGGAGGCTGACGCACAGCGACGAGTTCGACTATGCGGGTGCGCCACGTAGCTCGATGTGGAACGCCGATCTTTGGCCTGCCAGGGTCGTCAATGACGAAGACCAGGCCTACACGAACAACCCCAGGAATCTCCGGGTTGAAGACGGCTACCTCATTATCGAGGCACATAAAGAGGATCTGGATAACGCGAAGTACACGTCGGCGCGCATTCATACGCTGGGCAAAGTTGATCTCCTTTATGGGCGTATCGAGGTCCGGGCCAAGCTGCCGCGGGGCAAGGGCACCTGGCCCGCTATCTGGATGTTGCCCAGTGCTCCGTTTCGCTATGCGACCAAGTGCGAGGAGGGTGACACCTGGCAGGGCAGTGCGGACTGCGATGCCTGGCCCAACTCCGGTGAAATCGACATCATGGAACATGTGGGCTACGAGATGGGCCATGTGCATGGAACGGTCCACAATGAGGCCTACTACTGGGCCAAATGGGAGCAGCGTAAAGGCCGTATTATCGTCGATGACGTTGACCAGGCCTTTCACGTCTACGCATTAGAGTGGACGCCCGAGAGAATCGACGTATTCCTCGATGACACTCTTTACTTCACGTATGTAAATGAGCATGACGGCTGGCGCTCCTGGCCTTATGACCATCCCTTTCACCTGATCCTCAATGTCGCAGTAGGGGGCATGTGGGGACGTGCCGGCGGCGGGATTGACGACACGATCTTCCCGCAGAAGATGGTTGTGGACTACGTTCGTTTTTTTGAGCGGTCGAGCCCCTCGAACGAGGGCGATCAGTAGATAGCGATTGTTCCTGACAGGAAGAATAATATATTATATATTCTTTCTGCTGGGCTGGGCCCAGCCCGCCTTATCTGGGATTTCAGGAGCAATTAATGCAATTCGAAGGCATTTACGTGCCGATCATCACGCCTTTCAAAGACGATTTCTCAATCGACTGGGATGGCTTCGGTGAGGTTATCGATTTCCAGGTTGCGAACGGTACCCATGGGATCATCGTGGGGGGATCAACCGGAGAGTTCTTCTCCCTGACCGACGAGGAACGAGTCACACAGCTTGAGTTTGCCGTGAAGCGTGCGGCGGGGCGCATTCCCGTCATCGCCGGTGTGAATGACCTGCTGGTGGATCGTTGCTATGACCACACCGCGAAAGCACGGGATGCAGGCGTCGACGCGCTTCTGGTCGCCGCACCGCCGTACTCGTTACCGAGCCAGAAAGAACTGGTTGCGCACTGCCTGAAGATCGACCGCATCGCGAACCTGCCGATCATTCTCTACAACTACCCGGGCCGCACAGGCGTCTCGATGGACGAGGAATTTCTTGACCGCGTCGCCCAGAGCAGCAACTTCTGTGCGATCAAGGAGAGTGCGGGGGATATCGACCGAATTCATATGCTCGCGCGCGAGTATCCGCAGCTGCAGCTGAGCGCCGGTGCGGAGGACCTGGTCCTCGAGTTCTACGCCTGGGGCGCGCGCAGCTGGGTATCCGTAGTAGCAAACTTCTTTCCCCATGAGGCCGTTCGGTTTCATGAGATCTGTGTGCTCGACGGCGACTTTGTCACGGGCCGCAAAATCATGACCGCACTGCTGCCCATCATGAATTGTCTTGAGAAAGGCGGTAAGTTTCTGCAGAGCGTCAAGTACGCCTGCGAACTGATGGACCGGCCAGCCGGACCTGTACGCCCGCCGATGCAGCCGATGAAGAAAGAACTTCAGCGCGAAGTCTTCCAGATCATTCATACCGCCAGGCGAACCCTCCGCGCGATCCTGGACGAAAAGGAATAATCATGTCCGACCTTCTTACACATGAAGAATACAAAGCCATTGCCGCGGACCTGTCTTTGCCGGTCAATGCCTTTATCAACGGCAAATTCACCGCACCGAAGTCCGGCAAGACCATGGACTCGCTCAATCCTGCAACCGGTGCGCTGCTCGGCAAAGTTGCCGCCTGCGATACGCAGGACGTTGACCACGCCGTGACGAAGTCCCGCGAGGCGTTCGACCGGGGCGAGTGGTCACGACTGCACCCGAGCGAGCGCAAACAGGTCATGATTCAACTCGGCAAGCTCATCAAGCGTCACCGCCACGAACTTGCGGTCATGGAAAGCCTCGAGTCCGGCAAGCCGATTCGCGAGTGTGCGCTGACGGACATCCCCGAGACCGTGCACTGTCTGCACTGGCATGCCGAAGCAACCGACAAACTCTACGACCAGGTCTCGCCATCGGGTGACGATGCGCTGGGACTGGTCATTCGTGAACCCGCGGGCGTCGTTGCCTGTGTTCTACCCTGGAACTTCCCGCTGATGATGCTGGCCTGGAAAATCGGACCCGCGCTGTCAGCCGGTAACTCGGTCATCGTAAAACCAGCCGAACAAACGAGCATGACGGCACTGCGCGTTGCTGAGCTCGCCAGCGAGGCAGGTCTGCCGGACGGTGTGCTCAACATTCTTCCTGGCGAAGGTCCGGATGTCGGCGAACCACTTGGGCGCCACGATGATGTGCAGGTCGTATCGTTTACCGGTTCCACAGAGATAGGCCGCCGTTTTCTCGAATATTCGGCGCAGAGCAACTTAAAACGCGTCGTGCTCGAATGCGGCGGCAAGAACCCGGCCGTCGTCCTGTCCGATGCGGCGAATCTGGATCATGCGGCGAAGCAGATCACGTACGCTGCACTCTGGAACATGGGCCAGAACTGCACGGCGAATTCACGCGTCATCGTGCACAAGAATGTCCGCGATGCACTGGTCGACAAAATTCGCGAGCAAATGAGGTCCTGGAAGACCGGCGATCCGCTCGACCCGACCAACCATCTTGGTGCCATCGTCAGTAAAGAGCAGTACGACAAGGTTCTCTCTTACATAGAGACAGGCAAGAATGAAGGAGCGAAGGTCCTTGAGGGCGGCGCGGCGCTCGAAGCAGGTGGAGGTTTATTCATAGCGCCAACCCTGTTTGATGGGGTGACGCCCGAGATGACGATTGCGAAAGAAGAAATCTTTGGTCCCGTGTTTGCCATTATCGAAGTGACTTCTGACGCACATGCGCTGGCTGTTGCGAACGACACTTGTTACGGCCTGCAGGCGTCCCTCTTTACATCGAATGTCACGAAAGCACATCGGTTCGCCAGGGCTTTGCAGGCGGGTACCGTGTCGGTGAACTGCTATTCCGAAGGGGACGCGAGCACGCCGTTTGGTGGTTACAAGCTGTCGGGATTCGGCGGGCGCGATAATTCTTTACAGGCTCACGACCAGTATTGCGAAACAAAAACGATCTGGCTGGATCTGAGTGACGACGCGATTGATGACGTAATCGCCGGGGATGCAGCGTCATGAAAATTACAGCGATCCATGTATATCAGGTAGATCTGCCGCTGATCGAGGGGCGCTATACCTGGTCGGACGGTCGCTACGTCGATGTGTTCGACAGCACCGTTGTCGAGATTGAAACTGACACGGAGCTGCGCGGGTATGGCGAGGTTTGTCCTCTGGGTCCGTTCTACCTTCCCGCGTTTGGCGCCGGAGCGCGTGCAGGCATTGGCGAACTGGCGCCGCACCTGCTCGGGCTTGACCCGACGGAGCTTGGTCCCCTGAACACCGTCATGGATACAGCGTTGCTTGGCCATCCCTACGTGAAGTCTGCAATCGACATGGCGTGCTGGGACTTGCTCGGCAAGTCCTGCGGGCGCTCTGTTTGCGACCTGCTCGGAGGCCGACATGGCGAAGCGGTTGAGCTCTACCGCGCGATCAGCCAACGGCCGGCTGCCGAAATGGCGGACAACGTTGCCGGCTATCGTGACCAGGGCTACCGCAAGTTCCAGCTCAAGGTCGGCGGCGATCCGGCAGAAGATATTGCTCGCATACGCGCAGCAGCCGCTGTGCTGCAGTCCGGGGAAACGCTCATCGCCGATGCCAACACCGGTTGGCGGGTTGATGATGCTGCGCGCGTGGTCAAGGCAGTGCAGGACATTGATGTGTATATCGAACAACCCTGCATGTCGTACGAGCACTGCGTATCGATACGGCGGCGCACATCACTGCCATTTATCCTTGACGAAAATATCGACGGCATCGATGCGCTGCTACGAGCGTGCAACGATAAAGCGATGGATGCGATCAACCTGAAGATTTCGAAGGTCGGTGGCATCAGCAAAGCGCGACTGATTCGCGACGTGTGCGTATCACAAAATATCCCAATGACGATCGAGGACAGCTGGGGTGGCGATATCATCACGGCAGCCATCGCGCACCTCGCTCATTCGACGCCGGAGCGCTGCCGTTTCTCCGCAACGGATTTCAACAGCTACGTCACCGTGCGCAATGCATCCGGCGCGCCGGTTCGCGAAGCCGGGGCAATGGTCGCCGCTGCGTCACCGGGGCTCGGTATCGAACCGGACTTCGACAATCTCGGCAAAGCAGTGGCGACGTATTCGTGAGCGGACGACTGACAGTTGCCCAGTCAGTCGCCGAGCAGATTCGCGAACAGATTCTAAGCGGTGAGATTAAAGGCGGTGAGCCGCTTCGCCAGGAAGCGATAGCGAAGAAGTTCGACGCCAGCATCATCCCGGTTCGAGAGGCGTTGCGTCAGCTTGAGGCGGAAGGCCTGGTCGAATTGAAGTCGCATCGCGGTGCCGTCGCCACCGAACTGACACTCGACAAGGCACGAGAATGGATCAACCTCCGGCGGTTGATTGAAACGGACCTGATCAGTGCCGCTATGGACAAGATTACCGACGACGATCTGGCTAAAGCGGAGCTGGTACTTGGCAGGTTTGACCGCGCCCTGGATCAGCGGATCGAGATCGATCAGTGGAACGACTACAACTTCGAATTTCACGCATTGCTCTATGCGCCAGCAAATCGACCGGAAACGATGAAGCTGCTGGCGTCTTTGCATAAGAACTGCGATCGTTATGTTCGCCTGCAGCTTCTTGGCGGTGATCACATTGAGCGAGCGGAGGCGGAGCACCGACAATTGCTCGAGATTTGCCGAAAACGTGACAAGCGTGCAGCAAAAACTCTGTTGCATGACCACATAGTCAGGGTCGAGGAAGATATCGCGGAGGCCTTGTTGCCACGCTGAATTGCGCTTCTACAGGGACCGGTAGGTAGTACCCCGAATACTTCCGCGGTTCCCCCGTTGCCATCATGGACATGGCGCATGCAGCTGTGTGCCGCAAAGAGTCGGAGGTTATTTACATGGGTACGTTCTCACGCATCGTTCTCACAGGATGCATGTTCCTGTTGGCGGCGGTCGCCTGGTCTGGCGATTTCAAGAAGGGATGGGACGCTTACAGTTCGACCGACTACGCTACAGCCCTTGCGGAATGGCAGGAACTCGCCGATGCCGGAGACACAAAAGCCTCCTACGGCATGGGCCTCCTGTACGGCAACGGATTTGGCGTCGACATGAACGACGAGTTGGCGCTGAAATACTATGGTTACGCGGCCGAAAAAGGCCATGCCGAAGCCCAGTTCAACCTCGCAGTGATGCACCAGAATGGTTGGGGTGTTCCGCCCAGCGATGAGTCCGCGAACGCGTGGTACAAGCTGGCAGCTAACCAGGGAATCACGGGCGCCCAGATTGCTCTGGGCCGTTACTTTGCGATGGATTTCCTCGACACCTACGACCCGATTGAAGCGTATATGTGGTTCAAACTCGCTGAACGCCTGGGCGACATAGATGCCTCTGCCAAGTGTGAATTTGTAGCAACTCGCATGACAGCCGACCAGGTGAGCGAAGCCGATCGCCGCGTCACTGCCTGGGTGGATGCACACCCGGCGCTGTTTGCCCAGTAGCACCAGCTTCTTCTCCATTCTCTCCGAGAGTGCCGGGCCCGGCCAGTGATGGTCGGGCCCATTTGATTTCTCGGTGTCCGTGCTAAAGTGACCGCCTTCCAATAACAACTATGGGCGGGTCATGAAAAACATTCTCCAGACGGTCGCACTGGCCGCGGTCATCGCGTTACTTCAGTTTGCAGCGCCGGTCGTTCACGCGGACGATCAGAAATCCGTACTCATCACCGGCGCGAGTACGGGCATCGGTCGTCATCTTGCCGAAACTCTTGCCGCAGATGGCTACCATGTTTACGCCGGGGCCAGAAAAGACAAAGACCTTGCCGAGCTTGATGCAATCGAGAACATCACAGCGGTACAGCTGGACGTTACGAAGCAGGATCAGGTTGATGCGGCTGTCGCGATGATCAGGAAGAAGGGCACCGGACTCTACGCACTCGTGAATAACGCGGGCGTTGGCGGCGGAGGGTTTGTCATCGATACACCGATTGAGGATCAGCGTTTCGTATACGCCGTTAATGTTGAAGGCGTGTACCGTACTACCCAGGCGTTTGCGCCGCTCGTTATCGAATCGAAAGGACGGATCGTCACAACAGGCTCGATTGCCGGCACCATTTCCTGGCCGGGTGGCAGCGCCTACAGCGGCAGCAAACACTGGATGGAAGCATTCACTGATGCCCTGGCAGGCGAGATGGAGGAGAGCGGTGTGTCGGTCAGCGTAGTAGAGCCCGGCAACTACAAATCCAGAATCCGGCGTAGCAGCGTTTCCAGGGAGTTGAGCAAGCTGGAGGCCGCAGGGGAGGAAGTGACAGACGAAATGAAGGCCGACTATGAGAAGACCGCCGAGCGCGAGCTCTCATACAAGGAGCCCGATGAAGTGACGGAAGCTTTCATGCACGCCCTGTTCTCCGACGAGCCGTTGCTGCGTTACATGGTTGTACCAAACGAGCGGGAGGCACAGATGACGATTGGGACGAAGCTCAACGAACTCGTACAACTTAACCAGTGGAGTCCACACGCCTACAGTCGCGACGAGCTTGTCCAGATGCTTGATGCGGCGCTGAATCCAGAGCCAGCAGCAGAGGAGGAATAACAATGAAGAAGGGTCTCAGTCTCGGCGTACTGGCCGCGGTCCTCGTTCTTGCAGGCTTTGCTATGCAGCCTGCGGTTGCCGACGAGCAAAAAGCTGTTCTGATAACCGGCGCGAGCACAGGCATTGGCCGTAACATGGCCGAGCGGCTCGCCAAGGAGGGCTATCTCGTTTACGCCGGAGCGCGTAAGGACAAGGACCTCGCTGAGCTCGACGCTATCGAGAATATCAAGGCGGTACGCCTGGACGTCACCAGCCAGGAAGACGTGGATGCGGCGGTCGCACTTGTCCGGAAAGAAGGGATTGGGCTGTGGGGCCTCGTTAACAACGCCGGCGTTGCGACTTCAGGTGCGGTTGCCGAGACGGAGGATGCCGATCTCGACTTCGTCCTTAACGTTAACGTTAATGGTGTGGTGCGCGTCACCCGTGCATTCACCCCGTTAATCGTAGAGAGCAAGGGCCGCATCGTGACCACGGGCTCGATTTCCGGAATTCTCTCACGCCCCGGGGGTTCGGCTTACAGCATGAGCAAGCACGCTATGGAAGCGTTTGTCGATTCGCTCGCAGGAGAGATGGCGCCGGCCGGTGTGCAGGTCAGCCTCATTGAGCCAGGTAGTTACAAGTCAAGAATTCGCCGTACGACGGCTGCCCGTATCGCCTCAAATATCGAATCGGCTGGGGGCGAACTTACCGATGAGATGAAAGAACGTATGAAGCAGTCAGCGGAGCGCGAAGTCACGTTAAACGAGCCGGATGCGGTTTCAGATGCAGCCATGCATGCTTTGTTTGCCGAGACACCGCGGCGTCGGTACATGGTCGTACCCGACCAGTTCGAAGCCGAGATTACCATTCGCAAGGCTATCGAGGAACTCGTGCAACTAAACGGGGGCCATGCGTTCAGCTATGACCGTGACCAGCTGGTTGAGATGCTGGATCAGGCACTCGCGTCGGATTGAGCTTCGGGTGCCGCATCCTGGAATGCGGTGAGTTCGTTGCACGCGTTGGTAGCGGCAACCAGTTTTGGGAAGTCGTCCAGCGGCACCTTGAAGCGTCGCGCGTTGTACACCTGCGGCACCAGGAAGGCATCGGCCAGGGTTACGTTGGCGCCGAACACATAGGGGCCGTCGCTGGCGATTGCTTCGGCGGCCCTGAATCCTTCGTTGACCCAGTGCGTATACCAGTCGCCGGTGGGATCGGCGTCGAATTCCTTTTTGATGTAGTTCATCACGCGCAGATTATTCAGCGGATGAATATCACAGGCGATCATGTTGCAGAAGGCGCGTACCTGGCTGCGCGCAGGTTCTGACTGCGGCAGCAGGTGCATGCCCGGGTAGGCTTCCTCGAGGTACTCGAGTATGGCCATCGACTGTGCGATACCGAGTTCGCCGTCTTCAAGATATGGCACCAGCATCTGTGGGTTCTTCGCGCGATAAGCCTCGCCACGATGTTCGGCAACGCCGGGCGCCAGCGATACCGGCACGATCTCGTAGTCGAGTTCCTTGAGGTTGAGCGCAATGCGAACGCGGTAGGCGGCCGATGAACGCCAGTAGCTGTAGAGACGGAGAGACATACGCGAGTCTACGGGCCCTCGTACTTTTCGACGACCTGATCGATGGTGCCGAATATCGAGGCGCCACTCGCGTCGTTCATCTCGATCCGAATGCGGTCGCCGAATTGCATGAATGACGTCGATGGCTTGCCATTGTTGATCGTCTCGATGGTGCGAATCTCCGCAATGCAGGAGTAGCCTACACCGCCGTCAGCGATCGGCTTACCGGGACCGTCGTCGAGTTTGTTGGAGATGGTGCCCGAACCGATGATGCAGCCGGCACCCAGCGGTCTGGATTTCGCTGCGTGTGCGACAAGCTGCCCAAAATGGAAAGTCATGTCGATGCCTGCATCCGGTTTCCCAAATGGCTCGTTGTTCAATGCGGACAGCAACGGCAGGTGCAGCTTGCCGTCACGCCAGGCATCACCCAGCTCATCTGGCGTAACAGCCACCGGTGAGAATGCACTCGACGGTTTCGACTGGAAGAAGCCGAAGCCCTTGGCCAACTCGCCGGGAATCAGGTTGCGCAAAGACACGTCGTTAACGAGCATGATCAGCTGAATATGATCGAGGGCAGCCTCAGCGGAGACGCCCATTGGTACGTCATCGGTGACAATGACGATCTCGGCTTCAAAGTCGATGCCCCAGGCCTCATCGGCCATCGGGATGTTGTCGCGCGGGCCGATAAACGAATCGGAGCCACCCTGGTAGATGAGTGGATCAGTCCAGAACGTTGCCGGCATTTCAGCGCCGCGGGCCTTGCGCACCAGCTCGACGTGATTCACATAGGCTGATCCGTCAGCCCACTGGTAGGCGCGTGGCAAAGGCGATGCACAGTTGGCCTGGTCGAATGCCTCACCTTCGCCGGCTTCGACGCGTGCAGCGAGGGCTTCGAGGGCAGGGTGGGCGTTGGACCAATCGTCGAGCGCGGCCTGCAGTGTCGGCGTAACTTCGGCGGCAGGTAGGTACCTTTGCAGGTCTTTCGATACAACAACGAGGCGGCCGTCGCGACCACCCTTCAGGGATGCGAGTTTCATTCTATTTTTGTCCCGTGAACTCTAGTTCGTGCAGCCAGGCTGCGTGGCGCGGAGCTTTCTTGGTCTGGCTCCACTCTTCGAGCATGGCCGGGGCCACACGCTTCAATTCGTCAATCTGTTCCTGCGTCTGCGTATTGGCGACGAGTTCCAGGCGATGACCGTTTGGATCGAAGAAGTAGATGGACTGAAAAATCCCGTGGTTGGTCGGGCCGATCACGTCCAGCCCTTCGGCTTCGACATGGGCTTTCGCTGCAAGCAGCGCGTCGTAGTTCTCTACTTCAAACGCGATGTGCTGTACCCATTCAGGTGTGTTGTGGTCACGATCCATGGCCGGGCGTGTCGGTAGTTCGAAGAACGCGAGCACGTTGCCCATACCGCAGTCCAGGAAGACGTGCATGTACGGGTCCGGTTCCTTTGTGGACGGCACCTGGTCTTCCGCGAACGCCACCGTGAACTCCATGTTGAGTACACGCTGGTAGAAATCAACGGTCTCCTTCGCATCCTTGCAGCGGTAGGCGACGTGGTGAATTCGTTTTAGCTCCATGATTCGCTCCTGTCACGCTTCGGTGCTGACGACGCCGCGCGCCACCTGGTCGCGCTCGATCGATTCGAATAACGCTTTGAAGTTGCCTTCGCCAAAGCCTTCGTCTTCCTTACGCTGGATGAATTCGAAGAACGTCGGACCGACCATGTTCGCGGAAAAGATCTGTAGCAACAAGCGCGGCTCGTCGCCATCCGTGCTTCCGTCTAGCAGGATGCCGCGTGATTGAAGTTCCTCGAGGGGTTCGCCATGGCCCGGCAGCCGTTCCTCGAGCATTTCGTAGTAGGCCTCTGGCGGGGCGGTCATGAACTCAATGCCATTCTTTTTCAAGCGGTCCCAGCAAGCGAGCAGGTCATCACAGGAGAAGGCGATGTGCTGGATACCTTCGCCGTTGAACTGCATAAGGTATTCCTCGATCTGACCGCTTCCCTTGCCCGCTTCTTCATTCAGGGGAATACGAATCTTGCCATCGGGTGCGGTCATCGCTTTCGACAGGAGGCCCGTGTATTCGCCCTTGATATCAAAGTAGCGAATCTCGCGGAAGTTGAAGAGCTTCTCGTAGTAGTCAGCCCAGTACTGCATGCGGCCGCGATACACGTTGTGCGTAAGGTGATCGATGACGTCGAAACCACAGCCTTGCGGATGGCGGTCAACGCCCTCGATGAAATTGAAGTCGATATCGTAAATCGATGAGCCGTCTTGGTAGCGGTCGATGAGGTATACCGTCGCGCCACCGATACCCTTGATCGCAGGCAGACGAATCTCCATCGGGCCGGTTGGGATTTCGACCGGCTGAGCGCCCTGTTCGAGCGCGCGGTTGTAGGCCTTGTGCGCGTCCTTGACGCGAAACGCCATACCGCATGCGCAGGCACCGTGCTCGCGCGCGAAGTACCACGCCTGGCTCCTGGGTTCGTCGTTGATGATGAAGTTAATATCGCCCTGACGCCACAGCGTGACGTCCTTGGACCGGTGATGGGCCACCTCGGTGAATCCAAGCAGCCTGAAGGCGCTTTCGAGCACGCTCGTGTCGGGCGCCGCAAACTCCACGAACTCGAAGCCGTCGAGTCCCATGGGGTTGTCGAAAAGATCCGGCATGTCTCAATCCTCTCTCTGATCGGGGTCGTACAAAAGTTCTCGACATTATGAGCGATAATCGGAGAACAGGGGTCCAAAATGCGCTCTATATTGATCAAAAAACGTAACAAACGTCTCAA
>Ga0224513_10000058_pt1 | contig 34028 bp, 29 predicted proteins | sample SF_May12_sed_USG_5_FD_169109 | JGI IMG/M metagenome (GOLD analysis project Ga0224513, IMG submission 169109) | Sediment microbial communities from San Francisco Bay, California, United States - SF_May12_sed_USGS_21 | ecosystem: Environmental > Aquatic > Marine > Sediment | place: USA... | reverse complement strand
CCGTCCTGCAGTTTCTCCGCGAGACCTCGGCCGCACGGGCACCAAGGAAGGCTGCGCCGAAGGCGATTGCGGCGCCTGCACCGTGGCGCTCGCCGAACTCGACGGCAGCGGCAACGGCCTGTCGCTCAAAGCCGTGAACGCCTGTATCCAGTTCCTGCCGACGCTGGACGGCAAGGAACTGATCACCGTGGAGAGTCTCGACCGGCACGGCACGGGGCTGCACCCCGCGCAACAGGCGATGGTCGAGCATCATGGGTCGCAGTGCGGATTCTGCACGCCGGGTTTCGTCATGTCGCTGTTCGCCCTGTACAAGTCTCAACGCGACCCCACGCGCCGGGACATCGACGATGCGCTCGCGGGCAATCTGTGTCGCTGCACGGGCTATCGCCCGATCGTCGCCGCGGCGAACGCAATGTATGAAATTCCCGCCGCCGATGACGACTGGCTGCGGCAGCCGCACGGAAGCGACCAAACCGTGGCTGACCGTGTGGAACGACTGCGACGGATTCAGCACGGCAACTCGCTGGAACTGCATCACGGCAGCCGCGCATTCTTTGCGCCACGGACGATCGGGGAGCTGGCTGGCCTGCTCGACGCGCACCTCGATGCGACGATACTGGCAGGCGGCACGGATATCGGTCTGTGGGTGACGAAGCAGCACCGCGAATTAGAAACCCTGATTTACGTTGGCGAGGTTGAGGGGTTCGCGGATATAAGCGAAAGCGACACGCACCTCGAAATCGGTGGCGCGGCGACTTTCAGCGATGCGATGCCGGCAATCCTCGAGCACTACCCGCTGCTCGACGAGGTGCTCAGGCGATTCGCCTCGCCGCCGATCCGCAACGCAGCGACGCTCGGCGGCAACGTGGCCAATGGTTCGCCCATCGGCGACTCGATGCCCGCATTGATGGCGGCCGGCGCGTCCGTCGTGATCCGTTCCGCCGGGGGCTCGCGCGAACTCGCGCTGGATGACTTCTATCACGACTACCAGGTCAACGACCTTCGGCCGGGCGAATTCATCGAAAGGATCCGGCTGCCGCTACCGGGGCCGGGCGCGAGCCTGCGTTGTTACAAGCTGTCGAAGCGCTTCGACCAGGACATTTCCTCCGTATGCGCGGCCTATCACCTCGAACTCGAGGACGATTGCGTCAAGTCGATCCGCATCGCCTGTGGCGGCCTCGCGGCAACGGTGAAGCGTGCGGCGCACTGCGAGCAGGCGATGACGGGCCGGCCATGGACAGAGGATACGATAGCGGAGGGCATGGCGGCCTTCGCCAGGGACTTCGAACCCATAACGGACATGCGCGCGTCTGCGGCGTACCGGCTGCGGAGCGGCAAGAACCTGCTGCGGCGCCTCTACCTCGAGACCCGCGGCGAGCTGACTGAATCGGTGTACCTGTATGGACGCCACGGCTAATAAGGTGCGCAAAACGGCCGTCGGTAGTTCGCTGCCGCACGACAGCGCGCACCTGCACGTAAGCGGCAGGGCGGCCTACACGGACGACCTCCCCGAGCCGCGCGATCTCCTGCACGTTGCCGTCGGCATGAGCAGCAAGGCGCACGCGCGCCTGCGCTCCATTAACGTCGACGATGTACTGGCCGCCGAGGGCGTGGTCGACGTGTGCCTGGCGGCTGACATACCGGGCGAAAATAACTGCGGCCCGATCGTGCACGACGAGAAGATTTTCGCGACGGATACCGTGGAATACACCGGTCAGGCCATTTTCGCCGTTGCCGCGAGGACCGTGGAGCAGGCGCGCAAGGCGGCAGAACTCGCGAAGATCGAATACGAGGAACTCGAGGCGATACTGGACCCGGCAACAGCGATCGAGAAAGGCTCGTTCGTGCTTCCCACCGAGACGCTGACGCGCGGCGACGCGGCAGCAGCCATCGGCGAAGCGCCGCGGCGGTTGCGGCGGCGGATCACGATCGGCGGGCAGGACCAGTTCTACCTCGAAGGTCACATCTCCATGTGTGTGCCGCAGGAAGACAACGGGCTGCTTCTCTACAGCTCGACACAGCACCCGGACGAGGTCCAGCACCTCGTCGCGAACGCGACGAACCGCGCCGCGAAGGACGTCGTCTGTGTCTGCCGGCGCATGGGCGGCGCTTTCGGCGGCAAGGAGAGCCAGGCTGCGACCATTGCCTGTATTGCAGCGCTCATGACGGCGAAGACCGGGCGCTCCTGCAAGCTGCGCCTGGACCGCGACGTGGACATGATCATGACCGGCAAACGCCACGATTTCGTCGTCGATTACGACGTGGGCTTCGATGAAACCGGCCGGATCCGGGGTATCGATTTCACCTTTGCGTCGCGCTGCGGGGTTTCGGCCGACCTGTCGGGACCCGTGAACGACCGCACGATGTTCCACTGCGATAACGCGTACTTCCTCGAGAACGTCAACATTGAGTCGCACCGCTGCAAGACCAACACGGTATCGAACACGGCATTCCGTGGTTTCGGCGGACCGCAGGGAATGTTCGCGATCGAGTACGCGATCGACGATATCGCGCGCACGCTCGATGTCGATCCGCTCGAGGTGCGGCGCAGGAATTTTTACGGCATCGGCGAACGCGACGTGACGCAATACGGGCAGGCGGTCGAGGACAACATCCTCGACATGATCGCCGACAAGCTCGAAGCCAGTGCTGAATATCGCAAGCGGCGCGCCGCGATCCGAGAGTTCAACGCATCGAGTACGGTGCTGAAGCGCGGTATCGCGTTGACGCCCGTCAAGTTCGGCATTTCGTTCACGGCCACGCACCTGAACCAGGCGGGCGCGCTCGTGCATGTCTACAAGGACGGCAGCGTGCACCTCAATCACGGCGGCACCGAGATGGGCCAGGGTCTGTTCATCAAGGTCGCGCAGGTGGTCGCGGACGAACTCGGGGTGCCCGTGTCCACGATTCGCATCAATGCGGCCGATACCAGCAAGGTGCCGAATGCGTCCGCGACGGCTGCATCGAGTGGCTCGGACATGAACGGCAAGGCGGCACAACTCGCTGCTCGCAAGATACGCAACCGCCTGACTGAATTCGCGGCACGGCATTTTTCGGTCAAGGAAAGCGCGGTCGATTTCGAAGACTCTCGGGTGTCCGTCGGCTCGGACAGCCTCGACTTCGCCGAGCTCGTGCAGCTCGCGTGGCTGGACCGCGTATCCCTGTCGGCGACCGGCTTCTACAAGACGCCGAAGATCAATTACGACCGCAGCACGTTCAGCGGGCGGCCGTTCTTCTACTTCGCATACGGTGCGGCCGTCAGCGAGGTCGTCGTCGATACCCTGACGGGCGAAAACCGCATTCTGCGCGTGGACATCGTGCATGACTGTGGCGATTCGCTGAATCCGGCGATGGACCTCGGCCAGGTCGAGGGTGGTTTCGTCCAGGGGGCAGGGTGGCTTACGTCTGAAGAACTATGGTGGAACGACGCAGGCGAGTTGCAGACGCATGCGCCGTCCACGTACAAGATTCCGACCAGCTCGGATCTCGCGCCCGAGTTCAACGTGACACTGCTCGAGAATGCCGCAAATCGCGAAGATACGATCTATCGCTCGAAAGCCGTCGGTGAGCCGCCTTTAATGCTTGCAATCTCCGTGTTCCATGCAATTCGCGATGCGATCGCCACGGACGGCAACCCGCTGCCGGCGCTCGATGCGCCAGCCACTCCGGAAGCCGTGCTCCGCGCGATCGAGGCGGCCAACCCGTGAACGAGTGGATCGAGGAACTGTCGGACCTGGCCGCGGCGGGCGAAGCCGCTGTCCTCGTCACGATCTCCGGCATGCGCGGATCGACGCCGCGCGAAACCGGCGCAAAGATGATCGTCACCGCCCGCGAGACCATTGGCACGATCGGCGGCGGACAACTCGAACATCAATGCACCCATATCGCCGCCGGCCTGCTGGACGGACAGGAAATGCCGACGATGCGGCGCTTCCCGCTGGGCCCTGCACTGGGGCAATGTTGCGGCGGCGTCGTGGACGTTCTGTTCGAGCCGCTCGGCAGCGGCCTGCCCGGGTGGCTGAGGGATTTGCGCGCCCTTCACGGCCAGAGGCAAGCGTCGGTGCTGGTGACCGCAACGGAGTCGGCGATGAAATTTGTCGTATCTGCCGACAACGTGTTCGGTATCGGGGAGGGCGCCTGCGACCCGGCGGTCGTCGAGGAGGCGCGTGGCTTGCTGCAGGGCGGGGCGGCCGTCGTGAGTGAGGGCATGTTCTACGAGCCGGTACTGAGCAGCGACTTCAATATTGCGCTATTCGGTGCGGGCCACGTCGGTGCCGCGGTCGTCGACGTGCTGTCGGGGCTCGACTGCAATATCCGCTGGATCGACAGTCGCCGGGATATCTTCAGGGCGACGCCGCGCAACGTGCGGACCATCGAAACCAGCGAGCCCGCCCTCGAAGTCGCCGCTATGCCGCCGTCCAGCTATTACCTCGTGATGACGCACAGTCACCCGCTGGACTTCGACATATGCGACCGCATCCTGAGGCGCGGCGATGCCGCGTACTGCGGACTGATCGGCTCCCTGACCAAGCGCCGCCGGTTCGAGAAACGCTTCCGCCAGCAGGGCCTGCCGCAAAGCACAATCGAGCAGCTCGTCTGCCCGATCGGCGTCACCGGCATCAGCGGCAAGAAACCTGCCGAGATCGCCATTGCCGTCGCCGCGGAGATCCTCCGGTTGTACGAGAAGTCGCTGGCGCCGCAACGCTCGCTGCCCGGCAACGTGCATCCGATCGGGAGCTGACGTGGAGGCCTACATCTCGGACTGGCTGAACCTGCTCGTGCGCTGGCTGCACATGATCGCCGGTATCGCCTGGATAGGCTCCTCGTTCTACTTCGTCTGGCTGGACAATCATCTGCAGCCACCGCAGGCGGACGCCGATCGCGACAAGGGCGTGGGCGGCGAACTCTGGTCCGTGCACGGCGGCGGCTTCTATCACGCTCAGAAGTACAGGGTCGCGCCGCGGGTCTTGCCGGAGACGCTGCACTGGTTCAAGTGGGAGGCCTACACGACGTGGTTGTCCGGCATGTTCCTGCTGATACTCGTGTACTGGCTGGGCGCCGAGGTCTATCTCATCGATCCGTCCGTTGCGAGCCTGACACCGCTGACCGCAATCGGGATTTCTCTCGCGTTTGTCGTTGCGGGCTGGCTCGTCTACGACGGCCTGTGCAGGTCGCCGCTTGCTGATAACGGCGGCCTGTTCGCCGGTATCCTGCTGGTCCTCTCAGCCTTGTTGGCCTGGGGCTTGTGCGAGGTGTTCGGCGGCCGTGGCGCCTACATTCATTTCGGTGCGGTGCTCGGCACGATCATGGCGGCGAACGTGTTCTTCGTAATTATCCCGGGCCAGCGGCAGATGGTTGCAGCGGCCGAGCGCGGTGAGGATCCGGACCCGCTGCCCGGCATCCGGGGCAAGCAACGCTCGGTGCACAATACTTATTTCACGCTGCCCGTGCTGTTCACGATGATCAGCAACCACTTCGCGATGACCTACAACCACGAATTCAACTGGGCGATCCTCGTTGCAATCTCGCTTGCCGGGGCGCTGGTGCGTGTCTATTTCGTCGCGAGGCACTCGGGCCGGGCATCGCCGCTGCCGATCGTTGCCGCCGTCGTCCTGTTGTTGATCGTCGCGGTCGCGATCGCACCGCGGGATACGGCAGCGAGCGCGGGTGCCGTGAATTTCGACGCCGTCCGCATCGTGGTGCACGAACGCTGCACGTCGTGCCACGCGGCGTCGCCGAAGCACCCGGCGTTCCAGGCGGCACCTGCCGGCGTGGTACTCGAGACGGATGCGCAGATCGTTGCCGAGGCTTTGCGCATCCATCAACAGACCGTCGTGACGCGCGTCATGCCGATCGGCAACCTGACCAACATCACCGAAGAGGAGCGGCGCCTGATCGATCGCTGGTATCGCTCAGGCGCCGGGGCGAGCGAATGAGCAAGGAAGACTATCCGCGCGATCTTCGTGGCTACGGCGCGCGGCCACCCGATCCGGGCTGGCCGGACGGTGCACGCACGGCGGTGCAATTCGTCGTCAATTACGAGGAGGGTGCGGAAAACTGCGTGCTGCATGGGGACGCCGCATCCGAGGCGTTCCTGTCCGAGATCGTCGGCGCCGCTGCCTACCCGGGCCAACGCCATATGAACATGGAGTCGCTTTACGAATACGGGGCGCGCGCGGGCTTCTGGCGACTGCACAGGATGTTTACGGAGCGCGGTCTCGCGGTCACGGTGTTCGGCGTCGCAATGGCCTTGCAGCGCAACCCGGAGGCCGTGGCCGCGATGCGGGATGCGGGCTGGGAGATCGCCAGTCACGGTTACCGCTGGGTCGACTACCAGGCCGTCGACGAGGCGACCGAGAAGGAGCACCTCGGGCAAGCAATCGACATCCACACGCAGGTTACGGGTGAACGTCCGCTCGGCTGGTACCTAGGCCGCTGCAGCCCGAATACGCACCGGCTGGTCGCGGAGGAGGGCGGCTTCCTCTACAACGCGGACTCCTATGCGGACGACTTGCCTTACTGGGACCGCTCGCAGGCGACGCCGCAGCTCATGGTCCCGTACACGCTGGATGCCAATGACATGCGCTTCGCCACGGCCCAGGGCTTCAATTCGGGACAGCAGTTTTTCGACTACCTCAGGGATTCCTTCGAAGTGCTGCATGCCGAGGGCGGACGGATGATGTCGGTAGGTTTGCACTGCCGGCTGGCCGGCCGGCCCGGGCGTGCCGCTGCGCTGATGCGCTTCCTCGACTACATTGCCTCGTTCGACGACGTCTGGGTGTGTCGGCGTATCGACATCGCGCGGCACTGGCGCGAGTATTTCCCGCTGGATGGGTCATAGCATGAAAGACAAAGAATTCATCGCGCGCTACGGCGGCACCTACGAGCACTCGCCCTGGGTGGCGGAGAGGGCGGCGCCGCTGCTCGATGGCAGCGCGGATGTCGACGTCATCGCAAGGGTGATGGAGGATTGTGTGGACAACGCGTCGCCCGACCGGCAGCTCGTGCTGATTCGTGCGCACCCGGACCTGGCCGGGAAAGCGGCGGTCGCGGGCGAACTGACCGACGATTCGGAGACAGAGCAGTCCAGTGCCGGCCTGGACCAGTGTTCGCCGGAGGAGTATGCGCGTTTCCAGGCGCTCAACGAGGCGTACCGCAGGAAGTTCGGCTTCCCGTTCGTTATGGCAGTTCGCGGCAGCAGCCGTGCAGAGATCCTCGCGGCATTCGAGTCACGGCTCGAGAATGATTACGATGAAGAGTTCGAGAATGCCCTGAGCGAGATTCACAAGATTGCACGTATGCGGCTGGTTTCATTGGGAGCGAACTGATGCCCTCATCCGAAAATCCGTTTCGGGAATGGGTCCGGCTCGAGCAGCCGCGCCTGGGCACGCGCGTAACCCACGCCAGCGACGAATTCTTCGCCGCCAAGGAACGACTGATCCAGCCCGCGGACCCGGTGTTCATCGAAGACAAGTACGACGACCACGGCAAGTGGATGGACGGCTGGGAGAGCCGCCGCCGCCGCACTCCGGGCCATGATCACTGCATAATCCGGCTGGGCGTGCCGGGTGTCGTTCACGGCATCGACATCGATACCAGCTATTTCACGGGTAACTTCCCGCCGCAGGCTTCGATCGATGTTTGTGTAAGCGACGTGGACGTGCCGGAAACCGGCTGGACCGAGATCGTCCCGCGGACCGGCCTCGCCGGCGACCAGCATCATTTCGTCGGGGTGAGCGATCCGAACGTCTGGACTCACCTGCGCCTCAATATTTATCCTGACGGCGGCATCGCGCGCCTGCGTATCTACGGTGAAGTGCGAGCAGGATTCGAAGACGATGACGGCGTCGTCGATTTGTTCGCGTTGCGAAACGGCGGCCGTGCGCTCGCGGCGAGCGACGAGCACTACGGCAGCATGCACAACCTCAACCTGCCGGGGCGCGGCGTGAACATGGGCGACGGCTGGGAAACAGCACGCCGCCGCGGACCCGGCAACGACTGGGTGATCGTCGCACTCGGCAGGCCGGGTATCGTCGAGCGAGTCGAGGTCGACACCGCGCATTTCAAAGGCAACTATCCCGACCGGGTGTCGGTGGAGGCGGCGCTGTTCGAGAACCACGCCCAGGCGACGGCCGACAGCGAGCGCTGGCAGGCCTTGCTGCCCGAAACGAAGCTCTCCATGGACCAGCAGCATTACTTCGACACGGAGGTGGACGGTCTCGGGCCGGTCAGTCACGTGCGTATGTCGATCTATCCCGATGGCGGCGTCAGCCGATTGCGCCTTTTCGGGCGCGTCGCAGCCGACGAGGGTTCATGAGCGGCCCCACGCTAAAACCGCTGCCGCTGACCCGCGAACGTTTTCTGCCGTTCGGTGACGTAATCGAAGCATCCGGCACACAACGACAACGCATGAATGAAGCGCGATTCGAGCGTTTCGACGACCTGTGCGGCGTGAACGTGGGCGCGGACGGCCGGGTCTGCATAAGCGTCGCCCGCTGTCGCAGTGCGACGAAGCTGCCTTACCGATTTGATGTCGTCGAACGTCATCCGCTCGGCAGCCAGGCGTTCGTGCCGCTGGCACCGGCCCGTTTCGTGGTCGTCGTCGCGCCACCGGGAGAGAGCGTCGAGCTGGCGGACCTGCAGGCGTTCGTAACCAATGGCCGGCAAGGCGTGAATTACCAGCGCGGCACCTGGCACATGCCGTTGATCGCGTTCGAGGCGGGGCAGGAGTTTCTCGTCATCGACCGGGCCGGCGACCTGCCGAATTGCGATGAGCACGTACTCGATGAGAGCGTGCTCCTGCTGGAGCCCTGACGGCATGCGCACGGCTTTCCGCGGTTCAGTTTTTCACTGTCTCGCCGATCCCGGCGAGCAGGACGATGAAAAAGCCATCGCCTGGCTCGAGGACGGGTTGCTCGTCGTCGAGGACGGCCTGATCACCGAACTCGGCGAGGCCGATGCCCTGATGGGGTTGCTGTCCGACGATACGCGCGTCGAGGACTTTTCCGGCAAGCTGATCGTGCCGGGGCTAATAGACTGTCACGTCCACTATCCGCAAATCGACGTAATCGCATCCTACGGTGAGGAGTTACTCGACTGGCTGCACCGATATGCGTTTCCCCGGGAGATGCGATTCGCGGACGAGGCGTATGCACGTGAGGTCGCCTCGGTCTTCGTCGATGAGCTCCTCAAAAACGGCACGACGACGGCGCTGGTATTCGGCACCGTGCATGCGCACTCTGCGGATGCCATTTTCGAGGCGGCTGCCGCAAAAAACATGCGCCTGATCGCCGGCAAGGTACTCATGGATGCGAATTGCCCCGAGGCGCTGCGCGACAGTGCGGCAACGGGCTACGAGCACAGCAAGCAGCTCATCGAGCGCTGGCATGGCAAAGGCCGGCTCGGCTACGCCATCACGCCACGCTTCGCGCTGACTTCGAGCGAGGCGCAGCTAGAGGCGGCAGGGCGCCTCGCCGCCGAATATCCGGACGTGTGGGTGCACACACACCTCGCCGAGAATCACGACGAAGTCGAGCAGATTTCCCGGCTGTTTCCGTGGAGTTCGAGTTACCTGGACGTTTACGACCGTTTCGGCCTGGTTCGGGAGCGATCCGTGTTTGCCCATTGCCTGCACGTGCAGGACGAGGAATGCCGGCTCATGGCAGAGAGCGGCGCGGCGGCGGCACATTGCCCGACGTCGAACATGTTCCTGGGCAGCGGCCTGTTCGATCTGCGCCGGCTGCGCGAGTGGCAGATTCGTGTCGGGCTGGGCACCGACGTCGGTGGCGGCACGAGCCTGTCGCTATTGAAGACGATGCGCGAGGCATACAAGGTCCTGCATCTCCAGCAGCAGCCATTGCCGCCCGGCCGTGCGCTGTACCTCGCAACGCTGGGGGCGGCGCAAGCCCTGTACCTCGATAACCGGATCGGGAATTTCGAAACCGGCAAGGAAGCGGATTTCATCGTGCTGGACCCACGTGGCACATCGATCAGCGCACACCGCACCGCGCTGGCCAGGTCGCCGGACGAGTTGCTGTTTGCGCTTATCGTGCTGGGCGACGACCGGAACGTCGCGGCAACTTATTTGCAGGGCCTGCCCGCCTAATCCAGGCAGTGATTCTCGAAACGCTTCAGGAGCTTCTCTTCTTTCTCGGCGGCCCGGAAGAACTGGTCCAGGTAGGACATGCGGCTACCCTTGTTCTTATCGCTGAGTACGGGCAACGATTCGATGAGCGCGGCGATGTCCTGCCTTTTCGAGACGATGGTATCCAGCGCTTTCTCTAACCTGTCCCTGTCGGTGCAAAAACCGCGGTAGCGGCGTTGCGTCACCCTGTCGATGCGCAGGTCTGGTGGTGGAAAGGCATACGGTGCGTCGACGAAACCCGAAAGATCGAAGTCGTAGGGAACATAGAGAATATTCGTGTCGGTTTCGATCAGCGTGCCGTTGTGACAGCAGGCTTTCTCCTCGTGTGACCTTACAAGGGACCAGTCGAAATTGCTGACCAGGTACTGGAAAACGTAAATCAGCGCCATGTGATCCGCGTCCAGCCAGTTGAGCGCCACCTCGGGTAACTCGGATTCCCGGCCACCGAGACGCTCGGCCAGTTTCGCCGTTGGCTCGAGCAAGAATGCATGCATGCGTTCGTTTTCGCCGTCGCCCCCAGTGTCGATGAACGTCATCCGCAGCAGGCGCACGCGATAGCTTGCGGGTGTCAGCAGGTTGAAAATCCGGTAGACCACGTACTCCTCGACAAGGTTTTTCTCGGCACGTTCTGACGTGTAGCAGGGCACGACCAGCTTGAGCTTGTCCTGTCCCTCGAAGAGCGTGCCGTCGACTTCACCTTTCTTGAAATTCACGCGTATCGGGAGGAAGTTGCAGACACGCAGTCGGCTCTTGCCGCGGAGCCGGACCTTGATCGCGTGTTCCGTGCCGTCGGCACGCAACAGGAAGGGCAGCTGTTCGCGGCTGTCCGTGTCGCCCATCAGTTCCCGCAGCGGGCCCTCGAGCGTGGCGTCAACGACGGCCGTCTCATCGAACAGGGATGTCGCGTGCAGCGGTGACAGCAACAGCACTGCGACCAGGCACACGGCGATTCGAACAGCAGGCATACGGGCATGTTGCCGGCAGCGCGGTGCCACTGCAATATGTGGGCATGCCGGACGACATGCATACCGCCCCCGTTCCCAAGGAATACGTTGCCTCGGGGCGCCGGCCTCGAGAGCTTCCGACCTTCTATTACCACTCGCACTTCGTCGAGATGATGGAATTCGTCGAGGCCAACTACGGTCACGTCCTGCTCGACAACCATATCGCCTTTTTCCGCGATTTCGAGCGTCTTCCACGTGACGCGCAGTGCCTCTACGTGAGGCTTGTGAATCGCAAGGGCAACGTCTTTGCAAGTAATCGGCTGAAGTACCCGGAGCTGGGCGAGACGCAGGCGCTCGTTGCGATACTGCGCGATGATGGCTGGCTCGAGTCGCCGTCCGAAGCGCATTTCGACGAGCTGTTGCGTTTCCTGACGAGAAGCGAACTTTTCGAGTCCCTGGCCACCCGTTTCGTCGGCGTGCGCAGTTCCATGAAGAAGGCCGAGTACGTTGCGTTCGCCAAGGCGAATTGCGCACCCGCGGACTTCGTAAACCATGTCGATCTTTCAAGGCTCGTGGTGCAGGGCCGGACGCAGGAAGTCGATTTCCTGACGTTCCTGTACTTCGGCCGGCTGCAGGACGGGCTGTCGCGATTTACGATGCGCGACCTGGGTATCGTCAGGACGCACAGTTTTCGCGAGTCCTTCGAGCCGCGTTTTGCGGATCGGGAGGAAGCGTTCGAGCATTATTTTTTTGAAACGCGCCTGGCGCGTTTGCGTTCGGCCCCTGCGCTCGCGGTCCAGGACCTCATGGACGAGGCCTGCGAATGGCCCGAACCGTTCAGTCCCGGCGCTGCGGCCCTGCGTGACAAGCTCGCCTATCGCCTGGGGCGCAAGGCGGAAAAGGCAGGGGATACTTACGGGGCCCTCAGGCTTTTCCAGGCGGGCGAATCGGTGCAGTGCATGGAGCGTTCCGTGCGCATCCTCTTTGCGAGCGGCCAGAAGGACGAGGCCAGAGGTTACCTCGAGCGCTGTATCGACGATCCTGGCAGCGACGAGGAATGGTTGTTCGCGCGAGACTTCTACGAACGCAAGTTCGGGAGCAAGCGCACGTCCGCCGTCACCGACGTCCTGCGGGCTGCCGGGACCATCGACATCGACGAAGCGCAAAGCGGCTCACCGGAACGTGCTGCCGCCAATTACTTCGAGCGGGCGGGCCAGCGCGCGTTTCGTGTCGAGAACGCGCTGTGGAGAACGTTTTTCGGCCTCTATTTTTGGGAGGAACTATTTGCGGGCGACGATGCGGAACTGCATTCGCCGTTCGAGTTTGTGCCGCGCAACCTGACCACAGGCACTTTTTACGATGATAACCGCGCCAGGATCGATGCGAAGCTGGCGAACCTCGACGAGCCGAAATCCGTGGTACGCGAACTGTTGCGGTCCAGTACGGCCCATTACGGCACGCCCAACGGGGTATTCCGGTGGCGGCGCAGCGTGATCGACGCGTTGTTCGCGCTGCTCGAAACCGAACGCGGTGATCCGTTGCGACAGGTCCTCACGCGCATCTGCCGGGACTACGAGGGATCCCGTTACGGTTATCCGGACTTGCTGGTGATGGACGACAGTGGCGCACGATTCATCGAGGTCAAGACGGAGGGCGACCAGCTGCGCCGCAACCAGCTCTTGCGCATAGAGCAGTTGCGTGCCGCCGGATTTCGTGCGGACGTCGTGCGCATTCGCTGGACGCTGGATCCGGGGCAGGATTACGTCGTCGTGGACGTGGAGACCACCGGCGGGCGCGGCGAACATCACCGGGTTACCGAGATCGGTGCAGTCAAGGTTCGCAACGGCGAGGTCGTGGGGCGCTTCTCGACCCTGCTGAATCCACAGCGGTCGATACCGCCGGGCATTACCCGGCTGACCGGGATCACGCCCGCCATGGTCGAGAATGCGCCATATTTTTCCGACATCGCGGACGAGTTCGAGACATTCATGCGGGGGTCCATTTTCGTCGCGCACAATGTCGAATTCGACTACGGGTTCATCTCGCGGGAGTTTGCCCGTCTCGGTCGCAAGTTCCGGTATCCCAGGCTTTGCACCTGCGCCTCGATGCGCAAGCTGTATCCCGGGCAGCGTTCATACAGCCTGGCAGCGCTCGCGGAGGCCTACGATATCCCTCTGAGGAATCACCATCGCGCGTTGTGCGATGCCGAAGCCGCGGTCCAGCTGTTGCTGATCGTCAATGAGAAACGCAGCGAGCTGCTGGCCGGGCAACAGGGGGCTGATGGATCTGGCTGACAACTACCGTGCGGAGGCTGCGGCGATGCGGTAGCATCGCCGCCTTGAGACTATCGACAGGGGAAGAGAGTTGCTGACACCGAGAATAACGGCGCTGGCGTTGGTGTTGTTTGCCGCGGGCTGTACGGCGATCACGGTTAACCTGCCGCCGATCACCGAATCGCCGACGGACGAGCGTCACAATGGCAAGGTCGTTTGGCGCGATCTGCTGACCAATACGCCGGAAGCGTCGCGGCGTTTTTACGGCGAACTGTTCGGCTGGGAATTCGAGGCGCCCAGAGTGTTCGTCGGCGTTGGCGGAGGCGATTCCTACATGTTGATTCGACACAACGGCGAACTGATCGGCGGGATTGTAGACACCAATGCACTGGGCAAGGAAGAGAACATCTCGCAGTGGATCACTACAATTTCTGTCGCAGACATCGATGCTGCGGTGGATCGTGTATCCGGCGCGGGCGGCAATGTCCTCAACCCACCGGAACTGATCGGGGATCGCGGACAAATGGCCGTCGTCGAGGATTCGACCGGCGCGCTGTTTGCGATGATTCAGACCAGGGACGGCGACCCTTCGGACGAAGAACCCGTGCAGAATGGCTGGCTATGGGACGAACTATGGACCGACGACGTCGAGGGAGCCACCGGCTTTTACCAGGCGGTACTGGGCTTCCAGCATACGGATCATGACGTCGAGAACGCGGACCGGAGTTACCGTGTCCTGAAATATGCGGACAAACCGCGCGCGGGTGTACTGCAAAATCCGTTCGAGGATGAACGCCCGGTCTGGGTCAACTACGTCCGCGTCGAGGACCCGTCGGCGGTAACCGCGAAGGTCGAGAGTCTCGGTGGCCGCGTACTCGTCGAGGCGCAGGCGCGCCCCATTGGCGGCGAAGTTGCTTTCATCGCGGGGCCGTCCGGTGCGGGCGTCGCCGTTCAGACCTGGCCACTTGACTGAGGAAACAACGATGAGAATCTCAAGGATTACGCGAGTGGCCGGCATTTCAGCGCTCCTCGCCCTGTGTTCACTGCTGGCCTCATGCGAGCCGCCCGCTGTCTATGGCAGTGTCGGCTATAGCTCCTACAGCGGTGGTGGCTATTATGGTGGCGGGGGAATGGGCACCAGTATCAGGGTCGGCGGCCGCATCTACTAGTCGGCAGCAGGCGCCTTCATATTGCGCTCCAGCCTGTCCAATATCCCGCCAAGCTCCGGGCGACTCTCGTGTAACTCTTGCAGCGATTGCCCCGAGAGTTCATACGGCAGCACAAGCCAGTCGTTCGTCTCGTGGACGTAGTAGTCCGGTGTGCGCAGCGCTGCCGCCGTCGGCCGGTACCAGACGGTAGCGATTCGGATGTCCCCGGGGAGGTTGCGCCGTGTTTTCTGCGTCAGCTGGTCTATGACGGCTGTGACACTGGATCCCGTGCTGTAGACATCGTCGACGATCAGCAACGAGTGGTGCGAACACAGGTTCTCGAGCAGGTACTGCAGGCCGTGCACGCGAATCCGGCCTTCCTTGCTGACCATCTCGGGATAGCTGTGCGCGCCGGAATAGGACGTGCGAATCGCAATATGGTCCGTGGGCGTTCCGAAAAACTCCAGGCCCTCCTGCACGGCAATACCGACGGCACTGCCGCCGCGCCACAGGCCGACGAGAAAATCAGGCTTGAATCCCGCATCGTGGATGTTTGCGGCGAGCTGAAAGGAATCTTTCAGCAGATCGTCGGCACGGATGAATCGCTTGTTCATGGTTCGCGGGTGTCCGCAGTACGGTAGAATTCAGGCCCGCATTATAGCCAGCGTGCGGAGTTCCGGTAAAAAAAGAGCATAACAATGGAAAAGACCGTACTTTCTGCCCAGGACCTCCTCGAGGATTCCTTTCGGCTGGGACTCGACATACTCGAAAGCGGCTTTCGCCCGACGCTGATCATCGCGATCTGGCGCGGCGGTACGCCGGTCGGGATGGCCGTGCAGGAGATCCTCGACTACTGCGGAGTTGAATCCGATCACATCGCGATTCGCACGTCGTCCTATGTCGGCGTCGATCAGCGCGGCGCCGTGGCCGTGCACGGCCTCAATTACATCATCAAGAAGATTTGCCACGAGGACCGCCTGTTGATCGTGGACGATGTATTCGATACCGGCAACACGATCGTCGCCGTTATGGAAGAACTCAGGAGGCGGGCAAGGGATAACACGCCCGACGACATTCGCGTCGCCGTTCCCTGGTACAAGCCGACCCGTAACGAGACCGACCTGGTCCCGGACTACTACATTCACGAGACCGCGGAGTGGCTGGTCTTCCCTCACGAGCTCGATGCATTGTCTCCCGACGAGTTGCGCGCGGCGAGACCCGAAATCGCGCGCATCGTCGACGCCGTCAAGGCGCCGGCCAGGACGGCCTGAAGCCACTCGACGCAGCATGCGCCGAATTTGCGTCTATTGCGGATCCAACAGGGGTGCCCGGCCCGATTACGCGGCGGCGGCCGGGGACCTGGCTGCCGTGCTGGTAAAGCACGAGCTGGAGCTGGTTTATGGCGGCTCGTCCAAAGGCATCATGGGCGTGCTCGCGGACAAGGTCCTGGAGCTGGGCGGACGTGTACATGGCGTGATTCCGCGGCAGCTTGTCGTCAAAGAGGTTGCGCACAGCGAACTGACCCGGCAGCACGTCGTTGACTCCATGCACGAGCGAAAGACGATGATGGCGTCGCTCGCAGACGGCTTCATCGCGATGCCGGGCGGCTTCGGCACGCTGGAAGAACTGATCGAGATCGTGACCTGGGCGCAACTGCGGTTTCACGACAAGCCCTGCGGCTTGCTGAACGTGTGTGGTTATTTCGACCATCTCCTGAGCTATCTCGATCATGCCGAAGCCGAAGGCTTTCTGCGCGCCGAGAATCGCCGCATGCTGCTCGTCGATGCGAATGCGCAGGGCCTGGTGAGCCAGTTCGAACGTTACACCCCGCCGCAGGTCGACAAGTGGATCGACGCTTAGGGGGTCCGTCCCCGATTACCAGAGACGGATTCGCCAGCGGCCGCCTTCCGCAACGCGGCGCTTGCGCATCTTCGCGTGCAGTGCGGCACGCTTTTCGGCCAGCCATTCGTCGCGTCCGACTCTGACGTCCTCACCCTGGGCTTTTCGCGATGCTTCCTCGGCTTTCCGGAATGCGCAGAATTCCTCGTACAGGCTGATCTCGTTACGCAGCTCGCCGAGCACGATCTCGGCGTAGATCGCATCATCGAGGAATCCGAGGCCCGGTACGTGGTCGGGTATCAGGTCCTCGGGGTCGCAGAGGTAGGCCAGTGCGCTGAGCACGTGCCGCCGTTCATCCTGGGACAGATTCCATTCCTCGTCGTTGATCATGTCGATCACGATGCTGAGCTTGGACATGCGGGTCGAGATGAACTCGGGCAGATCGATCTCGCGTGTCTGGCGAAGCAGGTCGCGCGCGGCCTGTTCGATATTTTCCGCGGCGGTATCGTCTTCCACCGCTGAGCGCGCCGTGTCTACGATCGCCTGGAACCGGGCCAGGTCGTCGTCGCTCAATGTAAATGTGATGTCGAGAGGCATGATGAGGGTCCCTGTCTGAGTACCTATCCTAAGCCGGTCCTGCTGATTATCAAAGTCACGCATCGGGTCGGCCGAAAAGAAAATCATTAAAAACAGCCAGTTGAGACGAAACCGCGACCAAGAGCCGTGCCGAATTGTGAACTACGACTCAGTTCGCCCTGAGACGCACTTCAAAAGCTGCGAAACAGTTCCGGGAATCAATGCGTTAGCTTCAGTAGGATTTTCTGCGGAATCGCCGATTTCGAGTGAGCCACTATGAATCTGGACATCGCATTGTCCATCGTCTTGATCTTCAGCGCAGCCTGTTACCTGCTTCTCGGCGTACGCCTGATCGTCGCCAAGCGAGAAGTAGGCAGTGTGCCGATCGGGGTGCTGTTCGTAATTATCAGCTTCTGGGTGATGGGCGGCGCCGTGGAGCTGATGTCGGAATCGTTCCTGGTTTTCTCGATCGGCCGGACCGGCCATTTCATCGGCACAGCACTGTTACCCCTGGCGGCCTTCGTCTGCTTTCGTGAATATACCGGCGCAACGACGCCCTTGCGGACGATCGTGCTGCTGCTCATCGTGCCGACGGTATCCATAACGCTCGCAGCAACAAACCCGTTTCACGAGTTCATGTGGCAGCTGCCTGCCGTCAGTGAAGACGGGCAGTACCTGACCCGCCCGGACCGGTGGGGCCCGTGGTTCCTGTTCGTGCATGCGCCGCACAGCTATGCGCTCATCGGCGCGGCTATATTTACCTTGCTGGTACACAGTTCGGCGGTCGCGCCCGCGCACCGCCGTGGCCTGTTCCTGCTGGTAGCGGCCTGCGTCGGCCCCCTGATCGCCACAAGCGCTTACGACCTGGGATTCGGCTCCAACGTCATCTCCTTCGTATCGCTGGTGTTCGCCGCGATGTTGCCGATCTATGCCTGGCTGATCGTGGGTGAGGGAATCGTGGAGTTCACGCCCCTGGCCTACGAAACAGTGTTTCAGAACATGCAGGATCCGGTCATCGTCATTGACGAACAGCAGCGCATCATCGGCCTGAATCACTGTGCCGAAACGATGCTCTCGGTTTCGGAGCACGAAGCTCTGCGCACGCCGCTCAACGAAATATTCAAGGACGGCGCGACTGTCGTGTTCGAAGCGCTGGAGACGCACAAGCCGCAGAAGATGATGACGACTACCGGGCGCTTCCTGCATGTGCAGGTATCGCCGATTCAGTCGGACCGAAGTTCGGTGCGCGGCGGCCGCGTGCTGATGTTCCGTGATGTCAGCGACGTTGAGAAGGCCCAGAGCGAGGTTCGCAAGAGCGAAAAGCTGTTGCGTACGTTGATCGACCACTCCGTAAACGGTGTCATACGCCTGCGCTGGGTGCAGGACGAGGATTACGGTGGCAAAGACTTGCGCTGCATCTTCGCCAACGCCGCAGCGGGACGCTTCCTCGATTGCGAGACGGACGATCTCGTCGATCTGACGACCAGCGAAATAGCCCGACGAGCGATGACCGGCATGGATGCGCACACCCAGCAGAGCATACTGGAGCAGCTGGAAGAGTCCTGTGAAGCAGGCGAAAGCGTGGACCTCGAGCTAATGCAGAGCAACGGTGACGCATTGCGCTGGTTACGATTGATCTGCGAGCCGGTCGGCGACGACATCGCGGCTACGCTTATCGACGTTACGGACAGCAAGGCGAAGGAACGGCAGATGGAGTCGATCGCGTGGTCGGACCCTCTGACCGGCGTGCTCAACCGGCGGGGATTCGAGCGCGACGCTGCGCAGCGACTGACGGACAGCGCCGACGACGCGACCGGCGCGCTGCTATTCATCGACCTCAATGAATTCAAGGACATCAACGACCAGTATGGCCACGTGGTGGGCGATCAGCTGTTGACCATTGCCGCGCAGCGACTGCGCAAGAGCCTGCGTTCGCAGGACATAATCGGGCGCCCCGGCGGTGACGAATTCGTTGCTCTTGTGCCCGATGTCTCTGCAGCGGTCGCAGACAAGCTGGCGCAACGGCTGGCAAAGGCCCTGGAAGCGCCTTACAACATCGGTACCGAGACCATGAGCTGTGCCGCGAGCATCGGACTGGCTCTGTATCCCACCAATGCCAACACGCTGACAGGCCTGCTGCGCGAAGCGGACCAGGCAATGTACCGGGCAAAGGCACGCACGCGCGGGTCCGAGGATTTGCGCCACAGCGACCTCCTCGAGAAAGCAATCTGACGCCGCAACGTGATTAAATACGGCGCTCCTGTCACAGGTGAAGAGCGCGATGCACGCTGCAGCCCCATTACCGACGCCCGACGACGTTCCCGTCATCCGGCTTGAAAACCTCAACCGCCGCTACACGATGGGCGGTGAGGAGATTAATGCCCTCGGCAGCGCCGACCTGACCGTCGAGCGCGGCGACTACCTGGCGATAATGGGGCCCTCCGGCTCCGGCAAGTCGACGCTGATGAACATCATCGGCTGCCTCGACACGCCAACCAGCGGTGACTACTGGCTGAACGGCAAGTCGGTGTCCGCCATGAACGAGAAACAGCTGGCGCGGATCAGGAACGCGGAAATCGGCTTCGTGTTCCAGACATTCAACCTCTTGCCCAGGATGTCCGCGCTCGCAAACGTCGAGGTGCCGCTGATCTATGCGGGGATGAAGCGTAAGGCGCGCGATGCGCGCGCGAGGGAAGCTCTCGAGACGGTGGGACTCGGCGACCGGATGTTACACCGGCCGTCCGAAATGTCTGGCGGGCAGCGGCAGCGGGTCGCCGCGGCGCGCGCGCTCGTCACGAACCCGAGCATCCTGCTGGCGGATGAGCCGACCGGCAATCTCGATTCCAGGACGGGAGACGAAATCATGACACTGTTCAACAGTCTGCATGCGGCCGGTAATACGCTCATCGTGGTGACTCACGAAGCACACGTCTCGAAACATGCGCGCCGCATCATCCACCTGAGCGACGGCAATATCGTCAAAGACGAACAGCAGGGAGCGGGATCTTGAAACGTTGCTTTCCGCTTATGCTCGTGGCAGGGCTTGCGGCCTGTGCCAAAGAGCCCGCCAGCGGCCCGATCTACGATACGGCAACGGCCGACAGGCGCACGATCGAAGTGAGCGTGAGTTCCTCGGGAATCGTCGAACCGCTCGCCACGGTCGAAGTGAAGTCGAAGGCATCAGGGGAGGTTCTCGACGTGCTGGTCGAAGTCGGTGACCACGTGGAGAGGGATACGCTGATGGTGCGGATCGATCCCCGGACCGTACGGAACGATCTTGCCCAGCGCGAGGCCGAACTAAAGGCGGCGCTGTCCCGCCGCGAGATTGCGCGGTCGCAGATGAGGCGGGCGGAATCGCTGCTCGCCAGGGGTACCTTTACGCAGCTCGACCTCGAGCAGGCGGCACTCGACCTCGCCGACGCCGAGTCAGACGTGGTTACGGCGCAGGTCAGCGTGGAGAATGCCCGCATCGCGGTTGACGACACGGACGTGCGGGCGCCGATCACCGGCACCGTCATTCAGAAACCCGTGGAGCGAGGACAGGTCATTTCTTCGCCGACCCGCGATGTGGCGGGCGGCAGCCCGCTGATGCAGATGGCGGACCTGAGCGACGTACAGGTTCGGGCGCTCATCGACGAGACGGATATCGGCAAGGTACGTCCCGGCATGCCGGCAAAGCTTTCTGTCGCGGCCTACCCGAACCAGCCGGTTCCGGGCGAGGTCATCAAGATCGAACCGCAGGCGGTCGTGGAGCAGAATGTAACGATGTTCGCGGTACTCGTCGCGATCAACAACCGCGACGGTCTGCTGATGCCCGGCATGAACGCCGAGGTCGAAGTGTCGATCGCGCGCAGTGAGGACGTCGTGACAATCCCGGTCATGGCGCTGCGCACGGATCGCGATATTGCGTCGACGGCACTCATACTCGGTATCGAGGACGCGGAGTTGCGCGCGATGCTGAAGCGCGCCGCAGGGCGACAGCAGCCGGCATCTGACGCCGATGAATCGGTGCAGACCATCGATATCGGTGGCCGCGAAGTCGAGTTGCCGCCGGGAACAGACGCCAGCAAGGTTCGCGAGATCATGAACAAGCGCCGCAGCGGCGAATCGCTGACGGCGGACGAGCGGCAACTGATGCAGCGGATATTCCGGGGCGCCAGCGGGCAGGGCGGTTCCGGCATGGGAAACCGGACGGACTACCGCTTCGGCGGAAATTTCTGGGTCGTAATGAATTCCGACGGGAATGGGAGCCCGGTGATTCGCAAGGTTCGTACCGGTATAACCGATCTCGATCACGTGGAGATTATCGAGGGGCTGCAGGAATCGGAATCAGTCCTGGTACTGCCGTCCAGCCATCTCGTGGAGACACAGCAGGACCTGCAGAATTTCCTCAACCGTCGCATCGGCGTTCCGGGTATCCAGCGCCGATAATCGCTCATGCTGATTTCTGAGACATTTCGCATCGCGCTGTCGTCGATCAGGAGCAACCTCTTCCGAGCGACGCTCACGATGCTCGGCATCATCATCGGTGTTGGTGCCGTTATCACGATGGTCGCGCTCGGTACCGGTGCGCAACGCGCCATCGACGAACAGATGGCGGCGCTCGGCGGGGACATCCTGGCCGTCGAATCGTCTTTCTGGTTCAGCCACGGTGTGGCTCGCGACCAGCAGACGCTCACCACTGACGACGCGGCCGCTCTGACGATCGGTACGACGCATATCGACGAAGTAGTGCCCGAAATTAATGGCCGATTCCAGGTGAAGTACGGCAACCGAAACATCAATACGACAGTACTCGGCACGACGCCAAATTATCCTGGCGTGCATGGCTTCGAAATGGCGGCGGGCCGAATGTTCACGCTCGCCGACGATTCCGCCCGCAAGCGGGTCGCGGTGCTGGCCGCCGAAGTGCCGGGCATGCTCGATACCGATGCCACAGGGATCATCGGCCGTAATGTCTCGATCCGTTCCATTCCGTTCGAGGTGATCGGCGTACTGGAGGCCAAAGGTTCGACCGGCTGGCGCAACCCGGACGACGACGTCTGGATACCGCTGAGCACGGCGCAATTCAGGGTGACGGGTAATGAATTCGTCGAACGCATTAGCGTGCTTGTCGATCAGTCATCGTCGATCGAGCTTGCCATGCTCGATATCGAACGCGTGCTGCGTCGGGAACACGGCATCCTGCCGGGCAAAGACAACGACTTCGCCATGATCAATCGCAAGCAATTCGCCGAATCGCGCCAGGAAGCGACACAGGTATTCACGTTCCTGCTCGCGGGCATCGCCGGCGTCAGCCTGGTCGTTGGCGGCATCGGTATTATGAACATCATGCTGGTCACGGTGACCGAGCGTACCCGCGAAATCGGCATCCGCAAGGCGCTCGGCGCAACGCGCGGCAATATACTCCTGCAGTTCCTCGTCGAGTCCACGACCCTGTGCCTGCTGGGCGGTGCACTCGGTCTCCTGGTCGGTGCGACGGCAGCGACGCTGCTGAACAGGCTCGCCGGGTGGCAGACGGTCGTAACCATCGATTCAGCCGTCATGGCCTTCGGCTTCAGTGCCGTCGTCGGGATCGTTTTCGGCATCTGGCCGGCACGGCGGGCATCACAGCTCGACCCGATCGATGCGCTGCGGCACGAGTAGCCGTAATAAATCTGGCGAAGCGACGGTCCGATAGAATGTGTTCACGAAAAATGCACTGCCATGGCTTTCTCTATCGCGCGACAAAGAACGATCAAGAAGATGCTGCTCGGCCTGTTTGCAGTCACGATGGCGATGAGTCTTGCCTGCAGCCTTTCCATTCAACACGGTCATGCCGATGTTCCGGTCGCCGCCAGCGCGGATGAGATCCGGCCGTTAAGTGCCGGGCGGGACGCGCCCCGCTTTACCGTCGAAACGGTGGACGGTGAGCCGTTCCACTTCGAGCCGCGCGGTCTCGAGAGGCCCGCAGTCTTGATTGCGTTCCGCGGAGGCTGGTGTCCCTACTGCAATGTGCATTTGTCGGAACTCCGGCACGTCCTGCCCGCGATTCAAGCCATGGGCGTCGACGTGCTGTTTCTCAGTGGAGACCGGCCGGAACTGTTGTACAGCAGTCTTGACGCGGACACGCAGGCCGATATCGGCGGACTGGGTTTTACGATTCTCTCTGACGCAAAAGCCGGTGCTGCGATTGCGCTCGGCATCGCGTTCCGGGCGGCGGATGACACTATCCAGAGGCGCCGTGACAAGGGGCAGGACATCGATGGATCCTCGATGGCGCTGCAGGGCGTGCTGCCTGTACCGTCCGTGTTCGCAGTCGATACGGACGGCATCATTCGTTTCGCGTACTCCAACGCTGACTACACGGTGCGACTCCCTGCCGATGAGTTACTCGCGGCTGCCACTGGAATCGTCCCGCGCTAGTCGGTTTTGCCCCGCGATGATACGCTCGCACCTCGCCAGCCGGCCGGAACAACAACATGAGCAGCGAAGGGCGCGTCAATCCCGTTAGTCGATTTCTGAGGGTCGCGGCCAAGATCGAGCCGAACGAACTCAAGGCGACATTACTCTCGTTTACGTTCGTGTTCACGCTCATGGCGGCTTACTTCATCCTGCGCCCGGTTCGGGATGCGATGTCGTCCGACTGGTCCGACGAGGAACTGAGCTGGCTCTGGACGTCGACATTCTTATTTAGCGTGGTCGCGGTCTTCCTGTACGGGGCTATCATTTCGAGAGTGCGCTTCAAGCGACTGGTACCCGGTGTCTACATCGCTTTCGCCACGAGTTTTGCGGGCTTCTATATTGCCAGCACGGCCACCGACGATACGGATTTCGTCAACAAGTCGTTTTATGTCTGGCTGAGCGTTTTCAGCCTGTTCCATGTTTCGGTCTTCTGGAGCTACATGTCCGGGTTGTTCAGCCGGGAGCAGGCGCCGCGACTGTTCGGGGTCATCGCGACCGGAGCCAGTACCGGGGCTATCGTCGGGCCATCGATACCCGCATTCTTCGCCGACAACATTGGCACGATGAACCTGCTGTTGATTTCAGCCACCATGTTGCTCATCCCGGTCGTGATCATCGGGGCGCTGGAAAATCTTCGCGTTAGCGAACTCGGCACCGAAAACGTGCAGCCGGACCTGACGCGCGAGCAGACGCTCGGGCGGAATCCGTTCTCGGGATTCTGGCTTTTCCTGACCAATCCCTACCTGTTGGCGATCGGCGCGTTCATTTTCTTCTACGTCATCATGAATACGTTCGTGTATTTCGAACTGAGGAAGTTGCTGGCTGTCTTCGATCGCGACGTGCGCACGCAAATCTGGGCCGGCATCGACCTCGCCGTGAACTCGCTGGCGATCGTGACGGCCGTGTTTGCCACGGGCCGAATCTCCACGCGGTTCGGCATGGCGACGACGCTCGCGCTGATTCCCGTGCTCATGGTCGGGGGATGGCTGATCGTTGCCGCGACGCCGTTGCTCGCAGTGCTGATCGGGTTGCAGGTTGCCCGGCGGGCTGGCAACTATGCGATTACGCGGCCGGGCAGGGAGATGTTGTTCACGGTCGTCGATTCGGAAACCCGCTTCAAAGCGAAGCCCGTCATCGACATTGTCGTCTATCGTGGCGGTGATATGGTTACCGCCTGGACCTACACCGCGCTGACGGCAACCCTCGGGCTGGGGTTGACCGGCGTCGCGCTGTTTGCGGCGCTGATCGCCGCGGGGTGGGCGCTCATCGGCGCCTGGCTGGGACGGTCCTACCAGTCGATCGCCCGGCAGTCCGCGACTACCGGCAGCGCAACGGAGACGAGCCGCGATGGGTGAAGCCTATATTTGCGACGCAGTGCGAACGCCGATCGGCCGATACGGCGGAGCTCTTTCGTCGGTACGTGCCGACGATCTCGGCGCAGTGCCCATTGCGGCGCTGCTCGCGCGGCAGGGGAATCTCGATCCTGCCTCGATCGAAGACGTTGTCTATGGCTGCGCCAACCAGGCCGGGGAAGACAATCGCAATGTTGGACGCATGTCGGCGCTGCTTGCCGGTCTGCCGGTGACGGTCCCGGCGTCAACCGTCAACCGCTTGTGCGGCTCCGGCATGAACGCGATTGGCAATGTTGCGGACGCGATCCGCGCCGGCGGTATCGGCCTGGCGATTGCCGGGGGCGTAGAGTCGATGTCGCGTGCACCCTTCGTTATGGCGAAGCAGACCGCTGCGTTCGGACGCAACGCGGAAATCTACGACACCACGCTCGGCTGGCGCTTCGTAAACCGGAAACTCGAGGAGCAGTACGGCATCGATTCCATGGCGGAAACCGCGGAGAATGTCGCCGATGAATTCAACGTATCCCGGGAGGACCAGGACGAATTTGCATTGCGCAGCCAGCGGCGCGCAGAGGCTGCTATCGGATCCGGGGTGCTCGCCGAAGAAATCGTGCCCGTCACCGTGCCGCAGCGCCGCGGGGATCCGGTCGTCGTGGACACGGACGAACACCCTCGATCCGGTTCGACGATCGAGGGGCTGGCGAAACTGAAACCTATCGTGCGCAGCGGCGGCAAAGTCACCGCTGGCAACGCCTCCGGCATCAATGACGGCGCGTGTGCGTTGCTCGTGGTTTCCGGGGATGCTGCCGGCCGCCTGGGCCTGGAGCCGCTCGCGCGGGTGGTCGCCTGGGCCGCAGTCGGCGTCGAGCCTCGCATAATGGGCATCGGGCCGGCGCCGGCATCGGAAAAGGCGCTGGCGCTCGCCGGGCTCGATATTTCCCGGATGGACGTTATCGAGCTCAACGAAGCCTTCGCGGCGCAGGGGCTTGCCACCTTGCGGACGCTCGGTGTGGACGACGCCGCCGAACACGTGAACCCGAACGGCGGCGCCATCGCTCTCGGTCATCCGCTGGGAATGTCGGGCGCTCGACTCGTGACGACCGCAGCTTACGAGCTGCGCCGCAGGAATGGGCGTTATGCACTCTGCACCATGTGCATCGGCGTGGGCCAGGGCATCGCGATGGTCATCGAGCGGCCATGAGCAACGAGGCACCGCCCAGTTACGAGACGCAGTCACTGCGGGATTTCGCGGAGGTCATCCGCGGCCGGCGCACGATCAACCTTTATCTGCAGACGCCGGTACCCCGCGAACTCGTTCGTGAGGCGATCGAGGCCGCGACATGGGCGCCGAACCATCATGTCACTGAGCCGTGGCATTTCTACCTGTTGGGGAGTGAGACCATCGAACGTTGTCTCGACCTGTGCTACGAAATCGTTACCGCGAAAAAGGCGCCCGATGCGGGCAAATTCAAACGCGAGCAGTGGTCCGAGAAACCGGGCTGGCTCGTGGTGACCTGCCGGCGTTCGGACGATGACTTGCTGCAGCGGGAGGATTACGCGGCGTGCGCGGCCGCGCTACAGAACCTGATGCTGTATCTCTGGAAAGCCGGCATCGGCAGCAAGTGGACAACGGGCGATATCACCCGCGACAGCCGGTTCTTCGACATCGTCGGAATCGATGAGAGCGAGGAGGTCGTCGTCGGCATGCTCTGGTACGGCTACCCGAAAATCACGCCTGCGCAAAAGCGCAAAGGCCTCGACGAGGTGCTGTCCGAACTGCCGTAGTCGCAGTCGTTCGCTTATACTAAACCCCATGCCCTCTTTCCTCTCAGAACTCCGCCGCCGAAATGTGCTGCGCGTTGCCGCCGCCTATGCGCTCGTCGCCTGGATCATCATCGAGGCCGGGTCCGTCTTGCTGCCTACGTTCGGCGCGACGGAGGGGGCTTTCCAGGTCTACGTGATCATCGTTTTGGTCGGCTTCTTCGCGGCGGTGGTGCTGGCGTGGATCTTCGAGGTTACGCCGGAAGGGGTGAAGCTCGACAAGGATGTGGATCGATCAGAACCCCGCCGGACAAGAAAGCAAAAAGCGACGATGAACTACCTGATCATCGGCCTGCTCGCGGTGGCGTTGGGCGTGTCGATCACGTTCAATGTCACCGGCATCCGTAACGACGAATTGCCCGCTCAACAGTCCGCAATAGAGAAGCCTGCCATCGCCGTACTGCCGTTCACGAGCCTGAGCAGCGAACCGGATAATGCGGTCTTCGCCGATGGCATACATGGCGACATACTGACCCAGCTGGCCAACATCGGATCCTGCAAGGTGATTTCGCGCTCGTCAGTGATGGAGTACCGGAACACCACGAAGAACGTACGCCAGATCGGCGAGGAGCTCGATGTCGGTTCGGTGCTGCAGGGTTCGGTCCAGCGTGTCGGCGACAGTGTCAGGATCAATGTGCAACTGATCGACGCGAAAGACGACGTCAGTATCTGGGCGGAGAGTTACGATCGCGAGTTGACGGCGCAAAACATCTTTGCGATCCAGAGCGAAATATCCGCGGCAATTGCCACAGCACTGGAAACCACGCTGACGCCCGCCGAGCAGATCAGGATCGCGGCGAAGCCGACTGAGGATCTGCGCGCCTACAGTGCCTATGTATCCGGACGCGACAATCTCTACCTGCGGCGTCTGGAGACGCTGCTGAGTGCGCGGGATAGTTTCGAGCAGGCTATCGAATATGATCCGAATTACGCGGCTGCATACGCCGGGCTCGCCGAAAGCGCATTGTTGCTGTCGTTCAATCACCAGTACTTGCCGCAGTCAGAAGCATTCGAGATTGCGCGTGAAACCCTCGACAGAGCGCTGGAACTGGATCCGGGTCTCGCAGACGCTTATGCCGTCAGAGGCTTGCTCGCGAGCAGGGCCTGGCTGCAGTCTCGCGTGGGGCGGGGCAACCTGGAAGCCGAGGCGGATTTTCGACGTGCCATCGAACTGAATCCGAATCACGCCAGCGCCTACATGTGGTTTGCCAGTCTGCGAGATGCGGAGGAAAGGGATGAAGAGGCCATCGAGCTCTACCAGCGGTCTCTGGAGCTGGACCCGCTGGGCCGAATACCGTACACGAACCTGCCGACGCTGTATGCACAGCGCGGCCAGAATGACGAGGCGATCAGGCTGTGGCTCAAGGCGATGGAGATACATCCCGAATGGCCGATACCCATGCAGTACCTTACCCAACAACTGGCGGGCCTGGGCCGTCTCGATGAGGCAGTCGCGTGGGCCATGCAGGCGATGTCGCTAAGCAACGATCCTGCCGTCGGTTTCCTGACCGTACGCCTGTACCTCGCTTTCGGCGACGAGGTAAAAGCCAAAGCGCTGCTCGAAACGCTGCCGGAAGACCATCCGTTTGCCGCCGTGATGGAAGGCTTCGTAATGCTCATCGACTCGGATTATCAGAATGCCCTGAGATTCTTCGCCGAAATCATCGACAGTGGGGTGTCCGGAGACACGCGCCAGTTCCTGACGTTCGTCACCGCTGAAGTGGCTTTAATCGTCGACGACCTCGAGATGGCACGCCGGTATACTTACAAGGGCCAGCCCATCCTCAGGGAAGATTCGGAACTGCCGATCGACAAGTACACCATTCCCGCCATCATCAGGCTCGCGTACATCAGCCAGCGCGAAGGAGATACAGCGAAGGCACAGAAACTCCTGCGGGCGGCATTGCCGGTCGTCCGGGACCAGCCGCGGCTCGGGTGGTTCGGGCAGGGGATTCGCGAAGTCCAGATTCTCGCGCTGCAGGGCCGCAGGGAGGATGCAATCGTTGCGCTTCGAGATCTGATCGACGAAGGCTACCTGAGTTCCGTATTGTCGAACATCTGGATAATGGAAGACGATCCGTACCTGGCCGTGTTGCGAGAGGACCCGCGGTTTACAGGGATGATCGACGAAGTGACCCGATCGCTCGAAGCGATGTATGACCGTGTACTCGAGGCGGAGAGCACCGGCGACTGGGACAGCCTGCGCGCCAAATCGGAAATCATCTGAAACAAGCTAGTCGCGGGCCAGCTCTTCCGGGTGATGCACGAGAGGGCCGCCGCAAATCAGCGGCCGCAGCAGGAAGATCAACAGCATCACGATGCCTGCGCCGCCGATGATCATCACGGCATTGCGCAGCGTCCCGTTGTAGATCGTCGCGCCCAGTATCGCGCCTGATGCGCCGATGACGTTCTGGATCGTACCGATGATGGAAGATGCGACACCGGCGATTCGGGGCAGCGGATCGAGCGCCAGCACCATCGCGTTGGAAAGCACGATCGGAACCGCGAAGAAAAACAGGCATACGCAACCCCAGACCCACGCGAACGGTGCCGCACTGATCCATGCCACCAGCAAGAGCTGCAGCGAAGCGACAGCCATCATCGCGATGCCGATGCGAATGAGGGGCACGATCTCGATGCGTGGCACGAGAATGCGATTGACGATCGAGCCGGCGAGTATCGACAGCCCGGCACAAGCGAAGATGAGTCCGTAAGTCTGGACTGAAAACCCATAGATCTCGACGACCAGTGCGGCCGAGACTGCAATTATGGACATGAACCCGGCTGGCGGCACGACGATCAGCAGCAGACCGAAAATACTTTGCCGGTGACGGAAGAACTCGGCAAAGCTTCGCTGCAGCTGCCTGAGCGGGTGTCCGTCGGCATCCGGCGTCCGGGTTTCGACCAGGTTGCTGCGAATGCCGATGAGCATGAGCATGCCGCCGCCCGCAATGACGGCGAACGGCGCGCGCCAGCCCCACTGAGCGACCAATAGTGCGCCTATGCTCGGCGCGACGACGGGTGCGACAGTGAAGATCATTGTCATCAGCGACATCAGTTTCGCGGCGTCTTTACCGCTCGAGATATCGCGGACGATGGCGCGGGACAGGACGACGGCCGAGGCGCCACCGAAGCCCTGGACGAAGCGCGCGGCCAGCATCACGTCGATGCTCTGCGCGAGCGCGGCCACGATTGCGGCGAGCGCAAAGACGCTCATGCCGGCATAAAGCACCGGCAGCCTTCCGAGGCGGTCGGAAAACAGGCCCGCGGGAATCTGGCCGCAGGCCATGCCCAGCATGAACGCACCGACGATGAGCTGGCCCTTCGGCAGGTCCGTGGCGAGCGACCTCACCATTGCCGGTATTGCGGGCAGGCTCATGTCGATCGTAAGCGCGGCAGTGGCCGTGAGAAGGCCGAGCGTGAGTACGAAACTCCGTCGTGCAACAAGAGTCGGGTTCATGATGCGGGTGCAGATTTGGTTACGGGTTCGGGCTGAAGGAGCGCCCGGCGATCAGCAAGTCTGACAGGGGATGCGTGCCAAGCCAATACGCGAGCTGCCTCGGATGGTCGAAATCCCAGGCCGCAATGTCGGCGCGTTTGCCGATCTCGAGAGTACCGCGATCGTGGCCGAGACCGAGAGCCCGCGCTGCTTCACGGGTAACGCCTGCGAGACACTCCTCCGGCGTCAAGCCGAACAGGCGCGAGCCGAGACCCATGGCGAAATGAATCGAGCAAAGTGGCGACGTGCCCGGGTTGCAGTCGGTGGCTAGCGCAACAGGAACTCCGCTGTCGCGCAGCGCCTCCACCGGAGGTCGCTGCTTCTCGTTCAGGGTCAGGTACGCGCCCGGCAGCAGCACGGCAGCGGTGCCCGATTCAGCCAGGGCGCTAACGCCTTCGGGCGACGTATATTCCAGGTGATCGGCGGACAGCGCGCCGAAGCGCGCCGCGAGTTCCGCTCCCCCGCCGTCGCTCAGCTGATCGGCATGCAGTTTCACTCTCAGCTCGAGCTGTTGCGCACGTGCGAACAGTCTCTCGACCTGGCTGGCATCGAACGCGATGGACTCGCAGTAGGCATCGACGGCATCGGCGAGGCCCTCGCCGGCAACGGCCGGCAAGATCTCATTGACGATATGGTCCATGTAGGCGTCCGCATCGCCAGCGAACTCCGGCGCAACGGTATGGGCCGCAAGCAACGTCGTGCGAACGGTCAGCCCGGAGTCTTCGCCGAGCCGGCGGGCGACGCGCAGCATCTTGAGCTCATTGTCCAGATCAAGACCGTAGCCGGACTTGATCTCCACCGTTGCCACGCCCTCGCGGGCAAGTGCCTGCAGCCTGGCGAGCGCATCGGCATGGAGCTGCCCGTCGCTTGCTGCCCTGGTTGCTTTTACGGTCGACAGGATGCCGCCACCCTCCGCGGCGATTTCCTCATAGCTGACGCCCTGCAGGCGGCGCTCGTATTCCGCGGCCCGGGTGCCGCCGAACACGAGGTGCGTGTGGCAGTCGATGAGGGCGGGGGTAAGCCATCGACCCGCCAGGGAACAGGTCTCTGCAGCAGCCCGGTCAGGCAGGTCGGTGGCAGGGCCGATCCAGTCGATTATTCCGCCGGCAATCCCGATCGCGCCCGCATCGACCGTGCCGTAATCCGGCGCGCCCTGCCGCATCGTGGCGATGCGGGCGTCTGTCAGCAGTAAATCCCAGTCGGCCATCAGTCTCTCCGCAATTGCAAAGCAACCTAGCATGGACTAGCCTGTATATACAACTTGACGGTACACCGATGACCTCACTTTTTGCCAGAAAAGCGCTGCTGCCCGACGGCTGGGCCGATGACGTCCTGCTGCGGATAACGGACGGCATGATCGACGACGTTTTGCCGGGAGCGACGCCCGACGACTCGACGGTTGCGACGGGCTGCATCATCCCCGGCCTTTGCAACGCCCACAGCCACGCATTCCAGCGGGCCCTGGCCGGGCGCACGGAAGAGCGTTCGCCGGCGGGCCGCGACAGCTTCTGGACCTGGCGCGAGCGCATGTACGAGCTCGCGGCAACGCTCGATCCCGACCTGCTGCGCGCCATCGCCTGCCAGGCCTATACCGAGATGCTGCAGAGCGGCTATACGACCGTCGCCGAATTCCACTACCTGCATCGCGATCCAGCCACGCGTTCAGCCGGTATGCACATGTTCGAAGCGCTTGCGGATGCCGCGTCGCAAACGGGTATTCGCCTCACTTACGTCCCCGTGCTTTACGAGCGAGCCAGCTTTCATGCGCCCAAGCCCGAGGGGCCGCAGGAACTGTTCGCGCTGTCGCTCGAACAGTTTCTCGAACATCACGAGGAGGCGACGCGCAGGCAATCGGAAAAACTCAGCGTCGGCATCGGCGCACACAGTCTGCGCGCCGTCAGCGCCTCGTCGCTGCTGTCGATTGCCGACGCGGGCCGGGAAGCCGGTGGACCCGTTCACCTGCACATCGCGGAACAGCAACGCGAAGTCGACCAGTGCCTGGCCGCCTACGAGCGCCGCCCGGTGCGCTGGCTGCTGGAAAACGTGGGCATCGATGAACAGTGGTGCCTGGTGCACGCGACGCACATGGACGCCGACGAAACCAGGAGCCTCGCCGGTACCGGTGCCGTCGTCTGCGTGTGCCCGAGCACGGAGGCGAATCTCGGTGACGGCCTGTTTCCGCTCGCGGATTACCTGGCTGCCGGAGGCAAGCTGGCCATCGGCTCGGACAGCCATATCTCGATCAATCCGTTCGAAGAGCTGCGCTGGCTCGAATACGGGCAGCGCCTGGCGACGCGGAGCCGCAACATCACGTCGTTCCGCAGCGCCCACGTCGGTCGCGAGCTGTTCGAACGCGCCGTCGAGGGTGGCGCGCAGGCGAGTGGCCAGACGATCGCAGGACTGTGCAGCGGTGCCCCGGCGGATCTTGTCGCGCTCTACGACGACGACCCGATGCTGACGGGCCACGGCGACGAATCGCGCCTGGACGCGCTGGTGTTCTCCGGCTACCGGCTGCCGATCGAGGGCGTGATGGTGCATGGCGAATGGCTGGTCGCAGACGGCGAACACAGCTCCGGCGCAGCCACGCGCGATGCTTTTCGTGCGGCCGTCGCCGCCGTCGGAGCGAATCGATGAGCGACAACAATAAACCGCGCTACCAGCAGCTCAAGGATCTGATCATCACGCAGATCTCGTCGGGTGAACTGGCGCCGCATGACCGGGTGCCGTCGGAAAACGAACTCGTCGAGCGGATGAGCGTATCCCGCATGACGGCAAATCGTGCGCTCCGCGAACTCACCGACGAGGGCTACGTCGAGCGCATCGCCGGCCGCGGCACTTTCGTATCTGATTTTCGATCGCGGTCGCACATGCTCGAGGTGCACAACATCGCTGACGAGATTGCGCAGCGGGGCCACCGCCACACCTGTGACGTGCTGCGGAATTCGCGGCAGCATGCACGGGGCGAGATCGCAAGGGCACTGGACGTCGAGCAGGGCAGCGACGTATTTCACCTGTTGCTCGTGCATTTCGAAAACGGCGTGCCGATACAGGTGGAGGATCGCCACGTTCTGGCGGAATTTGCCCCCGGGTGCGCCGAGCAGGACTTCAGCTCGGTCACGCCCAGCGCCTACCTGACCTCGATCGCTCCGCTGCAAGAGGCCGAGCAGATCGTGCGCGCGCAGCTGCCGAACGCGGCGGTTCGCCGGCACCTGCAGATGCCGGAAAACGAGCCTTGCCTGGTGGTCATGCGCCGTACCTGGGCGCACGGCCGACCCGTCACGTTCGCGAGATTGCATCACCCGGGCAGCCGTTATGAGCTTACCGGGCACTACACACCCCCTGGAACATCGAAGTCGGCGTCGGGCGACGTCGTGCAACTGGAGAAACTACAGCGATGAACAAACCCCGAGTCATCAGGGCGCCGGTCGGCACAGAGCTTTCCGCGAAGAGCTGGCTCACCGAGGCGCCGCTGCGCATGATCATGAACAATCTCGATCCCGACGTTGCCGAGCGGCCGCAGGACCTGGTGGTGTACGGCGGCATCGGCAAGGCTGCCCGAAACTGGGAGTGCTTCGACGCCATCGTCGAATGCCTCAGGGAACTCGGTGAAGAGGAAACCCTGCTCGTGCAGTCCGGCAAACCGGTCGGCGTTTTCCGAACGCACGCTGATGCGCCCCGCGTGCTGATAGCCAACTCGAACCTCGTGCCGGCCTGGGCCAACTGGGAGCACTTCCGCGAACTGGACCGGAAGGGGCTGATGATGTTCGGCCAGATGACGGCCGGGTCGTGGATCTACATCGGGAGCCAGGGCATTGTTCAGGGCACCTACGAGACCTTCGTCGAAATGGGGCGCCAGCACTACGGCGGCGACCTGTCGGGCCGCTGGATACTGACCGCGGGGCTCGGCGGTATGGGCGGCGCACAACCGCTCGCGGCAACCATGGCCGGCGCGTCGATGCTCGCGATCGAGTGCCAGGCCGATCGCATC
>Ga0224513_10000057_pt1 | contig 34130 bp, 22 predicted proteins | sample SF_May12_sed_USG_5_FD_169109 | JGI IMG/M metagenome (GOLD analysis project Ga0224513, IMG submission 169109) | Sediment microbial communities from San Francisco Bay, California, United States - SF_May12_sed_USGS_21 | ecosystem: Environmental > Aquatic > Marine > Sediment | place: USA... | reverse complement strand
GACGAGGTCGTGACCATCGGGCGGCAGGCACAGGTGCCGGTTCGGGTCTCACACCTCAAGCTCGCGATGACAAGCTCACACGGCGAGACCGACCGGCTGCTCGGTCTGCTCGACCAGGCTCGGGCGGACGGGGTCGACGTGACTGCCGACATCTATCCCTATACCTACTGGCAGTCGACTCTTACGGTGATGTTTCCCGATCGGAACTTCGAGGATCGAGAGGCCGCCCTGTTCGCGGTCGAAGAGCTTTCGTCGCCGGAAGAGATGTTGATCCCAGACTTTGAGCCCGACCCATCCCTGGCCGGGAAGACCCTGGCCGAGATCGCGGCCCTGCGGCGGACCGATCCGGCCACGACCCTGATGGACCTGATCCGCGAGGCTGAAGCCATGCGGGAGGTGAAGAGGGTCGAAGGCGAGGATGAGGACATCGAGAGCATCATCGCCGTCAGCATGACGGAGGCCGACATCGACAAATTGATCGCCTGGCCCCACATCAACATTTGTACCGATGGAGACCTCGATGGTTCCCATCCGAGGGGTTATGGTGCATTCCCACGCGTCCTCGGTCGCTATGTCCGGGAGCGGCAGGTTCTGACCCTCGAAGAGGCCATTCACCGCATGACGGGACTGGCCGCGTCACATCACGGAATATCGGAGCGGGGGCGCATCGAACCAGGGGCATACGCCGACCTCGTGCTCTTCGATCCTGATACTGTGGCCGACCGATCGACAACCGAGAAACCCCACGCTCGGGCCACCGGTATCGAGAGGGTCTGGGTCAACGGCCATCTGGTTTCTCAGAATGGGGTCGAGAGCCGGCAGATACACGGCAGGGTTTTGCGCCGCGAGCCGAAATCATGAGGAGACGACATGCCTGAGATCTTCAACCGCGCCCAGATCGAGGAAGCGCTGCAGCGGGTCGATGTGACGACGGCCATCGAAGACGGATTCGTCGCCTACTCGCAGAGCAAAGTCGTGGTGCCACCGGTAGGGGAGTTGGTGTTCGAGGACCCGCCCGGTGATGTCCACATCAAGTACGGCTACATCAAGAATGACGATTACTTCGTTATCAAAGTTGCGTCCGGCTTTTATGGAGACGTGGATACCGGTCTGCCGCCATATGACGGTCTGATGCTGGTCTTCAGTCAGAAGACTGCGCGGCTCGAGTGCATCCTGCTCGACGAGTGCTATCTCACCAACGTGCGTACGGCCGCTGCCGGCGCGGTGGTGGCCAAGTACCTCGCCCCGAGCAAGGTCGAGCGCATCGGGGTCTTTGGCGCCGGTGTCCAGGGGAGGATGCAGGTCGAGGCGCTGCTGCCGATCGTCGAGTGCCGGGATGTGATCGTTTGGGGGATGAGCGAGGAGGAGCTCGAAGCCTATCGCGAGGCGATGAAAGGCCACGGGCTCTCGATCGAAACGACCCTGACCGGCGACGAGATCGGGTCCACCTGCAATCTCATCGTCACCGCGACGCCGTCCCACACCCCGCTGCTGGGCGCCGAGCAGATTCGTGAGGGAACACACATCACCGCCATGGGTGCGGACACCAGGGAAAAAAACGAGCTCGATCCCGCGATCCTCGGCATGGCGGACCTCGTGGTCGCCGACAGTATCGAACAGTGCCGGGAGCGTGGTGAGATCTTCCACGCCCTCGAGGCCGGTGTGTTGCGGGAGGGCGATGCGGTCGAGCTCGGAAACGTCATCGTCGATCCGACCTTGCGGCGGACCGACGATTCCCAGATCACCGTCGCCGACCTCACCGGTGTTGCTGTTCAGGACATTCAGATCTCCAAGGCGGTGTACGAGGTCTTAACCGGCGGCGCGAGGGGATCGAGCACCTGAGCGTCGATGAATCGAGAGGAGAAACCATGACTCGTAACGATTCTGTCCATGCGTTGATAATTCTCGCCTTGGGGCTGGCCGCGATACTGGTCGCCGTCTCGTTGGAGGCGCAGAGCCAGGAGGCTTCGGCCGCCGTTTCGCCAACGCCGATGGCGTACGAGGAGCTGCCGAGCGAAACGCCGGCCGAGTTCGAGCCCGTGACCGGGGAATTCGATCATGTCCGGCGTGAGGCTATGATCCCAATGCGGGACGGGGTCAAATTGTTCACGGTCATCCTGGTGCCGAAGGGCGCCGCCGACGCGCCCATTCTCCTCACCCGAACTCCCTACGACGCCGATGACCTCACCCGTCACAAGAAAAGCGCCCACCTCGGACCGGTTCTCAGTGGATACGACAATGCTGCCGACCTGGTCGTTGACGGCGGCTACATTCGCGTCGTCCAGGACGTGCGCGGCAAGAATGGCTCCGAGGGTGACTACGTCATGAACCGCCCCATGCGCGGACCGCAGAACCGAACGCCGGTCGACCACGCCACCGACACCTGGGACACCATCGACTGGCTGGTAAAGAACGTGCCGGAGAGCAACGGCAGGGTCGGTATCCTCGGCATCTCCTACAACGGCTTCCTGACCTTGACGGCGCTCGTCGACCCGCACCCGGCGCTCAAGGTGGCGGTGCCGATGAACCCCATGGTTGATGGGTGGATGGGTGACGATTGGTTCCACAACGGCGCCTTCCGGCAGCAGAACCTGCCATACATGTACGAGCAGGAGGCGACCCGCGAGTCAGACGAAAAGTGGTGGAGCAGCCACTTCGACGACTATGACGAATACATGGAGGCGGGCTCGGCCGGCGAGTTGGGGCGGAGGCACGGGCTCGAGCAGGTCGGCTTCTGGCGCAAGATTCTCGCTCACCCCGACTACGACGCGTTCTGGCGGGACCAGGCGATGGACCGGGTGCTGGCCGCCGAGCCGCTCACGGTTCCGACGATGTTGGTGCACAGCCTCTGGGACCAGGAGGACATCTACGGTGACATCGCGGTCTACAAGGCGATCGAGCCCAAGGATGAACAGAACGACACGGTGTTCCTGGTCCTGGGCCCCTGGAATCACGGTCAGATGATCGATGACGGCAGCGCGCTCGGCGCTCTGCGCTTCGACAGCGACACCAGCCTTTACTTCCGTCGCGAGATCCTCGGTCCGTTCCTTGCCCGATACCTCAAGGAAGACGCGCCGGGGGGCGACGTGCCGCCGGTTTTGGCGTTCGAGACCGGATCCAACTCGTGGCGGCGACTATCGGCTTGGCCGGCTGGGTGCGCCAGCGGTTGCACGGTCCAGCCGACTCCGCTCTATCTCGGCGCCGGTCTCGGACTCGGTTTCGGAGCTCCGCGGGCCGATGATGAGGCCTTCGACGAGTACGTCTCCGACCCCGCCAAGCCGGTGCCCTTCCGCTCGCGTCCGATCGAACCGGTCGGCTACGAGGGTGAAGGACTCACCTGGCCCCAGTGGCTGGTCGACGACCAGCGGGAAGCGTCCGGCCGCACGGATGTTCTCGTGTTCAGCTCCGAAATCCTGACCGAGCCGGTGAAGATCAGCGGCGAGCCGATCGCGAATCTAGTCGCCTCTACCAGCGGCACGGACTCTGACTGGGTGGTCAAGCTGATCGACGTCTGGCCCGACGAGGTGGCCGGCAGGCCGGCCATGGGCGGCTACCAGTTGATGGTCTCGGCCGACATCTTCCGCGGCCGCTACCGCGAGAGCTTTGAGCACCCGACGCCGATCGCGGCCAACGAGCCGCTGCTCTACCGCTTCGCCCTGCCGACGGTGAACCATGTCTTCCTGCCCGGCCATCGCATCATGGTGCAGGTCCAATCGAGCTGGTTCCCGCTCTATGACCGAAACCCGCAGACCTACGTGCCCAGCATCTTCTGGGCCAAGCCGGAAGATTTTCGAAAAGCGGTGCAGCGCATCTACCACGAGCCGGGCCGGGAGAGCTTTGTCGAGCTGCCGTTGGTCGTGACCGACTAAGGAGCGCAGCAGCTCTTTCCCGCGAGGTAGCGTGCGAGGTTGGCCTCGAGTCTGGGGAGCACGTCGGTGCGGCCTTCCCAGGTCATCGTCTGGATCACTCGCCTCTGGAGCCTGACGGCGTCATCGAACAGACCTGCCTCCGCGGAGGCCATGGCCAGTGTCTCGAGGCGGCTCGGGGTGGTGCCGGCGCGCAAGATCCGCTGCGCCAGGTCGAGCGCCCGTTCTTCGTCCCGCACCTCCGGATCGTCGGCCGATGCGAGCAGGCGGGCCAGGGCGTGCAGGAGCTCGACGCTCTCGGGCATCGCCCGCCAACCGTTCTCCAGCAGCTCAACCGCTTCACGTGACCGTCCCAGCGAATCGAGGGCCTCGGCCTCGCCTCGCCGTGCCCGAACGTTCATCGGGTCAGCTTCGACAACCTGTCGAAACATATCAGCCGATTCAGCGTAGCGGCCGAGCCGGTAGAGCGCGGAGCCGAGATCGATGCGGGCCGCGGCGAGGCCGGGATCGAGGGCGAGCGCAGTCTGGTACTCCTCGATCGCGCGGTCGACCGACCCGATTCGAACCTCGATAAGACCGAGGTGATGGTGGACCTGGGCCTCGTCCGAGGGATCGAGATTCAGATCAAGGGCCTTTCGGTAGTGGCTGCGTGCCGTCTCGAACTCGCCCAGGCGGAGGTGGGCGACCGCGAGGCGGATCCTCGCTCCTTCGCCGTCGAGACCCAGTTCGCACAGCCCCTCGAGGTCCTCGATCGCCTCGCGGTTGCGGTGGAGACTGAGGTTCGCGCTCGCCCTCGCTCGCAACGCGTTGATGTTGCTCGGGTCGAGCTCGAGGGCGGTCGCGTACTGTTCGACCGCCGACGCGGTGTCGCCCGTCCGTTCGAAGACGAAGCCGAGCATGTTCATGGCCTCGACCATCTCCGGCACCTGAGTCAGGGCTGCCTCCGCTTCGCGTCGTGCCGCATCGAGGTTGTTCTGACTGAGGAGCAGCCCGGCGGCGGCGAGATAGAGGCGGGCGCGGACCAGCCGGTTGCGGGCCGCCCGCTCGGAGGACGGATCCAGGCCCGCCGCCTCCTCAATCAAGAGGTCGGCCGCTTCATGAATCTGATCGACAGCATCTGGTGAATCGCCGAGGTAGGACGCCGCAAACAGGGCAAAGCTGCGGTTGTCATGCTCCTCTGGGTTCGCAGCCATCTCGAGGACCGCTTCCAGAACATTTTCCTTCTTCAACGGCTCGATCGCGCCGAGCAGCGGGTCGGCAAATCCAATCTCTCTGTCGCCACGTTGTTCGAGATGGGCCCGGGCGGCCTCCATGTCGCCGAGCCTACGGTAGGCCAGTGCCAGCTGATAGTGGACGATCGTTGCCTGGGGCTGCAGTCTGAGGGCCTCGGTGAAATGTTCGACAGCCTCCTGGGGTCTGTCGAGAGCGGCGGCGGCTCGGCCGAGGCCGCCGTGGGCGGCCGCCTCGGCCGGGCTGAGCTCGAGTACCCGACGAAATTGACGGTACGCTTCCTCGTTTTCGCCAAGCGCCAGGTGGAGCTCCGCGAGGTGGAGGCGGGCCGGAATGTCCTCGGGCCGGAGCTCGAGGGAACGCTCGTACGCCCCCCGCTCGAGCTCGAGCTTGCCGACTATCTTGTAGATGAACCCGAGGTAATACGGCCAGCGGAATTGGCCGGCATCGAGCCGTTCGGCGTTGAGAAAAGCGACCTCCGCCGCGTCGTTCAGGTGGTGGGCGATGTAGTAGGTGCCGAGCGTTCCGTAGGCCTCGGCGAGAGCGTCATCGGATCCCGTGGTTTTCAGCTGGGAGACGCGCTCCTGCAGCGCCTCCAGACGTCGCCGGGTCGCGTCTTCCATGGTCGACAGATTGGGAAGCGGCAGTGGGGTGAGTTCCGAACGATCGACGGCGCCGGCCTGGGATGACAGGATGAGCGCCAGGGAGAAGAGTATCGTTTGCTGCAAGGTCATCGTCCGTCACTCACCGCCTTTTGCTTTCGATCCGGTGCCCTTGCTCAAGGTGGAGTAGCGATCGACTGCGATGTCGGTCCATTGCTCCACCGACCCGCCGGGCCAGTGCACCTCGACCCGGTCGACGGGCGTATCACCGCCGAGACCGACGAGCAGGCGCGGATCGTTGGCCGAGGCAAAACCACCGTCCGTGCGGACTCGCCGCCAGATGGCGGGCTTGCCCTTGCGGTGCACCCCGACCCAGGCTCCGATCTGGTCCCGCGGGGGCGTGCCGGCGACGAGCCGGAGGCCGATCCAGTGGTTGGCGTTGCCGACGGTGTTGATGAGCAGGCGCGCCCGACCGTTGCAGTTCTCCAACAACACGTCGGTGTCGCCGTCATTGTCCACGTCGCCGAAGGCGAGGCCTCTGCTGACCTCGTTGAGCTCGAAGACCGAGCCTGCCGTTGCCGTCACATCTTCGAATCTGTTGGAGCCGACGTTGTGAAAGAGCTGGTTGGGCTGGCTCATCGGAAACGGGTCGCCCTCGCGCACCAGAGCTTCGATGACGAAAACGTCTCCACTCGCGGTCATGAGGTCCAGCAGACCATCATTGTCGTAATCGAAAAAACGGACCCCCCAGCTGGTGCGTCCGACACTCGGCGGGCCGAGGCCGCTGGTCGCCGTCTTGTCGTCGAAAAGGCCTGTTCCATCGTTTGTGTAGAGGGTGTTGGTCTGGTAGCCGAGGTGGGTGATGAAGAGGTCCTCGTCGCCGTCGAGATCGTAATCGGCGGCGTCCACCCCCATGCTCGACTCATTCCGTCCGTCCGCATTCACCGCGGCGCCCCCGAATAGACCGTCATTGATGAAGGTGCCGTCCTTCTGGTTGATCCACATGTGGTTGGGAAGCATGTCGTTGGCGACGTAGACGTCCATCCATCCGTCGAGGTTGAAATCCGCGGCCATGACGCCGAGGGCCTTGCCGGCGTCATGTTGGACGCCGCTCTTGAGAGACCGGTCCTCGAAGGTGCCGTCGCCCCGATTGCGGTAGAGCCGGTTGGTGACCGCGGCGTAGGCCTCGGGTGCGCAGTAGCCTGGGATTCCAGAGGGCAGTCGGCAAATTTTGTGGTTCTCGTAATTGAAGGCCAGATAACAACCGACGAAGAGGTCGAGCCAGCCGTCACGATCGAAGTCGACGAAGGTGGCTCCCGTGTTCCAGCGGGGATCGTCGATGCCGGCCGCCGCGATCACCTCCACGAAGGTGCCGTCACCTTTGTTTCGCCACAGCTGGTTGCGGCCGAAGTTGGTCAGGAAGATGTCGACCCAGCCATCGTTGTCGTAGTCGGCAGTCGTGATGCCGACGCCATAGCCGTCGGCACGGATCCCGGACGCCTCGGTCACATCGGTGAAGGAGAGCGTACGGGTGCCGTCTTCCTTGATTATCAGATCGTTACGATACAGACGATCGCGGAGGGGATAACCCTTCTGTGGCGGTTGATCGGCGTTGGCCACGGTCTTGCCAGGACCGAGCATTTCACCCTGGATCAGGTAGAGGTCGAGGTCGCCGTCGTTGTCATAGTCCAGCATGCCGCAACCCGGCCCGCTGATTTCGACGATGTAGAACTCGCCGGATACCCCCGCGAAGTGCACGAAGTCGACGCCCAACTCCTCGGCGCGATCCTCGAATATGTCGGGTTTCGCGGTCGGGCTCTCGGTGAAAGCGGCGCAGGGTGAGACCATCAGGATGAGCGACCATAGCCAGATCGGTTTGTGTCGGCCCGCCATGGCTTTCTCCCGTCCCACCGTTCGATCTCGATTCGCAGAGTGGAAACCCAATAATCAAGACGAGATACTTGCCGATGCTAGCACGCACGGTTCTCCGCGTCTTTTTGTGATGAGCCGCCTCCAGATCAAAATTGCTCGCCCGAGCACGAACCTGGTAGAGACCCTGGCAAGTCAAGCACCTCTATGGGTGTCCGCCGGACCAGTGATCCATCTGGCGTCCTGAAGCTTGCCCATCCCTGTTCGTTCTGCGAACATGCGTTCGTATTGGGTCCATGCGGAAGTCATGACTGGAGATGAAGCACGGTGAGCAGGAAGCAGATCATACCGAAGGGTAAAATCGGGGCGACCCGCCCCCGTGAGTACGTCCAGGGGCTCGAGCGCGGCCTGGCTGTCATTCGGTCGTTTTCTCCGGAGACCCCGAGTCTCACCATCGCTCGCGTCGCCGAGCGAACAGGCCTCACAAGGGCGGCCGCCAGGCGCTACCTAAAGACTCTCGAGGCCCTCGGCTACGTCATTCAGGACGACGACCGATTCAGCCTTACGCCTCGATTGCTCGATCTCGGTTTCACCTACCTCTCCACCCTGGGTGTCACAAGCGTGGTTCAGCCGTTCATGGAACAGGTCACGAACGCGCTGCACGAATCGTGCTCGGTGTCCGTGCTCGACAACCATGACGTCGTCTACATCGCCCGCCGTGCCGCAAATCGAATCATGAGCATCAACCTTGCCGTCGGTTCGCGCCTGCCGGCCCATGCCACGTCGATGGGAAAAGTGCTCCTCGCGCACCTCCCAACGAGTGAGCTCGAGCATTACCTCGAAGCGGTCGTGCGCGAGCCCCTGACTGAGAATACGATCGTTGACGATCAAGCCTTGCGTGCGGTTCTCGAGGAGGTTCGCGAGAACGGATGGGCCGTGGCCGATGAGGAGTCGGAGCTCGGGGTGCGCTCAGCCGCGGCGCCACTCATGGGCCGAGATGGCGAGGTGCGCGCCGCGATCAACGTGTCCGCTCACGCGGCCCGGGTCTCACTCGACCAGCTGCAACGGGATTACTTGCCCGTTCTCCTCGAGGCGGCGTATGGGGTCTCGAAGGCGCTCGGCGCGAAGAGCTGAGGCTAGAGGGCTTCGAGCGCCTCGACGAGGCTCGCCTCGAGAATCGAAAACGCTTCGTCGACGTCATCTTTCGTGATCATCAGCGGTGGCATGAAGCGCACGGTGCTGACGCCGCAGGAGAGCAGGATCAGACCGTTGTGGAAGGCCCGGTGGAGGACCGCGCCGCACAGCTCCCGGGCCGGCTCTCGTGATTCCCGGTCCGTGACCAGTTCGATTCCGATCATCAGCCCCTTGCCGCGAACATCGCCGATGACTTCGTGTCGGGTCTGGAGCTCCCGCAATCGCACCATGAAGTACTCGCCAACCTCCGCTGCGTTTCCGGCGTACTCCCGTTCCACAAGGTCCAGGGTGGCGAGAGCGGCCGCGCAGCAGACCGGGTTGCCGCCGAAGGTGTTGCCGTGGGCCCCGCGCGGCCACTTCTCCATGACCTTTTTCTTCGCGACAATCAGACCGATCGGCATTCCCGAGCCCAGACCCTTGGCCAGGGTCATGATGTCCGGCGCCACGCCCCAGTGCTGGCCGGCGAACATCCGCCCGGTGCGCCCGACGCCGCACTGCACCTCGTCGAAGATGAGCAAGATTCCGTGCCGGTCGCAGAGTTCACGCAGACCCGGCAGGAAACTGTCGGGGGGAACGACGTAACCGCCCTCGCCGAGAATCGGCTCGACCAGGAAGGCCGCGACCTCTTTCGGCGGCACGTTGACCTCGAAGAGCACGTGCTCGATGTAGTCGAGCACCGCCTGCCCCTGGTCATCACCGGTGAGCAGCGGCCGGTAGCTGTTGGGGTAGGGCACATGGGTGACGCCGGGCATGGTGGGGAAGAAGCCGCTCTGCTGGGTGTACTTGCTGGAGGTGAATGCGAGGGAGCCCATGGTCCGTCCGTGAAACCCGCCCAGAAAGCCGATGAAACGGGAACGTCCCGTGACCTGGCGGGCCAGCTTGAGGGCACCCTCAACGGTCTCGGTTCCGGACTGCGCGAAGAAGCTCATCACCGGTTCCCGCAGGGGATCCAGCGTGGCGATCCTCTCACCGAGTCGGACTTGACCTTCGTGCCAGTAGTCGGAGCTGATGTGGAGGAATCCGTCGGCCGCCTCCTTGATGGCCTCCACCACCTGGGGGTGGGTGTGGCCGGTGGCGCAGACGGCGATGCCCGCCGCGAAGTCGAGGAACCGGTTACCGTCCACGTCCCAGACCTCGGCGCCCCGTCCGTGAGACATCACGAACGGATAGTCGCGCGGGTAGGACGGAGACACGACCTCCGCATCCCGATCCAGGATCGCTCGTGCCTTGGGGCCCGGCAGGTCGGTCGTGATGTGTTGGCTCTTCATTTCATCCCTCTCAGTCCGCGCTTCGCCCGGGCGCCCGCCGTCAGCTCACTCGACGACGGTGTGACTCTGTTCCCTCAGGTACAACGGCAGGTAATAGTACGAACCGATGGCCTTGCCGGTCGAGCCCGAACCCTTCCATCCGCCAAACGCCTGATAGCCCGGCCAGGCGCCGGTGGTGGCCCCCTGGGGACGGTTGACGTAGAGAACGCCTGCCTCGATGTTGTCGAGGAAGTACCGCACTTCCTCCTCGTTGCCATAGCACCCTCCGGTCAGGCCCAGGGAGCTTTCGTTGGCGAGGGCGACGCCTTCGCGCACGTCCTTGACCCGGCCCACCATGAGAATGGGTACGAACATCTCCTCCTGGAACAACGGGTGATCGACCGGGGCCTCGGCCACGGTGCACGCCGCGAAATGGCCGTGTGCAAATTCACCGTCGGTCATGCGCTTGCCTCCGAGGAAGATGCGGCCGCCCTTGCCCTCGAGCTCGTCACAATACCTCTCGAAGTTGCGGGCCGCGCACTCGTTGATAACGGGTCCCATCGAGATTTCGCGTCGCGTCGGGTCGCCGACGGGGACGGCCCCTGTTGCCTCAACGATATTCTCCAGCAGTTCGTCAGCCACGCTCTCGTCGACATAGACCCTGGAGAGTGCGGAGCACTTCTGTCCGGTCAAACCGTAGGCAGAGCGCACGATGCCGGCAACCGCCCGCTCCATGTCTCCCTGGGCCGTCACGATGCAGGCATTTTTCCCGCCCATCTCGGTGATGCAGGGACGTGGATACGCACCGCCCGCCATGATCCGATAGAGGTGCATGCCTACTTCGTGGGAACCGGTGAAGGTGACGCCCGCGAGATCGGGATGATTGATCAGCGCTTCACCGACAACACTCCCAGGACCCGTGACGTAGTTGAATACACCGTCCGGGAAGCCCGCATCGCGGATGCAGTCCGCGAGCAGGCGGCCGGCCCAGGGGGTATCGGTTGCGCCCTTGAGCACGACAGTGTTGCCGGTCACCAGGGCCGCGGCCAATGGTCCGCCGCCGAGAGCGAGGGGAAAGTTGAAGGGCACGATCACCCCCCACACGCCGTGAGGCTTCAGTACGGTGCGGTTGTGTGAACGGAAATCGGGCAACGGATCGTCGGGCAGGGCCAGGTCGTAGCCTCGGTTGCGCTCGAACTCGGTCGCGTAGCCGGTGAAGAAGTCCGCGGTCTCCTGCGCTTCCCCCAGGGACTCCATCCGGTTCTTGCCCACCTCGAGGGCGAGTGCCGCGCCGATGTAGTAGACCCTCTCCTCGATCAACGCCGCTGCGCGCCGGACGAGGGCGAGCCTCTCCTCGTGAGAGGTCTTGCGCCAGGCCGGAAACGCCTTCTTCGCGGCCGCCACCGCGCGATCGACATCCTCCTCATTCCCGACCGGGAAGTGACCGAGGATCAGGCGCTGATCCACCGGGCTGCGGTTCTCGGCATTTCGCTCGCACGAAACGTCCGAGCCGTCAATGTACATCGGGTGAGTGGCCCCGAGGCCGGCTCGCACCTCGGCGAGAGCCGCCTCGAAGTTGCTGTGCATCTCCTCCGGAGGGTTGAACATCGTGGAATACGTGAGCTTGAAGGTCATGACCACTCCAATTCCGTGAGCAGGCGCTCCATCAATGCAAGGGCATCCATCAGGTCCTTCTCCTCGATCACCAGCGGCGGCGCGAGAACGATGAGGTTGCCGTGGGTTGCGAATGAAACGCCTTGCTCTCGCGACCGGTCAACCAAGGTCTTGAGGGATGGGTGGCTCTCGGGCCAGGGCGAGATCGGGTCCCTGGTGGCCCGGTCCCTGACCAGCTCGACGATCGCGAAGAGCCCGTGGCCGCCGCGCACCTCGCCGATGACTTCGACGCGGTCCCGCATGGCGCAGAGCTCGGCGAACAGACGCGCGCCCAGGGCGCGCGAACGTTCGATGAGCCTCTCATCTTCATACGCCTCGAGAGCCGCCAGACCAACGGCGCAGGCCAGGGGATGCCCGCAGTAGGTGAGGCCGGTGTAGAGCATCTCGTTCTCGAGCCGGGCGGCGATGTCTCGCGAAATGACCACGGCGCCGAGGGGCAGGTGGGAGGCGGTAAGGCCCTTGGCGAGGCTCATCAGGTCGGGACGGCAGTCCTCGCCGTAGCGCTGCCAGGCGAACCATTCTCCGCAGCGACCAAAGCCGCTCATCACCTCGTCGGCTATGAGGTAAACGCCTCGATCGCGCGTCTCCTCACGCAGGAGGGGCCAGTAGTTGTCCGGGGCGACGATGCCGTTGGTGCCGGCATCGGGCTCCATCAGCACCGCGGCCACCTCCCCAGATCCGTGCTCGTCGATGACCTCTCCGACGTGGCGGGCGCTCCGTTCGCCGCATTCGGACTCGGATGTGGAGCCGAAGGGGCACCGATACGCATAGGGTGGGGGAACGTGGACCACGCGGAGGTCCTGCGGTTCGATGTGGTGGCGAGTGCGGGTGTCGCCGGAAAGGGCCATGGCCCCGAAGGTCGCGCCGTGATAGGAGCGGTCCCGGGTGATGATCCACCCCTTCGGTTTGGCGCCGGCCTGGCGGGCGAACTTGACGGCGTGTTCATTGGCGTCCGCGCCCCCGAGGCTGAAGAAGACCCTCCCTCCCTCGAAGCCCGACTTCTCCAACAGACGCTCCGCGAGGCGTGCCCGCGGCTCGGCGCCCCAGGCAGCCGTCACGAAGCAGAGTTCCTCGGCCTGCTCACGAATGGCTCGAATGAGGGCCGGGTGTTGGTGGCCGAGGGTCATGCATTCTGCAAGGCTGCTCATGTCCAGGTAGCGGCGGCCGTGCTCGTCCCAGAACCACGCACCCTCGCCACCGACGATTGTCGGTGCGTTCCAGTCCGCCTGAACGCACCAGCTGTGCAGGACGCTAAGTCGTTCCGGAATCATGCCGTCAATCCTACTCCGATCAGTTGCCGTCGACGCGTTCGATGATCATGGCGATGCCCTGCCCGACACCGATGCACATCGTGCACAGGGCGAAGCGTCCTGCGCTTCGCAGTAGCTGGTAGAGGGCTGTGGTGACGAGACGTGCGCCGCTCATACCGAGAGGGTGCCCGAGGGCAATGGCGCCACCGTTGGGGTTGACGCGCCGGTCGTCGTCGTCCAGCCCGAGTTCCCTGGTCACCGCGAGTGCCTGCGAGGCGAAGGCCTCGTTGAGCTCGATGACGTCCATCTGGTCGAGACTCATCCCGGTTCGGTCGAGGACCTTCTTGACGGCCGGCGCCGGGGCAAAGCCCATGATTCGCGGAGGCACCCCGGCGGTGGACATCGCCACCACGCGCACCAGGGGTCTGAGTCCGTGCCGCTCGGCGGTGGGCTTGGAGGCTACGAGAAGGGCACAGGCGCCATCGTTGACTCCCGATGCGTTGCCGGCCGTCACGGTGCCGTTTTCCCTGAAGAGCGGTCGCAGCTTCGCCAGCTTCTCCACAGTCGTGCCCGGCCGGGGATGCTCATCGGTGTCGACGACCAGAGGGTCCTGCTTTCGACGCGCCACGGTGACAGGGGTGATCTCCTCGGCGAGGTTCCCGTTCGCGCCCGCAGCCTCGGCCTTGGCCTGGCTCCACGCGGCGAATCGGTCCTGGTCCTCGCGGGGGATTTTGAATTCCTCGGCGACGTTCTCCGCCGTCTCCGGCATCGAGTCGACGCCATACCGCTCTTCGAGGAGCGGGTTGACGAAGCGCCAGCCGATAGTCGTGTCGAAGACCTCCGCCGCGCGACTGAAGGCCGTAGTGGCTTTGCCCATCACGAACGGGGCTCGTGACATGGATTCGACTCCGCCGGCGATCACCAGGTCCTGCTCGCCCGCCTTGATGGCGCGGGCCGCGATACCGATGGCGTCCATGCCGGAGCCGCACAGCCGGTTGACGGTCGTGGCCGTGATCTCGGGCGGGAGACCCGCGAGGAGCAGGGCCATTCGTGCGACGTTGCGGTTGTCCTCACCGGCCTGGTTGGCGCAGCCGTAGACCACGTCGTCGATCGCCGAGACGTCCAGATTCGGATTCCTATCGAGCAGCGCGCGCATCGGCAGGGCCGCAAGATCGTCCGTCCGGACCGTGGCGAGACCGCCGCCGTAGCGCCCCACGGGTGTTCGAATCGCATCGCAGAGGTAGGCATCGGGCATCGTGGTTTCTCCCTACTCCAGATCGGCGGTCGACGGGATCAGCTCGGCAACGTTCGATTCCTCCGAGGGCACCAGGGCGCGGAGGATCTCGAGCTGCTTCGTCGAGGGCTTTTCCGTCTCAACGAGCTGATCCGCGACCTTGAGCGGCCAGCTCGTGCTTTCGATTGCGGCCTCGGCCGAAACCCCAGGATGAAGGTGGGTCAAAACCAGCTCGCCGTTCTCGGCATCCGGCTCGAGGATCCCGAGGTCGGTGATCACGGCCTGGGGGCCGCGGCCGGGCACGTTGAGGCCCTGCCGTGATTTTCCTCCGTGCAGCATTCCGACCGTGGTCATGAAATCGAGCTTTTCGACAAAGGTCCTGGGGTTCTGGCGCAGCAGGACCAGGGTGCGGTTGCAGAAATTCGCGATCTCCGGCGCCCCGCCTGCCCCGGGCAATCTCACCTTGGGCTTCCGATAGTCACCGATGACCGTCGAGTTGAGGTTCGCGAAGCGGTCGATCTGAGCGGCGCCGAGGAAGCCGGTTCTGATCCAACCGCCCTGCAGCCAGTAGTTGAACATCTCCGGCACCGACACCACCGCCTTGGCGGTGCGGCTGAGCTCAGGATCACCAATGGAGAGCGGCAGCACGGTCGGTTTGGTGTCGATTGTCCCGCTCTCATAAATCATCGAGAGCTCAGGGGCATGCGTCTGTCGTGCGAGATTTGCGGCCTTGCTCGGGAGCCCGATGCCGATGAACACCACGTCGTCGGGGTCGAGCAGGCGCGAGGCGGCCACGACCATCATCTCTTCAGGGCTGTACGAGAGTTCAGACATACGCGTCTTCCTTGAGCTTTGCCAGGTAGTGCGTGAAATCGTCGCTCGTCAAAAGGTAGAGCTCCATCCACTCCAGGAACTGGTGGTAGTCCCGGCTCACCTCTCCCCATTTCTGGTAGAAGGCATTGCTCCTGTCGTAATAGCCCTCCGCATACGAGGGGAAGGCGCCCAACCGGGCCTCACACACAACGTCGACGGCCCAGCGAGGAATCACGGTGCCGCCGGCGCTTTCGTCGACGTCATTAACGACTTCTTCCACCGTCACGATGCTGCGCCTTGCGGCCAGGACAGCCTCCTTCTGCACTCCGAGGATGCCGGTCATCCAGATGTTGCCTTGACGATCCGCACGTTGAGCGTGGACGATCGCCACGTCCGGCCGGTGGGAGGGAATCACCGTCAGTTCCTCACCGGTGAAAGGGCACTCGATGAACCTGATCTTCGGGTTGACCTCGGGATACTGGGTCCCGCGATATCCCTTGAAGAAGGCGCACGGCATCCCGGCCGCGCCGGCGGCGTAGGCGTTGGCCATCGCAGCGTGGGCGTGTTCCTCGAATTCCATCTCGTGCGGCACCCCGTTCTCGTAGGCGTCGCGAAGGCGGAAAAGGGAACCGACGCCCGGGTTTCCGCCCCACGAGAAAATGATCTTGTCGGCGCACCCCATGCCGATGAGCTGGTCGAAGATGATGTCGGGCGTCATGCGGATCAGGGTGAGATGGCGGATTCCCTGGCGGATGATCTCAGCCCCGGCCGCGTGGGGGATGAGGTGGGTGAACCCCTCCGCCGCCACCGAGCAACCCGGCTTGACGTACCTCTTGACGGCTTCGGTGAGTTCCAGGAACTCGGTCATTTGATTTCCTCGCGATCATACGCCCTGCCGCGAACTCCTGATACTAATGTTCGATATGCGAACACATGTTCGCTTTGCGGCGAGTCCAAAGTACAATCCGGAGATGCGAGTGTCAACGGGCGTATATTTGATCGACTCAACTGCGGGGGGGAACTCATGAGCGACCGAATTTCGAGGCTTTCGGTGGGCGCAGGTATTTTGATGATTGTGCTGGCGACCGGGTTGGTGGCGGCGCAGGACGAGAAAGCTGACGCCACGCAAGCGACGCCACGTCCGCTGACCATCGACGACTACTTCAAAATCCATGAAGTGGGCGATCCCCAGGTCAGCCCGGACGGAAAGTGGGTGGCCTACACCGTCACCAAACAGGATCTGGAGAAGGACGAGTCGAAGACCCGGATCTGGATGGCGCCGACCGCGGGGGGCGACCCCGTGCCGATGACCGCAAAGGACAAATCTGCTTCGCGTCCGCGGTGGAGCCCCGATGGGCGCTACCTGGCGTTCCTGGCGGCGCCCGAGGACGGCGAGGACCAGATCTGGACCCTGTTCCGGGAGGGCGGAGACTCGCAGCCGCTCACCGAAACAGTGCAGGGGGTCAGTTCCTACGAGTGGTCGCCTGACGGCAAGCGGATGGTGCTCGTGCTCCAGGACCCCAAGCCAGAGGATATCGAAAAGGCGAAGGACGAGAACGGCAAGGAGAAGACCCCCAGGCCCTGGGTCGTCACCCGTCGCCAGTTCAAACAGGATTATGTCGGCTACCTCGACAGCCGACGCACTCACCTCTTTGTGCTCGATGTTGGAACGAAGAAAATGACCCAGATCACGTCGGGGGATTTCGACGACTCGGAGCCTTTCTGGTCGCCAGACGGCCGGCACATCGCATTTACCAGCAACCGCACCGACGATCCCGACAGCAACTACAACACCGACATCTGGGTCGTCACGGCGGACAACACTGACAAAGGTCAAACGCTGACTCAGATCACCACCAACCCGGGACCCGACACCTCGCCGGCGTGGTCACCTGATGGCAAACGCATTGCTCACATTTCGGCGACGGACACCGAGGCGATTCTCTATGCCACCAACCACCTGGCCATTTCATCGGCGCAAGGCGGTGGCCTCGAGGTCCTGACCGGGGATCTCGACCGCATGGTCTTCACGCCCAGGTTTTCGGTCGACGGCAAGTCGATTCTCTTCGCCCTCGAGGACAGTGGCGAGCTGAGCCTGGCCAGGATCGCGCCGGGAGGGGGCGCCGTCGAGCGGGTCATCAGTGGTCCGCGATCGGTGGCGACCTTCTCTGAAGGGGCCCGGGGGCTGATTGCCGCCCTGATTTCCGAGCCCCACCTCCCGCCCGAGGTCTTCATCATCGACGAAGGGGAGCTGCGACGGCTCACACGGACTAACGACGCGTTGCTCGAGGACCTGCTGCTCGGCGAGGTGGAGAAAGTGCAATTCGACAGTCGTGACGGTACCGAGATCGAGGGCTTTATCGTCAAACCTCCGGCCTTCGACTCGAAAGTCCGTTACCCGACGATCCTCCGAATCCACGGCGGCCCGCAGTCACAGTACGATTTCGCCTTTCACTTCGAGGCACAACTCCTGGCCGCCAACGGGTACGTGGTGGTAATGCCGAACCCGCGCGGGTCCACAGGCTATGGTCAGGACTTCTGCCTCGCCATCTGGCAGGATTGGGGAGGGATCGACCTCGAGGACGTCCTGGCGTCGGTGGATGACGCAATTGAACGCGGGTACGCCGACCCCGACCGGCTGGGAGTCGGCGGGTGGTCGTACGGCGGCATGATGACCAACCATGTCATCACCAAGAGCAAGCGCTTCAAGGGGGCCTACACCGGTGCCAGCGCGACCCTGTATGTCGTCAACTACGGGCACGACCAGTACCAACGCTGGTGGGAGACCGAGCTCGGACTCCCGTGGCGGAATCGCGAGATTTGGGAGGAGCTTTCTCCCTTTAACCGGGTCGAGGACGTGGTCACGCCGACCCTGATCGTTGGTGGCGAGCAGGACTGGAACGTGCCGATCATCAACTCCGAGCAGCTGTACATTGCCCTGAAACGCCTGGGTGTGGCCACCGAGCTGGTGGTGTATCCCGGTGAGGGTCACGTCTTTGAGACGCCTTCATACAACAAGGATCTCTACGAGCGCTTTCTCGGGTGGTTCGGGAAGTACGTCAAGGGGGAACCCGTGCAAGGGAGTGACACAGAATGAGGTTGAAAACGCTGTGCATGGTTCTCAGTCTTCTGGTTGCCGGACCGGCGGCCTTGGCGTCCGACCAGCCGAAGGAGGGGGCGACCCGGATCCCGGGCTTCAACTTCTCCACCAGCGACCACGAACGCAAGCTGGAAGAACAGCTGGTTGACCTCCTCGACACGGCGAGCACCGCCCGTCACTTCCGGCTCCTGACGGAGGAGCCGCATCCGGCGGGCTCGGACGAAAACCTCGAGCTCGCTCACTACGTGCGGGATCAGTTCGTCGCCTACGGCCTCGAGGAAGTGAAGCTCCACCGCTACGATGTGCTGTTGCCGTGGCCGCGTAAGATCGCTGTGACGATGGTCGAGCCGGTCGAGTACAAGGCTTCGCTCGCGGAGGACGGCTACCCGGTCGACAAGGACTCGTACGCCGTCGGCGCTGATCTCACGTACCTCGGCATGTCGGCCTCCGGCGACATCACCGCGGATGTCATCTACGCCCACAGCGGCAACCCGGAGGACTACGACTGGCTGGAGGCGCGAGGCATTGACCCTCGAGGAAAGATCGCGATCGTCCGCTACTCGAATCCGTACAGCTATCGTGGCTTCAAGGCCTGGGAGGCCGAGCGACGCGGTGTGGCTGCGATGATCATCTACTCCGATCCGATGGACGATGGCTATCGCAAGGGGGATGTCTTCCCCGAGGGCCCCTGGGGTCCGGAGAGCCACATCCAGCGCGGGGCCATCACCTACGATTTCATCGTACCCGGCGATCCGCTGACCCCGGGGTGGCCGTCAGTCGAAGGGGCGAAGAGAGTAACCCGTGAAGATGCGCGTTCGGTGCCGCGAATCCCAGCCGTACCGATGTCGTGGCGTGACGCGAAACCGATCCTCGAAAAACTCGGCGGTCCGGTTGCACCGTCGGCCTGGCAGGGTGGTTTGCCGCTGACCTATAAGGTCGGCCCTGGCCCGGCGAAGCTGCACGTAGAGATCGATATGGATGACGAAGTGCGGCCGATCTGGGTGGTTGAAGGACGGATCCACGGCTCGGAGAAGCCCGACGAGTTGGTCATCCTGGGGAACCACCGCGATGCGTGGGTCTACGGTGCCGTCGATCCGTCGAGCGGCACCGCCAGCCTGCTCGAGGCGGCGCGGGTTCTCGGAGCGCTCGCGCGCTCAGGTGAACGGCCGAAGCGAACTCTCGTCTTTGCAAACTGGGACGCGGAGGAGTGGCACCTCACGGGCTCCACCGAGTGGGGCGAGCAATTCGCCGCCGAGCTCGGTAAGGGCGCCGTCGCCTATCTCAACGTCGACAGCTCGACCGCCGGCCCGGACTTCTCGATTGGTGCCGTCGCCAGCCTCAACCCGACCATTCTCGAGGTCGCCCGCGACGTCATCGATCCGAACAGCCGTCGCAGCTTGTTGGATGCCTGGTCGAAAACGGTTTCGTCGGCTGAAGGCGATGCCTCCGCCCCGCTGATCGAGAACGAGCTCGGCAGTGGCTCCGACTACACGGTCTTCCTCAATTTCCTCGGCGTGCCGATAGCCAGCATGGGCTTTGACGGCCCTTACGGCGTCTACCACTCGCAGTACGACGATCTCTACTGGATGGAGCACTTCGGCGACCCCGGCTACCGCTACATGACGGCGATGGTCGAGGTGTGGGGTCGTCTCGGTCTGCGGCTCGCCAACGCCGATGTGATCCCCTACGATTTCCGGCCGTATGCGTCGACCGTGAGGAGTTTTGTCGACTCCCTGCGGGAAGTTTCCGGGCTGGAGGAGAAGCTGGACCTGACGGCGGTTTCCGCGGTGGTCGACGAGTGGCGTCGCGAGGCGGAGAAGCTCCATCAGAAGACCGAAGAGGCCCTGACCCTGGAGGGCGAGACCCAGGCCGGGACCTACGCCGACCTCAACGCCGCCCTGCTGAAGGTCGAACGTGAGTTTCTGCTGGAGTACGGCATTCCGGACCGGCCGTGGTTCAAGCACGCCCTCTACGCGCCGCGCTACACCTATGCGGCGATGTCGCTGCCCGGGGTGCTCGAGGCGGCGGAGGCGGGGAATTGGGATCTCGCCCGTAAGCAGTTGGGGCTGTTGGTCGAGAGGTTGGCCGCTGCGACAAGGGCCACCGAGAGGGCCGCCGCCCTGGTGCCGGTGCGATGAAGCCGCGGGCCGATGATGCGCTGAGCTCGGACGGTCTCGTCCGGGGACTCGGTCGCTGGGATGCGACCCTGCTCACGGTCGGCTCGGTGATCGGCACGGGGATCTTCATCACCACCGCCGACATCGCTCGGGTCCTGCCTCACGAGGGGATGATTCTCCTGGTGTGGACTCTTGGTGGCTTCCTGACCCTGGCAGGCGCACTCACCTACGCCGAGTTGGGCGCCCTCTATCCCCGCGCAGGTGGGATGTACCACTATCTGAAAGAAGCCTACGGGACGTTTTGGGGCTTCCTCTACGGTTGGGCCTGTTTTCTGGTCATTATGTCGGGGGGCATTGCTGCCCTGGCAGTCGCATTCGGCGAATACCTGGGAAGCTTCATCCCTCTGTTCTCGACCCGCAACATTCTCTTTTCGCTGCCCATCGGCGGCTGGAACTGGTCGGTGTCCGGCGGACAGATCGCCGGCGCGCTGGCGATTCTGGTCCTCACCGCGGTCAACCACATTGGCCTGCGCGAAGGTGCCGCGGTTCAGAACTTCCTGGCGGTGTTCAGGATCGGTTCCATCATCGCGTTTGTGGCATTGGCGTTCTTTGTTGACAAGCCGGCTTCGGCTTTCCTCGGCGAGTCGTTGCCCGAGATCAATCTTTTTGCGGCCTTCGGAATCGGCATGATCGCCGCCCTTTGGACCTACGACGGCTGGTATGGCGCGACCTTTTCGGCCGGCGAGATGAAAGACCCTCAGCGGACCCTCCCGTTCGGGCTGGTTTGGGGAACGGTCATCGTGATGGTGCTTTATGCCCTGATCAACCTCGTCTACTTCGTGGCCCTACCGCTCGATGCGATCGCCGAGACGCCGCGGATCGGCGAGACGGCCGCCGCCGCACTCTTCGGCGATGTCGGGGGCCGGCTGATGTCATTCGCCATCCTGGTATCCACCTTCGGCTGCCTTGCGGCAACGATCCTCTACAGCCCCCGCATCTATCTCGCGATGTCCCGCGACGGGGTGTTCTTCCGGAGTCTGGGCGCGGTCAACCCGAGGTTCCGCACACCCGTGCGGAGTCTCTGGGCCCAGAGCCTGTGGGCAGTCGTGCTGACGTTGTCGGGGACCTACGAGCAGATCTATACCTATGTGATATTCGGTGGCCTGCTCTTTCACGCGGGAACCGCAGGTGCCGTTTTTGTGCTTCGCAAAAAACGCCCGGATGTCGAGCGGCCGTACCGGGTCTTCGGCTACCCCTGGGTCCCGCTTCTCTTCATTCTGGCTTCGATTCTGCTGATCGGGAACACCCTTGTAGAGAAACCGATCGAATCGCTGATCGGTCTGGTTTTCATCGCCGCCGGCGTGCCGGCCTACCTATGGTGGAGGCGTCGACCCGGGCTCTGATGCGATGAGGGCTGCGAGCCGGCGGAGCAGAGCGACGTGGGCGGCCGTGCGTTGTGCGAGCTCCACGTCCTTGGCGGGCGTCTCGAATACCAGGACGGTTCGCGCCGCCGGCCCCGCCTGAATTCGGCCGTCAAGCACGATCTTCCGAGCTTCGATCAACTCGTCGATGGAGCTGTCGTTGACCGGTCCGATGATGCCGCCGACGATGTCCTCACCGAAACGAGTCTGTCCCGCGAGCTTTATTGGGATGCCGTTCTCCCCGAGCACCTTGATGGCCTCGATCGCGAAATGATCATTGACGCCGAGCTCGCTCTGCGAATAAACGTAGCCTTCGGCGATGTAATCGTCCTCGTGAAGATCGATGCTGTACCTCGGGGGGTAGCTCTCGGCCAGTCGTACCAGATAACGGGTCAGCGCATCTGCTTCCGGGCTGGAAGCCGCTGCTGCCCGGGGCATTCCGGAGTCCTCGGATTCCGGTAGCAGATGTGAGGAATCTCCGACGCTTTCGCCTTCGATCGTCTCCGAGTATTCAGGCGTGTTCAGGTAGCGCCAGTTCCGCACGTACCCCTGTGGGTTGCTGAGCGGAACCAGTACCACCGGCATACGTTCACCGAGCCCCGCGAGGTCTTCAACTGCCGCCGCTATCGCGTTGGGCCCGGCCGGCTCCTCGCCGTGAATCCCGGAGAGGATCCAAACCGCCGTGCCGGGACGGGGAGAGCGCAGGGCAATGATCGGAAGGGGAGCCGCAGTTCCCGCGGGCTGCGACTCCGCGATGACATCGAGGTGCCACCCCCTGTCCACGAGCCCGAGGTACGCCGCAAAGAGCTTTTCGATCGGCAACCGGCCGTCATCGTGGGTGACGATGCCTTCGGGGAGGTGCACCTCAGGGCTTGTGGCGATCTCCGAATGGCAGGCCGCCAGCGTCAGCCCGAGGCAACACACGATGGCTGTGACTGCGGCACCATACAGCTGAGCGATGCCGGGTCTGTTGCGCGCGACATTTTTGCATTGCGGTGCCATGATCTCTCCAGGGATTGTGGACCATACACTCGGAGGATACGTTATGCGGAGGATTCTTGAAATCGTGCTCACTTTGCTCCTAGCGCAGACGGCGTTCGGCGACGAACCGCCGCGCGCGAGGGATCTCGGCATTCCCTTCGACGGCAGCCCGGGGCCGTGGAATGCGATCACCGACGTGGCCGGCGTCACGGTCGGGCACGTCACCCTTATCGAGGACCTGGCGGACGATCGCGCGGTGCGGACCGGGGTGACCGCGGTGCTGCCGCGCGGCGAGGACAGCCTCCAGCGGCCGGTCTTCGGCGCCTGGTTTGCGCTCAACGGCAACGGCGAAATGACCGGCACCACCTGGCTCGAGGAGTCCGGCCAGCTCGAGGGCCCGGTCATGATCACCAATACCCACAGCGTCGGCACGGTCCACCAGGCGACGATCGCCTGGCGCATCCGCCAGGGCGAACCGGATGCTACCGGTTATTGGTGGGCGCTGCCGGTGGTCGCCGAGACCTGGGACGGATACCTCAACGACATCAACGGCTTCCACGTCACACCCGAACACGTCGATGCGGCCCTCGACGGTGCGGCTTCAGGCCCGGTGGCCGAGGGTAATGTTGGCGGCGGTACCGGCATGGTGTGTTACGAGTTCAAGGGCGGCATCGGCACCGCGTCGCGTGTGGTCGACGTGTTCGGCGAATCGTACACGGTCGGGGTGTTGGTGCAGGCGAACTACGGATTGCGCGAGCAGCTGCGGATCGCGGGCGTGCCGGTCGGCCAACATCTCCGCGAGCACCGGGTGTACTCGGAGCCCGACCCGGAAGCCGACGGCACCGGTTCGGTCATTGTCGTCGTCGCGACCGACGCGCCGTTACTGCCGCACCAGCTCAAACGCATCGCCCGGCGCGCGGCTCTCGGCCTCGGACGCAACGGATCGATTGCCAGCAACGGGTCCGGTGACATCTTTGTCGCCTTTTCGACGGCTGACGACTCATTGGGTCGTGCAGACCAGTTGCTGGTCCACCGGTCGATTCCCAACGACGAGATATCTGCCCTGTTCGGCGCCACCGTGGAGGCGGTCGAGGAGGCGATCATCAATGCGTTGGTCGCCGCCCGCGACATGACCGGCGATCAGGGGCACTCCGTCAAGGCGCTGCCGCACGACGCGCTTGTGGAGGTCATGGAGCGTTACGGCCGCTGACGCTCGATCGCAGAGGGAAAGGGGTTGAGAAATGGTCATTGAACCTCGTGTTCCGGTGACCGGGGGGTGCCTCTGCGGGGCCATACGTTATGATTCCTCCAAGCCACCGAACCTGGTCGGATTCTGTCACTGCCGGATGTGTCAGAAGGCCTCCGGAGGCCTTTTTCTCGTTTTTGCCGACTTTCCGGGGGAAGCATTCAGGTTCACGAGCGGCGAGCCGCGGTACTATCGGTCCTCCGAAATCGCCACTCGAGGGTTCTGTCCGGAGTGCGGAACACCGATCACCTTCCAGTACGACGGCTCGTCAGGTCCGGCGATCATGGTGGGCACCCTCGATCACCCGGAGGACTGGCCCCCGACCTGGGAGCACAGCGGTATCGAAAGCAAGGTGCCGTGGTACGAAATCAGCGATGATCTTCCGCAGACCACGACGGAGGAGAGCGAGTTTCTGAACGCCGCCCACGAGCGGAAGTCGAGCGCCGTCTCGATGTCATCCCGAGCGAAAGAACAGAGCGAGTGAGTCGAGGATCCGGGTGGGTGGCCGGAATCGTTTTTGAACGTTGGGCTCATCCGGAATTGCGTGGGGTCGAGGATGGGCTGGGGGCGAGCCCCGAAGGGGCGATAGATGATTAGCCTGGGGCGTGAGCCCCAGGAACCCGGAGACCAATTAAATTCGAGCCGCGGAGCGGCGACAGATATATGGCCACGACGGCTGCGGCTCACGACGCAGCCCCTATCTGTCGCCCCTCTGGGGCTAGGTTCGTTATGACGCATCGATACCCGGGGCTCACGCCCCGGGCTAAAAATCTTCCGCCGCCCTGCGGCTCACATCCCGTGAGATTTCATCAGCTCACCTCATCGAATTCCGGATGAGCCAAACGTCATGACATTCCATCGTTCAACGTTGGTGCGCTTCGGTTAGCGTGCCTGGAGTCTTGTGATGGCGGAGGCGGCGAGTTCGCGCTGCCGGGCAAACTCGTCTTCAGATGAGAGATCCAGGAACTTCTGGTACGCCTCCAGGGCTTCCGGAAAGCGTTGCATGCGCTCGAGGTGAATGGCCAAATTGAGATAACCCGCCGCCATTTCCGGTGCGATCCGGACGGCCTCACGAAAGGCGGTGAGCGCTTCCTCGTTTTTCCTCTCCATGGCGAGCGCCATGCCGAGGCCGTTCAGAGCCCAGACGTAGCCGGGGTCGATTTCGAGCACCCGCCGATAGTGCGTGACAGCATTCGGGTATTTTTTGGTCGAGCGATAGACGTCGGCGAGGCGGTAGTGCGCGGGGATGTTGTTCTCCTCGAGCTTCAAGGCTGCACCTAGCTCCTGCTCGGCTTTTGCGTACTCTCTCCAGCGGTAATAGATGAGGCCGAGATTGGCTCGGAGTTCCGCCGAATCGAAGCCTTGTTCGATCGCCTGCCGGTAGACCCGCTCGGCCCGGTCGTATTGGTTCAGGCGAATGTATGACCACCCGATGTGGTCGTAGAGGATGGGGATGTCGTTGTCCTCGGCGAGTGCTTTTTTGAACACGTCGAGCGCCGCCGCGTCGTCACCTTGACTGAAGAGAGCGAGGCCGGACTCGATCTTCGTCCACAGCTCGATTTTGTCCTTGGGGTCCACCACGGACGGTCCATTCTGAGGAGGGAACTGACTGGTGGAGATATACCCCAGGCTCCGCAGCATCTCTTCCGCCTGAGGATCAACAGTCTGCCTGGCTTGACCGACCGATGGACCCATCGATTCCATCAACGTTGCCAGCTTTTGCTCGAGTCGATCGGCCATCGATGGATTCGAATCGGTGCGGTTCTCTCGTTCCCCGGGGTCCTTGGTGAGGTCATAAAGCTCCGACCTGGGGGCAAGGATGAAGCGGTAGTCGCCCGCTTCCAGGCCACGGAGCTCACTCCAACCCAGATTCAAGCTCGGGTACAGCGACTCGCTATAGGCAAGGATCTCCTCGTCGGGGCTCCCACCTTCGACCAGGGGACGGAGGCTCTTACCCTGGCCGATGGTCTGTGAGATACCGAGGTAATCGAGGATCGTCGGCGCGAGGTCGATCGTTCGGGAGAGGTGATCGACCGTCTTCCCGGAGGGGATGAGCCCTGGCGAAGATAGCAACATGGGCACATGGATGGTGGAGTTGTAGATCAGCAGGGAGTGGGTCTGCTCTCCGTGCTCGCCCAGCGATTCGCCGTGGTCACCGACGACTGCGATCAGGGTCGAGCCGAGGAGCTTCTCAGATTCGAGATCCTCGACAATCTTGCCAACTACCGCATCGGTGTAGGCGATCTCGCCCACGTATGGGTTCTCGGCGTAGCGTTTCCGGAACGGTTGCGGAGGAACGTACGGAGCGTGGGGGTCGTAGAGGTGGATCCAGGCGAAGAACGGTCCTTCCCCGGCGCGGCCCTCGAGCCAGCTCGAAAAGGCGTCGCGTACTGCGTCGGCGCTGCGCTCCGCGATCAGGTCTTCCAACACACTGGCAGAGCCCCAGACGCCTTCGTCGTAGACGTCGAATCCCTGCGCCAGACCGAAGTCGCGATCGAGAACGAAGGCGCCGATGAAGGCGGCGGTCTCATAACCATGCCCGTCGAGGACCTCGGCCAGCGTCAGTTGTTCCTGCGGTAGACGGTAGCTTCCGTTGTCGCGAACGCCGTGGACGGGGGGGTAGTTGCCGGTCATGATCGAGGCGTGCGCCGGCAGCGTCAGTGGAACCGAGGTCCGGGCCCTGGTGAAGTTGACACCGGCCCGGGCCAGACGGTCGAGGTGGGGTGTCTGGGCTTTCTTGGATCCGTTGCAACTCAAATAATCGGCCCGCACCGTGTCGAGAGTGATCAAGAGGAGATTCAAATTGTTGTCGGCCGCCGACACGAACGGAGCGTTGCAGAGAGAGATTCCTGCGACGACCACCGCTGATGTCAGAATCCGACTCATCTTGGCACCTCGGTCCATATCGTTAGGATTCTGCCACGAAATGAAAAACCGGGCGGCGATTTCTCGCCGCCCGGTGGTAATGGCCGCGATGGCCGATATCGTGAAGACTGCTAGAACTCGATCCCGACGTGGAGCTGTAGCCGGCGTGGTTTGACCCAATAGGTGGGAACGAAGTCGTCACCCTCGGCCAGAACCACAGTCTCGAACCAATCCGTGGCTGTGCTGTTGAGCACGTTGAGGAGCTGCAGGTCCACCTGAATCGCCACGCCGCTCCCTAACCCGAATTGTTTGCCGAAACCGAGGTCCCACATGTATTGGAACGGGTGACGCCCGGGGTCGCCGGCCGCCGCCATGATCGAATCCGGACTGGTGGTGGTTGGTACCTGGTACTGACGGGCGTACGGCCGGCCGCTCTGCAGGTTGATGAGCGTATTGGCCCTCATCTGCCAGGGTAGCTGAAAGTTCGCCTGCACCCGGAGCGCGTGCGGCCGGTCGCCCTGCAACAGCTGACCGTTGGCATTGAGATAGGAGTTGGGATCGGAGCCTTCCCGGCTGCTGTAGAAGGGATTGAACTGCCACTGCGAGAGGAAGCGTGGGATCAGCCCGGTCGATTCGGAGTAGCTGTAGTTCGCACTCATGCTCCAGAAATCGGTGAAGCGTCGCTCGAAGGTGAAAATAATGGCCCAGTACTCTTGCCAGTAGCCGTCGATCTCCGGATCGATCGTGAAGCCCGGTTGGTTGCCCTTGCGGACGGTCGGAAACTCGATCGGATCGAGCAGAGTGTACTGATTGCCCGTAAATGGATCAGTGAACGGCAGATCCTCATAGACTCCGTCGTCCATGATCTCCCAACCGATCAGGTCTTTGGTGTCCTTGTAAAGACCCGTGACGCCAAACGAGTAGTGGTCGGCGAAGGCGTGCTCAAAACCGATTGAGTACTGGAGGGTCCGCGGCGCCTTGAGGTTGGGGTCGACGCTGACGAATCCCCCCGGGTCCCATGTCCAGGCCGGCTCTTCATCCCAGGGACCGTCAAACGAGGGCCCCCAGTATGCGGTCAGACCGGGATGCCCCGGCGGCGGGTAGTTCCAGTTGCCTCCCACGTTGCCGTCGTAGTAGACCCCGAAGGAACCACGGATCACCGATTTCTGGTCGGCGCCGAGGGCGTAGGCGAAACCGATCCGCGGCGAGATGTTGTTCCAGGTGAAGACAGGGTCGACTCCCGGGATTTTCTCACCGGTCGGATTGCCGTCGAGGTCCAACCGGTCGTAGGACGGGACGATCCCCTTGTGGTAGTCGTAGCGGAGACCGAGGTTGAGGGTCAGCCGGCTATTGATCGTCCACGAGTCGTCGACAAAGCCGGAGATCGACGTTTGCTCGTTGCCGTAGTAGTACGCCTGGCCGTCGACCTTGTAGAAGTAAGGGTAATCGTAGCCGTAGTACTCGTAGGTGCCGAGGTGGTAGTAGTACGTTCCGGTGGCCGAAGCCGCGACCAGGGTCTTGGCCACGCCCTCGCTCGCCTGGACCCCGAACTTGAAATCGTGGTCACCGGCCAGCCAGTCGTCTGCGAAGTGGGTGAGGGTGACGCTCACCTGGTCGAGGGTTGTGTCGTAGGTCCAGGGGTAATAGACCCCGCCCCAATAGGTGGTTGGTCCACCGTCGGGTGGCGAGTAGTCGAAATAGGCCGCCTCGGTGCTGCCGGTCTGGGATAGATTGTCGTCGTTGACCGTGAAGCCCGTGTAACGCACCTCGAAGAAGGTCCGGTCCGAGAAGATCGACTGGTAGTTGATCCCCCATGCCTTGTTGTCACCGATCTCACCCGCAGCCGCCGACGGTTCGACGAATTCGCTGTTTTGAGCCGGGAAACCCCAGTCATCGATCTGAAATTTCGCATCAAGAAGATTCCGATCGTTCAGTCGCGAGGAGAGCTTGATGTCAAACCGATCGGCATACCAGGTCGGATTGATGCTGGGGTCGCTGCCCGGGAACGTGTGATTGTCCCGCCAGTACTCGTAGCTGGTGAAAAACCATAGGCGGTCCTTGACGAACGGTCCGCCGAGGGTTGCCGTGACGTCGTAGAACTCTTTCTGGTGATACTCGGGAAACTCCGAATCGAAGTTGATGTTGGAATCCACCAACGAGTCATCGAACCAATAGGCGTTCGCGCCTCCGTGAAACTCGTTGGAACCGGACTTGGTCACCACGTTGAGAGCCGCCCCCAACATGTTGCCGTACTCGGCCGGGGCGCCGATCGACATGACCTGGACCTCCTGGATGGCGTCGGGGTTGACGTAGATCCAGGCGGTTCCAGTCTCCGGCGCGGTCGTCTCGATGCCGTCGATGAACCAGTTGTTCGATTGAACGTTGGAACCGCCGGCGACCACCCGGTCGCTATCCTCCGCGGCGAGGCTGACGTCGGGCGAGACCGTCATGATGTCGTAGAAGTTCCGAGTTGTCGGAAGGTCCTTGATGAACTCGCCGCCATAGCTGGCAGAGAGGCTGGAGCTGGTTGTATCCACCAGCGGCGCCTCGCCGGTCACCACCATCTCATCTGAAAACTCGGGCAGCAGCATGAAATTGGCGCTGGCCGTACCCCCGACACTGACGCTAAGACCCTTCATGGTCTGCGGTTGATGGCCTTCCATGGTCACCATGACGTCGTAAAGGCCCGGGGGCAGTGCAGCGAAGCGGAAGGCTCCGGTATCGCCGGTGACCGCGGTGCGCGAACCGCCCATGACCACCTCACTGGTAGCGGTAACGGTGGCTCCCACCAGCGGGGTTCCGTCCACTGCAACGACCTGGCCCAGGATCCGGCCTGTCCGGGTCTGGGCCGAAGCTGATAGGCTGAAGAGAAGCAGCACCCCGACAATCGAAAGGACAGTGAATGTGCGTCTGTTCATACCTTTCCCTCCTTATCCTGGGTTCGTTCAGGGGACTGATCGCCGTCGGCGGCGGCCAGCTCCCGTTTTTCGAGAGCCGATATCCCGAGCGCACCTGTGGCACCCGATAACGGATCGGCAGCGAACTGTGGGGATTGTCGTGAGGCGTGATGACGAGTTTGGCTGAACCGGCGGGCCCGAAATCGGACCACGCGGCGCGGAGCGGATCGGACTGGCGGCGTTGACACCGCGAATCTCTCCCTTCGGTTGAGCCGTTGCAGACGCGGATAGCATAATACAATTCGCCAGTAAATCGCGAAAAGAGAAAGAGAATCAACCGCGTTGTTGAGGCGGCGTACACTGGGGCCATGGTGCGGTCTCCCGAGTTGACCGAGTTGGTGGCCCTGCGGCGCGAGCTCCACTCTCACGCCGAGCTTGCAGGCCATGAAAACGAGACGAGCCGGATCGTTCGGAGCTTCATCGAGCCTTTCGAACCGAACGAGCTCGTGACGGAGCTTGGAGGGTTCGGGCTGGCTGCGGTCTTCAAGGGCCGTGATGAGGGTCCGTCGGTCATGTTTCGTACGGAAGTCGATGCCGTGCCTGTGCAGGAAGACAACGATGTCGACTATCGATCGTGCCGGCCCGGAGTCTCGCACGCGTGCGGGCACGACGGGCATACGGCCATCGTCGCCGGGCTTGCCGCGAAACTGGGCCGTCATCGTCCCCGTCGCGGTCGAGTTGTCCTGCTCTTCCAACCGGCCGAGGAAACGGGCACCGGTGCCCTCAGCATTCTCGAGGATGATCGGTTCGGGTCGATCGCTCCGGATTGGATTTTCGCGCTCCACAACCTTCCAGGAGAGACCTTTGGTGAGATTCAAATCAGGAACGGCCCGTTTGCCGCCGGGTCGGTGGGAGCGATCCTCGGTTTCCGAGGCACGACTTCGCACGCCGCCTATCCGGAGCAGGGGCGAAGCCCTGCGACGGCTGTGGCTCAGCTGATTCAAAAACTGGCCGGGCTGCCGGTTTCCATGAACGCGGGTGACGGCATTGCCAAACTCACCGTCATTCACGCCAGAATTGGAGAGGCGGCATTCGGCACGACGCCGGGTGAGGCGGAAGTGATGGCCACGCTGCGGTCGGATCGAGAAGATATTCTCGAACGGCTAAAGGGGGCACTGGTGGACCAGGCTCAGCAAATTGCCCGAGCCCACGGCCTCGAGCTCACGCGTTCCTGGACCGATCGTTTCCCGGTGACCGTCAACCATTCCGAAGCCGTTGCCATGGTGGAGGTCGTCGCCAGGAATCAAGGGGTCGATGTGACGTTTCGGGACGAGGCCTACCCGTGGTCCGAGGATTTTGGGTGTTTTACCGAGCGAATCAAAGGAGCGATCTTCGGTCTTGGTTCCGGGCAGGAGCACCCGGCGCTCCATAGTCCGGGATACGATTTCCCCGATGAATTGATTCCCATCGGTGTCGGCCTCTTCGAAGGTCTGATCGAGAGGCTCCTCGAATGAACGAAACACCCCGGGAAACCGCCGTGATTCTCGCGAATGGGTTGTACCAGACCCCGTTTGCCAAGACCGCGCACGGTCTGGTCCGTGGTCCCTGCAGATATCGCGTAGTCGGCGTCATCGACCATTCATGCGCTGGGCAGGATGCCGGCGAGCTGCTGGATGGCCGAGTACGCGAGATACCGATTTTCGAGTCGGTGAACAAAATGCTGGAGCTCATCGATGCGAATCCCGACTACTGTGTCATCGGAGTCGCGACCACAGGAGGCGTGATGCCCCCAGGGCTGAGGGTCGACCTGGTGGACGCGGCCCAAGCCGGCATTTCGCTGGTAAATGGCCTCCATCAGTTCCTCGCGGACGACGCGGAGCTCGTGGAGATTACACAGCTCCAGGGAGCACAGATCATCGATATCCGGCGCCCGAGACCGGCGGCGGAGCTCAATTTCTGGACTGGGGAAGTGTTGAGTCTCGACACGCCACGAGTCGCCATCCTCGGTACTGACTGCGCCCTCGGTAAGAGGACCACGGGCAGCCTGCTTGTCCGCGCTTGCCGCGATGTGGGTCTCCACGCGGAGATGATCTTCACTGGGCAGACCGGTTGGCTCCAGGGCTATCCATATGGTTTCATCCTCGACGCCACGCCAAATGACTTTGTGTGCGGTGAGCTCGAGGCGGCGATTCTCGCCTGTCAGCGGGAGACCGCGCCAGACGTCATATTCATCGAGGGTCAGGCTTCCCTGCGCAATCCGATGGGACCGTGCGGTTCGGAGCTCATCCTCGCCGGAGGAGCTCAGGGCGTCATCCTGCAACATGCTCCGGCGCGGGAGTTCTTCGACGATCTCGAGGATCTCGGATGCCGGATCCCGCCGATCGCAGAGGAAATCCATCTCATCGATCTGCTCGGTACCGAGGTCTGGGCGGTGGCTCTCAGTGAAGAGGGGATGGAGGATCGGGATCCGGAGGAGATTCGACTCCGCATGTCGGAAGAACTCGGGATCCCGGTCGTTCTGCCGCTCCGCGACGATCTCAACAGTCTGGTGGAAATCATCAAAAACAAAATCGACCCGGGGAGGGCGCCGTGAGGATCTCTGGCATCACGTCGTGGGGGGAGGCCGTTCCCCTTTTGCATCCGTACGAGATCTCCTCGATGCGCATCGACACCGTCGATCTCTTCTTCGTGCGCATCTCGACGGAAGATGGCGTCGAGGGTGTCGGTTCCGCCTCGCCCGCGGAGGACGTTTCCGGGGAATCCCCCGAGGCGTGCCGAACGGCTCTGAGCGTGAAAAGGTTGGGTTGGCTGGGAGGGCGTGACCCCCGGGACCTCGACGAGTTGGTGCGGGAGCTCGAACGATCGCATCGGGCAACACCTGCGGCACGTGCGGCGGTGGACATGGCGCTGCACGATCTTGTCGCCCGCAGCGAAGGTGTGCCGTTGGTCGATCTGCTTGGACGATGTCATGACGCGCTCCCGACATCGGTGACCATCGGGATTTCGTCGGTGGAAGAGACCCTTGCCGAGGCTGAGGATTTTCTCGGCCGCGGATTCCGGTGCCTCAAGGTGAAGACGGGGCGGTCCTTCGACGGGGATGTGGAAAGGCTTTCGAGGTTGCGCGACAGTGTTGGCGCCGAGGCTCTCATCCGGATCGACGCCAATCAGGGCTACACGGTGGAAGAGACGCGCCGTCTTGGAGATCTTGCTGGTGATCTCGACCTCGAGCTGATCGAACAGCCCCTTCCCACGACGATGGATTCCGAGCTGCGCGCCTTGCCTACTGCTGTCCGCCGGATTCTTGCCGTCGACGAGAGCCTGCACGGCGAAAAGGGAGCCAGAGACCTGGCCGCGGACCCACCTGCGTGCGGCATTTTCAATATCAAGCTCATGAAGTGCGGTGGGATTCGGCCGGCGCTTTCGATCGCCGAAATTGCCCGGTCCGCGGGCATCGATCTCATGTGGGGCTGCAACGACGAAAGCGTGGTCAGTATTGCCGCGGCCCTGCACGCGGCCTATGCATGCCCAAATACCAGGTACCTCGATCTCGACGGTTCCTTCGACCTCGCCCGGGATCCCGCCAAGGGAGGATTTGTCGTCGAGGAAGGCCGACTCCGGCTGCTCGACAAACCGGGTTTGGGTGTCGAGCTTCAGAACTGATCGTTGGCCGTCAGGATCGGCGACCGGTAGGGGCGGCATATCTGTCGCCCCCTTCAGGGGCTCAATTTCTTTTCCACCATCGAGTTCCTGGGGCTCACGCCCCAGGCTAACCATCTTTCGCCGCTCCGCGGCTCGGGCGGGGGATGCCTGTCTCGGTGAAGCCGGATGCCGCCCCCGTTTTGTCATCCCGACCGAGGGAGCAAAGCGACCGAGTGGAGGGATCTATGGAAATTTGGTACTCCACCTCTCACCCCATAGATTCCTCCACTTACTCACTTCGCTCGTTCGGTCGGAATGACACAGAGGGACAGGAGCAAGGGCGGGATATATCCCGCCCTTGCGCGATAGGCTCTTGGCGAGCCGGACTGTCCCAACGCTCATTCCGAGGGAAGCGTCCTTCTTCGATGTCATCCCGAGGGAGGTGCCGCAGGCAACGAGTCGAGGGATCCATTCGACTCGGCCGTCGGCCTCGCTCAGGACAAGCCTGTGGAGAGATGAGTTAGCGCAGGTTTGGCATTCCATAGATCCCTCGATTCGCTTCGCTCACTCGGGATGACATCCGCGGACGTGTGGGCGAGCAACCTCCCGAGCGCCGGAGGCGCGACAGATGATTAGCCTGGGGCGTGAGCCCCAGTTCCAAGGGCGTCTAACTGGCGAACCCCTGAAAGGCGCGACAGATGATTAGCCTGGGGCGTGAGCCCCAGTTCCAAGGGCGCCTAACTGGCGAACCCCTGAAAGGGGTGACAGATGACTAGCCTGGGGCGTGAGCCCCAGTTCCAAGGGCGCCTAACTGGCGAACCCCTGAAAGGGGTGACAGATGACTAGCCTGGGGCGTGAGCCCCAGGAACGGGTGGAAAAACATAA
>Ga0224513_10000056_pt1 | contig 34162 bp, 47 predicted proteins | sample SF_May12_sed_USG_5_FD_169109 | JGI IMG/M metagenome (GOLD analysis project Ga0224513, IMG submission 169109) | Sediment microbial communities from San Francisco Bay, California, United States - SF_May12_sed_USGS_21 | ecosystem: Environmental > Aquatic > Marine > Sediment | place: USA... | reverse complement strand
ATAAGATTGAAGTGTTATCTCAAACCGGTTCAGGTGTAGCAGGAAAACACAGACAAGGCGGACAATCTGCAAAAAGATTTCAAAAACTTAGAGAAATGGAATTGAGTTATTTTTACAACAGAGTAGCTCAGACTACAAGAGAATATTTTATTGATATTTACCCAGTGAAGGGATTGATAATTTCAGGTCCGGGACCTACAAAAGAAGATTTCATTAATGGCAACTATCTAGAATACAGATTACAAAATAACATCATAAATACAATTGACGCGTCATATTCAGGCGCAGAAGGAATCAGAGAAGCATTTGCAAAATCTGCAGATATTTTAGGAAATTTTAGAATGGTGGAAGAAAAAAAACTTATCGAAGATTTATTCAGAGAAATAAATTCCAATACCGGAAAAGGATCCTACGGATTGCAAGAGGTTATCGAATATCTGAAAAACAATGTTGTGAAAACTCTAATCATCACAGATAATACAAATTTGAACAGAGTTGAAGGGATATGCAAAAGATGTCAACATGCCCAAGAGGATATTTTAGAACGACCACTAGTAATTCCAAAAAAAACAGAATACCGAAACAATCCGTGCCCCGAATGTAACTCAATGGAAGTGGAGGTCAACGAGCAAGATATTGTAGATTATCTAGAAATACTTGCAGCAAAAACTGGGACACAGTTGGAGGTTATTTCTGGAAGTGCAGAACATGGAACTATGCTTGCCAGTCTCGGAAAGATAGGAGCAATTTTGAGATATAATCCAGGGCACGCTAAGTGAGAAGGCTGCTAATTTTTTTAGAAAGTTCTAAAAGTTCATCATCACTTGAAATTTGACGTTTTGTCCACACTGTTCCTTTACTATTGTATCTTGGAATGATATGTATGTGAACGTGGGGAATGATCTGTTTAGCTGCTCGACCATTATTCTGACCAAGACTAAATGCATCAGCACCTGTTGCATCTAAGACTGCCTTTGCGATTTTTGGAACTACCGAGAACACATTTCCAACATCTGCTGAATTCATATCAGTTATTCTTTCATGATGTTTTCTTGGAATTACCAAACTATGACCGACATCAATTGGATATTTGTCTAAAAATGCCACGTGAAATTCATCTTCATAAAGAAAATGAGCATCTCTTTTTCCATCTAAAATATCACAAAAAATGCAACTCATAAAACACAGCACTTTGTAATTTTATTTATTGTTTTTATCGAATTTTATGTAAATTATTCACAACAGGCACAGTTTCATTTACTGTAAAAAGTAAACCCAATACTCCTACTAGTTTTCTTCTTGACCACAATGCATGCATCTTTTTGAGGACAATATATCAAATCACATAAAATCATGAATTGATCCCGCCTTGTAACTCACAAAGCATATGAATTGAACTAGAATACAAACAATCTTGTCAAGGACAATGTCGATCAAGAATTAACTCTTTAGATAGAATAACATGAAAAATTCTAATATTCAACATCGCATGTGTTTCAGAATTTAATTTTTAAAAATAACATGACAATACGTAATAATAAAGATCATCACACACCATCCAATAGCCTGAAATAATATTGACGAATGGTTAATTAGGGTAAATTCCAGAGTTCGATTATCCAATGGGCAGAAAAGAAAGGCAAAACCGTGAAGCAAAAAGGGATAACTATGCCAGTAAACATTCATCTGAAAAAAGAAAACACAACCTAATTGCTATCGGAGTTTTAGCTCTAATTGCAGTTATTGTGGGTTATGCAGGTTACATGTTTGTTAATATGACTGAAACGGCTCCAGGCGGACCAGAAAACGCAGGTGCGCTGGGTAGTGAACACTCACATGCAGCAATACTGGTAAAGATTTTTGGAGATACGTTTGATTTTGCCAGTCCAGCTTTTCAAATCAAATCAAGTTGGATTCATTTTGAAGGAAATGACGGTTCCACAATTCACAAACATGCAACAGGAGTAGAACTAGGGTATCTCTTTGATACACTATCAATTGGTCTTGATGATCAGTGCTTCATATTCCCAGACGGGAAATCATTTTGCACAAATGATGATTATACTTTGAAATTCTTCATCAATGAAGAACAAGTAGATGATATCAGAGACTATGAAATTATGGAAGATGATAGAATTTTGATTCTATTTGGTGCCGAAACCCCTGAAGAAATACAAGCATATTTGATGCAACTAAACAGCCAGGAACTAATAAAATAATCATTCAAGGTTCATCTTTTGTTGTGAACTTTGCCTGTTTATCAAAGAACATGTAAAAGCCACATTTCACGCATCGTAAAACAGTCAATTCAGTAGTAAGAAATTCCTTGTCATCAAATCTTCCACTTAATTTGACATTCTCTCCTGCAATCTCAGCTTTGTTGCTCTTACATACAGGACATTCTAATGTTTTTTCTTCCACAAGATTATCCAGAATATTTATGAATTTAAACTCAATGAAAGTCTTAAAACAAAAATGCCAACAAAATCTATGTTATAGTCAAATAGACCCCATTGAAAAAATATAGGAAATCCAAGATGAAAATTCTAAATTCAGCATTAGAAAAATAGAATCGGCAAAATACTAGTTGTAAATGGCAATAAATCTACAAAGAAAAGACAACGATTTGAATTAATAATGAGTAAATTTAACTTTTAATCGTCATGGATTTCAAAAATATTTTGGTAGCATACGATTCTTCAAGCTTTTCAAACAGGGCTTTTAAAAGAGCTTTAGATGTTGCAGAGTCAAACAAAAGTAAAATCACAATAGTTACTGTCGTTACTGGAATATACCAACCATCCATAGGATTTACAATGAAATATAGCGAGAAAATGCTGGAAAAATATACAAAAACTCTCCAAAAAACCTTTTCAAACTTGGAATCTGCAGCAAAGGAAAAAAATATAAAAATTTCATTAAAAATTTTGCAAGATCCATCAGTAGCAAAAGCAATTACAAACTATGTCAACTCACGCAAATTCGATCTAGTAGTGATAGGTTCTCATGGCAGAACAGGTTTGAACAAGATGATCCTTGGCAGTGTTGCAAACAGCATTACACAAAAAGTAAAATGTCCGATAATGGTGGTAAAGTAAAGAGATGGCAATTACAAAAATTCTAGTACCAATAGACGGATCAAAGCATTCACTAAAAGCATTTAGAGTCGCACTGGATATTGCAAAGAACAATAATGCCAAAATCAATGTCTTAACATGTTTAGAAAAAGAAGATGTGGGTGCGTGGTATATTGATAAAAGAACAAACAAAAAGATAATGAGTGATGCAAAAAAATTTGCAAAAGACTTTCTTTCAAAGTTGGAAAAGCCTGCAGCAGATGTAAATATTCCAATTTCATTAAATATTCTCGAAACAAAATCGGCATCAAATCAGGTTATTACATTTTCAAATTCAAAGAAAATAGATCTAATCGTTATTGGGTCTCATGGTAGAGGTGGATTTAACAAATTTCTTTTGGGTAGTGTAAGCAATAAAGTGAGTCAGATGGCAAAATGCCCAGTCATGATTGTAAAATAAAGGTGATTCTTTTCATTGAAAACTTGTAAAAAATACGTGTTCCAATGAATAATAAAAATCTATAAGAAAAAAATTAATAAATTGAAAATGAAAAACAAGAAATAAAAAAATAAAATCAATTTATTAAGATTAAATTGATTCTCTAAAAAATTAGATTGTTTTCATGATCAATGAATCTGTGGATGTATCGGAATACTCTTTTTGTAAATGCTTGCCATCATATCATTTAGGTAATTGAAATAATTTCTATTCATTGTATACATTATGCGTAATTCATTACAAAATTCATTTTTTGTCGTGTTAGTGATTAACATCTCCAATCTCCATTGTTGTAGAACAGAATATCAATTTTACATATCCTCCAACCTTGAGAAACATATCCATCAGTTTTGGATTTCTGGTGCATGGCATGTAAAAATAGTCAGGTTCGTTTGTCATAATTTCACTTCTATAATTGGATTAATTTAGGTTCATTTAATCTTCGTTCTTCAAATAACCGTTTTCATTTGTTATCCGAAGTGACTACTAACATAGTATTTCAACATCTAGTCTTAAAACGAACTACTCAACCTAGCTAGATGTGCAATGTGTCACAGGGTTAATTCAAAATGAATTCTTTGACAAGATGTCTAATCTAAAAATAATGGCAATCAAAATAATCGCACTAAGAGAAGTATTCAATTAATCAAAAACATTCAACGTATTGTTATGATATGTAAGTAAATTTTTTACGTTATAATGAAAGAGAAAAAAATCATTCCTGTAAAGAGAAAAACAAATGCAAAGAAGAAAATAATTGTGAAAGGAATCATACGTTCTACATCAGTCAGACCAAAAACAACTACAAGAAGAACAGCGATTAGAGGAAAAACACTTGAAAAAACTATTCGAACACATGCCATTACGAATAGAAGAGGCATCTATTTCGCAAATAACCTATCAATCTCAAAAGAAATGATGAAGATAAAGAATTATTTCAAAATACAAAATCAAAAAAGCATTAAAAAAGACAAACCACTATACATATTTGATCTATCAAAAGTTTCATCAAAATACATCGGAGAAACTGAAAAGAACCTCGGTAAAATTTTTCAAAGAGCCAAAAAGATGAATGGAATCCTATTTTTTGATGAAGCTGATGCTTTGTTTGGAAAGCGAAGTAAAGTCAATAATGCTCATGATAAATATGCAAACTTGGAAACAAATTATCTTGTGAAAAGGCTTCAAAAATACAATGGAGTCATGTTCATTACATCCAATCTCAAAAAACCAATCACAAAACAATTCATGGACAAACTAGATTACGTTATTTGCCTGCCAATTAAAAAACTAGAGTGATTCATAGATGAAAATTAAAAAAATTAGGAATTAAATCTTGCAGGCTTGAAAATAGATAATTTATGAACCCGTTTAAAAAAATTATAATCAAAAATGAAATTTTTACAGTATTTTAAATATTTTTTTATAAATTTTCTAAAATTTATAGTACAAATCCATAGACATACTTATCTTCGACAAGGTTATGTGTATATACAGAACAAGTCCACCTCTACCCCCTGAGTGAAAAACTCTAAAGGAAACTTACCGGGATCTTGCATGGGCTGTGTTCTGTTTTTTTAAATTCTCTTTATTTCATATGCAACCACTATCCGGTTTTTGCTTATGACTGATTCTAGTTTTGATCTTAAGATATCTCCACACCAAAGACAACATATCACTTCCAATCCTTCAACACATCATATGTGGCAAATCTCTTCAGTACTGAACCACTTCTTATGTCGGATTTGAAGGTCCTACTATCTTGTATCTGTGACCGATTTCTTTGAACATCGTGTAGGTGAAATTAATTTAGATCCAGGATTAATGGATATTTGAGCCTGTATTTGTCAAAAGGAAGATGTTTTTACAACGTGCAGGCCGTGATTGCGGTTTTGACTTGCTACCCATTAGCGATGATTTTGACTTGAGAGAGAAAGGTTGTTGTGAAAAACAGAACCAATCAGATCTCCAATAATTTCTGTTCTAATTGTTCCATTTGCTCATCACCACATTGATCGACATTTTCAATTACACAAAATTCCCTTACTTCATCAAATGCATCAAGACACGATTGCAGTTCTTCAGAGTTAAGATCATCTTCACTACATGCATTCATCATTGATTCATAGTTTATTGTAAATTGTGCTAAAAGTTGTTCTCGTTTTTCAGTGTTATCATACACAGCAGGTTCCATTATACTGGTTCCAAGAAAAATAATGGCTATAATTATCGGGATGATTAAAAGAAATTTCATTTTAGGGTTTTCTAACATTGACATAATTCTGCAACAAAATTGGAAAGAATAAATCTATTCATTCTTACTTTACAAAATGAATAAATCCGATTATACCTAAAAAGGTAGTAAATGTTTGTTGTTTAGTTCAAAAATTATGAATCTGATTTAGATCATTCAGTTTGAAAAATTTTATTTTGAATTTTGTCCTTTTGTCTCATGATCATAAAATGCATCAAATTGAGATAAGAGTTAATCAACAAGATTAGAAATACCAACTTCAGAAGATGTTAAAAAATTCATCAATATCGGTGGATGTAGCAATTGTAGATAGTATATTTTTGAAACCAATTGAAAAATACAATGAGTCCAGATAAAATAAAAATTACATATTTTAGTAAATCATAAAAAAATCAACTATTCAAAAATGATTACATGAACACATATGTTGACAGAATTAGTTTTTTCTTGATACAGTGTATGTAGGATAAGGATGTTTCAAGTCAACTGAATAACTGCCAGATTGTTTGAATTTGTATTCATCGAATTTTTTTAGTTGTTCATGAAGATCACTACCAATGATCATTTCATTTTTTGCTGCTAGCGAATTAATTTTTGAACATATGTTAATTGTCGAACCTATAAGATCAATTGCAGAATCAACAGTTTTCATAATTGTTACATTTCCATAATCAAGGCTTACCCTAAAATCAATTTTGGGCAGATACTCTTCTTTTAATTGATAGTTGAGTCTTGTATGTGCATTAATCAAAGAAAACCCACATTCAATAGAACTCAAAAAACCAAATTTGCGGTCATTATAACAGGTATCTGGGAAATAAAACAAGAGGCTATCGCCCATAGTTTTTAGAATATGAGCATTGAACTGATTGACAGTTTTTGCCATAATGTTTAAAAAAATTTCATAATATCTAGATGCTTCATTCTGAGAAAGTTTTGCTACAGTTTTTGTGGAATCTATAATATCAATGATTCCAACGCAAAAACATTTGGGAGTCCACCCCATACTAACAACATATTTTTCATTTAAATTATTTGCAAGAAGATGAAATTTCTTTGAATTTGTAGCAGGCAAAATAATATTCGTGAAAGATTTTTTCATAAAATCAAACTGCACATTATTGGTATAAGCATAGTGTTAACAATGTTCATAATATTAACAATGTTCATAATATTAACAATGTTCATAATATTAACAATGTTCATAATATTAACAATGTTCATAATGTTAACAGATAACATAAATGCACTCATGTCCCAATATGATTATGGAAAACTACAAAACATGTCCTCGTTGTGGACAAGAAAAAATACCTTTCAAGTTGGGAGTATGTATTTGTGGAAGACAGATGGACAGCATACAATATGTAAAAGACTCACAAGAATTTGCAGCTAATCATGATTCATTTCTTGGAATAAGAAACAAACCATTGATATCTTGATTTGGGCTTGTTAATTTAGAATACAACGACGTATATCTATAAGTCAAATCTTTACACTTTTCACATACTGTCTCATAGGTTTCTAAATCTAGTGTGATTAAAACCCATAAGGAATGGCATTTTGTACATAATCATTTCATGGGATTATTTTGAATTAAAACGATGATTTTTAATAACGTTTGATTTTTAGTTCGATCCTTATCAACAAATTTCCCATGACACACATTGAAATAGACACAAAAGGAATTCCCAATTTGATAAATAATCTCGAAGTCCCTTTATTAGATAAATTAGGCATGAAAAAAATTAGAATTAATCAATATCGTTTACTGAAGTCTGAATTGTAGTGTAAATACTATAATTTCAAGAGTCATTTCTGATTTCTCCTGTATTAATTTTCTTAATTAAGATTACAACTGCAACGATTCCAATACTTGCTCCAAGTAACAACTGGAAGGGTTCAATTTCGGATGAAAATCCTTCCGTAAAATAAAGGGCGATGGTGTTGATCATTCCATTTTCTTTATCTGAGATAGTCATAAAGTGTTCTACTCTTTTAAGATATCAAAGAGACTTGTGATTTTAGTTTAAGGTCCAAGACTACTTTTCTTAATCTTAAGGAAAACTTCCTTCGTCGAGTAATTCCTTGTATATTGCTTTTTCAAGACGAGTTTCTGCTGCACCGCATTTACTACACATTCCTGTATCATCAGGATCCTCTTGCTTTTTCTTCTCACATTCTACACACTTGTGAATACCTTTTTTGAATCCCATAATTCAATTCAAAACTTGTAGTTTAACAAACTTTCCCTGTCCTGAGTTATTTGTTTTAAAACTAATAGATACATAATTAGTTTGTAACAAAACCTTTTAGGCTTTTTACAATTTTTTCTACTTCTTTTTCATTCAATTCATCTTGTCTTTTTTCTAGAAACTGGTTAATTCTATCCAAGCTTGAAACATAAACTGAACGGTAGTTTTGATTGTAGGGTAAATTTCCCTTTATAGACAATAAAATATTGGTTACACGAACATTTTTGGCCACCTTTTGAAGTGAAATCCATAGAACTCGACCAGCTCGTTCAGTTTGTTCATAGGGACTAAAGCTATCATTATTATTGGCAAATCGATTACTCCAATTTTTCACTTCAATCATAAAGATACCTTTTGGACAAACAACAACCAAATCCATCTGAGCAGATTTTAGATTCTTTTGTCCATTGTAAGTAACCCAATAATGTAATTCTATACTTACACCACAAAGTATGTGAAAACTGTCATCAAGCTTTGCTAATTCATCTATGACTTGATTTTCACCGCTAGTCCCTTTATGAAAAAGTCTGATTTCGGGTTTCTCAAACTTGTTAACTTGTCTTTTGTAATTCCATTTTCTTATACCTGCAAAAAAACCAGATCCTTCATTCTGAATCTTATCCTCAAATTCTTTTTTGACCCTACTCATATCATCAATATCATGAACCTCATTGGGTAATTTGTTCAGAAGACTCCTTTCACTATCTGCAATTCCATAGATGAAAGCCATGATAGTATGATGTGGATTTATGGAAAAAGGTTCTGATTTCTTCAATCTGATAGATGCACAGAGGTGATTATTCGGCCCTGTCGTTACTTTTTCTTTATTTTTTACGATTAGACTAAATTTGATGGGATTATATCTATGGCAATATTGGAAAAGACATGATTCCGAAAGGAGACATACCTGGTGTATGTCAAGATTGTGGGGAACGTATCACGTATTCTAAAAAAAGTATGCAAACTCATAAAGAACTTTTGAAAAAGCACAGGTGCCCAAAATGTGGGAATTTTGCATTAAAAACTGAGAGTTCAGATATTTGATTTTAAGCAGAGAACGCATCACTTGTTAGCTGTAGAGATTATTTCTCACTTTTTTCATTTTAACAATGCTAATCTACCCGAAAAATTATCTAATTCTATTGGCAGAGTCGGATCAAGAGCCTGATAGATATGAAGCAATATCGATTGAATCTAAAATCAGAGAGGGAGTTTTTCACAAAGTCGTTAAAGACTTGAAAAGCGGAAAAGCTGTTTCTTGTTCTTGTAAATGTTGGAGCAAAGGAAACAAGCCTTGTGTGGGCATGAGAACTATTGGTTATGAATAGCGATAAATTTGTTGGATGTGAAGATTATTAATCTCTTTTTTCAGAATCCTTCTTTGTATGAATTAGGTAATGCATCCACCTCTTCAAAAGCCATTTCTTTTTTGACATGACTTACATTTTTTAGTACTAAAATTGAGATTGGATTATTTTTTATTGAGATTAACAATCAATTCATCTATCTAATCCAATGCAGATTCCAAGAATCCTTAATTTCTTCAGCAATCACCTCTTGTGAAGGTAGATTCTCAATATCCTCTAGTGGTTAGTCTTTTAGCCAGAAAATATCTAGGATATCTTGTTTCTTTTGCTCAAATCATCATAAAAATAGGCATAAATTGCTCAGTTTCTTTTTGTTTTTCCCATGCTTTTCTATGCAAAAGTTTTCAAAATTCTGGACGGATTTGAAAATACTAGCCTAAGTCCCTTGTTTCTTTGTCTTTGTTTTCTCTTGAGATGTTTTCTTTGTTCGGAGTATTTTCAGACTAGACATTTGAAATCATTTCTCCTAATCGAATTAAATTATAACATTTAGACTCTAGAGAAAGTCTAAATTATAGCAATCTGAAAATCACATGTCATGGAAATTTCCAGTAGAAATGTAGTAGAAGGAACAGCTCGATCACCACATAGAGCAATGTACAAAGCAATGGGACTAAATGACGATGATCTATCTAAACAATTTATCGGTGTGTGTCACACAGGAAATGAGGCAACACCATGCAACATCCACCTTCCAAAATTAGCTCTCAAAGCTAAGGCAGGAGTCTCAGATGCAGGCGCAACACCTAGAGAATTTTCAACAATCGCAGTAAGTGATGGAATTGCAATGGGACATGAAGGAATGAAATCATCACTAGTTTCTCGTGAAGTCATTGCAGATTCAATTGAATTAATGGTTAGAGCACATCAATATGATGCGCTTGTAGGCATTGCAGGCTGTGACAAAAGCTTACCCGGAACAATGATGGCAATGGCCAGACTAAACATACCATCAGTATTTGTATACGGAGGAACAATCATGCCAGGCATGTTAGACGGTAAAGAATTGACAGTAGTTGATGTCTATGAAGCAGTGGGCGCATATGATGCAGGAGAACTATCCCTTGAAGCGTTAAAAAATATTGAAAATACGGCATGTCCAAATGCAGGATCCTGTGGAGGAATGTTTACGGCAAACACAATGGCATCAATTTCTGAAGCAATAGGTCTTGCATTACCAGGAAGTGCTAGCCCCCCAGCAGAAGACGATAGAAGAGAAGAAATGGTATACGATACAGGAGTTGCATGTGCCAAATTATTAGAGATGAATATCAGACCAAAAGAAATCTTAACTTTTGAAGCCTTTGAAAATGCAATAATGATGCTAAATTCTGTCGGAGGATCAACTAACGGAATTCTACACCTACTTGCACTTGCAAATGAAGTGGATATCAAATTAACATATGATGATTTTGAAAGAATAAGAAAAAAAACCCCCCATCTAGCAGATATGAAACCAGGGGGAAACTATGTCATGAATTCACTTGACAAAATTGGCGGAATTCCATTTGTTTTAAAAAAATTACTTGGCAAAGGATTGCTCAATGAAAACTGTATTACAGTTACAGGTAAAACAATTAAAGAAAATCTCGATTCAATGAAGATGCCTCAAGTAGAACAACACATTGTAAGATCAATTGAAAACCCACTTCACATAGTTGGCACCGCAGTAGTTCTCAAAGGAAGCCTAGCACCAGAAGGGGCAGTAATCAAAACAGCCGGAGTAGAAATGACAAAATTTACCGGAAAAGCTCGTGTGTATGATAGAGAAGAATATGCATTTGATGCGGTATCCAAAGGCGAGGTTGATGAGGGGGATGTTGTGGTAATCAGATATGAAGGGCCAAAAGGAGGTCCTGGAATGAGAGAGATGTTAGCCACAACTGCTGCACTTGTAGGTCAAGGATTAGGCAAAAAAGTTGCAATGGTAACTGATGGACGATTCTCAGGAGGTACACGTGGATTCATGGTGGGTCATGTGGCACCTGAAGCATATGTTGGAGGTCCAATTGCCCTAGTAAAAGATGGAGATGAGATAACAATTGACACTGAAACGAATGTACTTGATCTTCACGTATCTGAAGAAGAATTAGAAAATAGAAGAAAACAATGGAGCAAACCTAAACCAAACTATACATCTGGAGCACTTGCAAAATTTGCAACACTGGTAGGATCTGCAGCACAAGGTGCAATCACTACTGCAAATCCGTAGAAATAGACAATTTTCCTACGAGAAGAATGATCATGATATGAAATTGTTTTCATAGATGATACGAAAGAAAAATAAAATTGCACTTCTAAAATGATGGCTGTCGATAAAAGGTAATTTTCGATATTGTTATCACACACTGCTTTTTTACAACATGATTAAACTTAAGTTCAAAATTATATTAGAAAAAGACATGGATATCTATTCAAGCAAGTTTGCAATCATTGTAATAATTGTGCTTGTGGCCATTCTTACATTACAATTCATGAGTAATGACAATACAAGTACGCTTATCGATTCTGAAACCTGTGAATTATACGTGACAGACTCTCAAATTAATGCCAAACAATATTTAAACAAATTTGATACAAAATGTTTGGATTTCAAAAATCTCAATCCATAAAAAATTTAAAAATTAATTAATGAATTTAATTCCACAATGAGTATAATGGATACCCCAACTGAAATTAATTCAGTCTCCTGGAACGAAGGTAAAAAGTCATGGGAGTATAACATGATCCAAGTCGAAGAATATTTTGGATTTAACGAATGTCAGCAGTGTCGAAAACCAATGTCTCACAATATCAAAACAAACGGCGAATTCAAGATGGTTTATGTAAAATGTGGCTGTTCAAGAAGATAGCTATTTTAAAAAAAGATTATTGGTTGTCCATTCCTAAAACGTCATAATATGCCCTTGGAATCATTTGTTGCCCCTTAAAAAATACATTGTTTGCGGCAGTGTCCAAAACATATGTTTTTGCCCAGTCACCGTCACTTCTAATTGAACGGCCAAATCCTTGTAGTAATTTTGTCAAAGTTTGAGAAGTGTACCATGTAGGAAATTTGCTCATCTTGGCCTTTGTTCTCTTTTCAGTATAATTTGGATATGGAACCTTTGCAATGATCTGAAACCTAGACAAATCATCTTTCAAATCAACACCCTCCCAAAGTGAAGAGGAAAGTAGAACACCAGTGGGATCAGCCACATGTTCAGAAATTATCTCATCTTGAGTTTTTCCATCTTGGTTTCTACTGTGACAAATTCTAATCCTTTGAGTGTTTTTAGGAGAAAGGTATCGTAAAATTTTCTGGCATCTGGAAATAGAAGAAGTTAAAATCAACCCACGTTCATCTGAATGTTCATTCATTATTCTGTCAATGGTTTTGATTACTTCAAGCTCATCTTCTTCAGTTGACCCATAGCTAAGTCGTCGAATATTCAGAAAATCAATTGTCCTATTTTCAATAGGAAAAGGAGACTTTACCGTATCAACAAATGCAACATCATCCTTTTGCAATCCCATATTCTCACAAAAACTGGATTTGTCAATTGTTGCAGACATAAAAATTTGATATTCAGTTTCAAAAAAAGTGTTTGCAAATTTTGAAACATCAATAGGTTTTACAGAAACAGTTCTAAAATTTCCATTCAAGTCTTTAACGGGATTATTTACAACAAAGTTATCTTTGTCAGCCATAATGTCTATTTTTGCTTGGGCAGATCTATCATGACGTCGCTCTAATCCTGTAATCAATTCATAATCAGGATCATTTTGAAATGCAGAACTTTCTTTGATGTCTTTGATTTTTTTCGCATACGAATAAGCCATATCATCAGTTAGCTGAATCATGGAATCCAAATCTGTAAAATTGTATTTGTCCAAATTAAGATTGCACTCATCAACTTGCCCACTGAAAATATCAAATCCCACAAATTGAATTATTTGATCTTCAATCTTATGAGCCTCATCAAATATAGTTACTTTTCTATCCAAATATTCTTCAAAAAGTTTTTTGTTGAATTTCATTATTGTAAAAAATGCGTGATAATTCCATAACGAATGCTTTGAAACAAGGGCATCATATTTTTGCATATAATAGTGACAAGACTGGGAATCTGCCGTATTTTCTTCAACTTGTTTAATTGTAGGTTTGAATCTACACACTTCAAAAATTTCTTTTCCATTTTTAGATACTCTTTCCTGACACTGTCCCTTATCGCATGTCAGACCCCATCTCGTTGCCCTTCTTGAATTATCTACTTTTTCAGCAGCCATTAACTTAAGACAAGGAAAATTTTGCTTTCCTTTAACAGGCTTTAGAAATGGTATGTCCTTGATGTATTGATCTTGAAGATGTTTAGATGCAGTAACTGTAAAGGAGCTATCAAAATAACTAGAAATAGTTGCACCAACAAGGGATTTTCCAACGCCAGTGGGAGCACACAAAATAATTTTTTTATATCCTGATTTTAATTTCTCTTCGATTTCAAAGATAATCTCTTTTTGTATTTCTCTAGGGGTAAATTGATCTGGAAAACTTTCTAGAATAGACAGGATTTCACCTCTTTGTTCTCAATATTAAAAGCATGGAGGTTCTTTTGATATCATCATCTTTGCAATCTAGTTTAATATCAGTGATATTAGGTAATAGTATGGAATTATTAGAAGATAAGATGAGAGTTTGGGTAGATAGTGCCAAATTTGTAAAGCCTAATTCAGGAGTCTATGTGCTTTATAATAGAAACAGAGATCCAATTTACATCGGAGAAACAGACAGTCTGGAAAAGACATTTGAAACATATGTTGATACAGAGTTTGAAGGAAATGAATGTAAACAAAAAACTTCATTTTACCAAAGAGTATTTGCCGAAAATCCAAAAGAACTGCAGTTACAATTAATTGAGCAATTCAAAAATGAATCAGGAAAATTACCTATATGTAATTCCAAAATAGAGTTAGAAACCCATTAATTTGGTGCACTGCAATGCATTGTATACATACTGGATTAATATAAAAAATTCTGAATCATGGCATGTCAAACGCAATGATAATCGCGGGGATAGCAGTTGGTGTTGCAGCAATGGTCGGAATTATGGTCTATGCACACGATAACCAACAAAATTATCTCCAAGAAGGATCTGAATTAGCACCAGCAGCTGAACAAGGAGCCTTCTCTTCAGAATTAGGGATGGTTGAATTAAACAAGGAACAGTGGCATGAAGATCCTTATGCAGAACTGTCAGCAAAAATTAGAGCAGAAGCTGGAAAATAATCTAAAATAGATTATTTTCCATTTTATTTTATTTTTTAGGAACAGACAGGGCATACTCCAAACATCATATTTTATTATTAGGAACAAGTTTTACGAATTATAAGAAAAGTAATTTATCTAAGATATGTATTATTCAGATATGCATCAGTGCTATTACTGTGAACAATTATTTGATTCAAAAGATGAACTTTATGAGCATGTAGAGGTTCATTCAGACATTGAAAGAAATAAAGAAATTATGGACAGGAAAAAACAGGAAAAAAAGAAATAATCATTCCATTTCAGATTAAAAAAAATAGAGTACAAGTCTAAAGAATTCAAATTCTGGAGGGGATATAACAATTATTTTCAAAATAAACATGGATTGGGTAGAGGCATTGCTAAAAAAATCATGCGATAAAACCCTTACAAAGGGAGAAGTACTACACAGTCTTTTTCATATGATTGAAGTAAATGATAATACATTAAACCATATTGAATCAAACAAAAGTGATTTTGGTCCAGAGCTTGAAGAATTAAAACAAACCGAAATTAATGATTTAAATTTTCATTTAAAATACTATAGAAGTTTAGTAAATTACATAAATTCAATTCCTGAAAATAAAATTATTGAAAATAGAACCTAGACATCACTAGAAGGATCTAATATACAAAAATTGCAAGGACTTATTTTGTTTTTCTGCACATCCCATTTGTTTTCCATAAGCCTAGTTTAAATTCAGACAATTTATCTCACTTGAATTCAAAAAGACTTACAGATTTTACAAATAGACGTAAAAATAGACATAATACAAATCAAGCTATTCAGCGAAATAAATTATGATCTTAATTCTTTAAAAATTAAATCATACTCGGATTGTTTTGATGCATTTTGACCATAATTGGTTTCATCCTGATATTTGAGGCGTTTTTTATCATACAATTGTTGTAATTTATTGACTTCACCTACAATCATCTTTCCAGAATCTTCTTTTGCAAACTGTTTTCTTTGTTCATCATTTTGTCCTCTTGTAGGAAAATGTTTTGAATAAAATATATCTTGTAATTTTTTAAGATTTTCACGTTTAACTAGCTCAGCTAAATCAAAATTTCCCTGTTCATGTTTTAGTAGATTATCATTTGATTCAGAATGCCTAACCCAAGATAAAAGAGGATTAAATTCTACAACAAGCTGAATGTCTTCAATCAAGAACATAATTTGATCATTGATCATATCAGAATTTAAAATCCATGTAAATTGATATTTTATTACACTGTGAGAATCTTCAAAAATTGCAGGGTTTGATTCGGCTTTAAAATCAGACCACTTGAGATAAAAATCAGGCGTCCAACTATAAACAACATTCTCGCTCATGATACAAACTATTCATTATTGGAATAAAATCATTCTCTTATTTTTTATCAAATTAAAAAACTTACAATAAGGTGTATTTGACGAAAATAGTATTAGTGCATGTAGCAGTTAGGACAAATTTAGGTATGTCGACAAACATTGAAACTTGTTTAAAATAAACAAATTGAAATAAAAGATCAACGAAATATCAAATAAATTTAGTTTTCAAAAATAATTTTTAAATTATAGGCTCAAATTTACAAAAAATTGGAAAAGGATCACTTTTTCAACCCTTTTTGATTAAAATTCAAGACGTGTTTTATTTTAACAATTTTTGAAAATACTAATCAATACAAATATTGAAAGCAAGGTGTTTGCGGGTTGGATATCCAAACTGTAACCCCCAAAGGGCCGATGATAAAAGATATCAAACTTGCTTGCTTTCACATATCTAAACTATTAATTTTAGTAAATTTAGTCAAATGACAATGATGAAAAAATTTTATATTTCAATGGGAATTTCAGTAGCTGCATTAGTTGTAGGATTAGTTCTATTATTTGGATAATTAGAACTCAATTTCAAAATTAGAATTGTAGTCTAATAATCCACAATTGCGTCGATTTGTTTGATTGATTGATTTCATTAATTAGCCATTCCTTGGATTTTCAGCTTTAATTGTTTAGTCTATTAAGAATGCTAAACGTTTTTGATAGGCATCAAGAAAAAATATCTTTCAATTTTGTATTATATTATGCATTGATAATCAATTTTTTTGTGTGTAAAAAAATTTAATTTGGATGAGAATTAGACAGGTATTCAGATTTTTCTTTATCTGAATATAAGGAAGGATTATTGTTCAATAATTTTAAAATATTTTGAAATGCAGGGCATTCCTTGTCTGTAGAGAATAATTCCTCACATTTTGGACACTGAACTACCGAATGAACCCCCCAGTCACATTCAATCTCATCAATTACATCAAAAATAACATGTTCATTACAAATACAATATAATTTATTTTTAAATTTTTCACCCAAGATTACATAAATAATTTTAAAATTAAATATAAGTCATCATCATTTATACAAAAAAATAAATCACAAATGTTTCAATTGAATTAAAAAATAATAAAAAAGCATAAAATCAAAATATAATTTAATAGCAAAGAAGCCATTATGAAACTGTAAATTTGATCGTCAAACGTATAATCTTTCAACAAAATCAAAATCAACTAAAGAATAGGGTAATGTCATATGAAACAAATAATCAATAGACTTTTTGAGCAAGAGACATGTATTGGTTCAAATTATAAAACATGAAATTAAGAAACATTCTAATCAAGAATTAGCAAAATGCGCTATGGAATTTTTCAAATCATGAATCAATAATTAATTCAAAATTAAACATATTATACTTTAGAATAGATTCCAATCTTCATTTTTGATTCACTCAGTTTTTCAAGAATTTTTAATATCCTTTTTGTCTTTATGTGTAAACAACAAAACGTTTGCCAAGTAATATTTGTTACAATTTAGTTCTAGATAAGATTAAACTACTGAAAAAAATTGAAAAGACCATTGGATCAAATAACAAGAAAATTGATTGAAAAATTTTCGCCAATGTGGACCAACAAGCAGATATGGGAATTTGAGCAAATTAATCAAAATTTAAGATTTGATGTAGCATATGTCAAGCCTAAAAGTACCGTAGAATCCTGGAAGTCAAAACTTGCATATCCAGATTCAGACATACGAGACGTTACAGTTAGAACTTTCGATAATTTGTTAGAGGATAACGAATTATGGATTGCAAATAATGATCAAGGAAAACTGGAAGCGAAATACATACCATACCTTATGGCAGTAATGGCAGATGTCATGATTGAAGAAGAAGTATGTCTGAATTTTAGAATTGATAATGATTGCCTGGTAGTAGCCATAGACAACAAGGCAGATGTAATTGACTGCAAAGAATTTTTTGAAGAATTTTATCATTTAGCAACAGGTTTCAACTACACTACAGATACAGGTATACCGGAAGATGAAACAGAAGCTGAATTATACCTCACAAGACTACAAGAAGAATTTGATGAAAAAATGAAAGAAAAATTAGGCGACACATACTTGCCAGGAAACAATGATCCGGATACACTTAACGCTGAATGATTTATCTAAAATACAAGATAGGAGTAAGTAAAATAATGTCTGAAAGAAAACCATATAGAAATTTTAAAAAACGAGAACCTAGCTTGACTGTAGAGCAAAAAATTGAGCAGTTTGTTTTGAGGAATTCAAATAATGGATATTTTACAAAGATCTCAACAATTCCTCACAAATTTGAGGTTTCTGAAGATATGACATGGACGATTATTGGCGAATTATTATCAAATGGATCATGTGAGTCAATTCATGATGAGATTTCAGGAGAAATGAAACTTTGTGCATGGGGGAAAACATATGAAATAATGGGTTTGGAGAGAAAAAGAAAGAGAGACAAGTATAAGATGAATAAAAAATCAAAAAACAATATTTCTAGACAGCAAAACTCTTAATTTTGCATAATTTCTCATTGTATCATGGATGATGATGATGAAAACTTTCCTGTACAATGTCATCCAATAATTAAAACAAAAAAGAAGAATACAAAGGATGCAAAAAATGATACAGTGTAAAATATGCGGTTCTCCACTTGGAAAAGAACCCACCACTGAAGAACTATACACTCACTGGAAAAAACATCATATTTGGCATTGGGAATCAAACAAAGAAAAAACGCCAGAAGAAGCATTGATTAAAAAACGAAATCAATAGACGTCTTGGAATAGCAGTCGTTTATAGCATGCCTAGACTGCTAAACGAAGTCGTCATAAACAGTATAACCTCCAGGTATAAAAGAAGAATTGGTCATTTCCCAAACATTTGTTTAATTAAAATTAAAAAATATAACCAATTTTCAAAATTTTGATTATAGACCCTATCAATTTTGTATGACATGATCTGTAAATGGAAATTACGATACAAACCTCCAAAAAATCATGAATCAAAAGCATTAATTTGATAATTTTTAGACAACAAACATGTCTTTTGAAATTGATTGGCAAAAGGATTTCTATGGAATTTCATGGGCATATGAAAAAGACAGATTAGTGGTTTCAACAGTATTTGAAGATAAAAAAGAAGCCATACTGATGGCCAAAGAAGTAGAAGATTGGAGTGACAAATTTACCAGATTAACAATTATTGAAAAAGACAACGATGAATTTGCAATTTGTTGTTATCAAGATCCTCAAATGTCAAAAACGGGTAACCATTTAGGGCTATTCAGGACGGGCATGAGACAAAGTGGAGGATATGAACAGGCAAAGCCGATGATCGAGGAAAAATCGCCGCTATTACAAATTGCGTACGCTGCAGATGTCCGAGATATGAGCACCTATGAGCAAATCTCAAGACTTGTACCAATAAGAAAATGCAGAATTATTTCTGAAAAAGATTTGAAAAAACAAGAGTACTATTATGAAAAAAATGCAAGTTCTCAAATTGAAGAATAAGAAATGGTGAGATTCAAAATAATTCTAAGATTGAATCGTCACCACATATGGTCGGGTAATAACAATAACTTAAATTCAATTTAAAGAATCACTACTAATTTGTTCTTCAAATTGATACTGATCAATTGTTCATCTTCGTTAAATAGAAATTTTTTCAGACTATAACATGGAAAATGACAATAATCAAACAACATGGGAAGATATGATTGGTGCTTCCTGGTTAATCTCAGAGGAATAAAATATCAAAAAAATAATTTCGACTGCAGTCTAATCTGAAATGTCAAATGGAAAAATTATAAAACGTTGATAATCATCTTAGATTTCTAAGATTTTTATTTTTTAAAATTAACAATACTCATAAAGTAATATTTGGATCTGATTTGCCTGAAACACCACCAAAATTAATTGTAATTGTTTTAACCATGTCATGATTTGGTAGTGTTTTAGAAATTTGTAGAGGTAACTGAGATAATACAAATCATTTGTTAGAATTCCAGAATCATTTTTCATACACCCACATGTTATATTGTATTTTGGTATTGGAATGACATACATTCAGTTTTACATATTTAGTGGAGGTTTAGAGAATTATTTACTACCAGGATTTTTTGAAACATCGGTAATAATTTTAGCAATAATGATTATTCCAGAAATAGTCGTTCGAGGGTTAGCAATAAAAATTTCTAATAATAAAATCTTCATTTTTAAAATTATTTAGATATTATTTCTTTACGGCAAGATATCAGGCATGAAATTCACAGAATTGCTTAAGTAATATTTAGATTTATCATGAATATGGATTTTGTGGCTCTTTTGAAAAGGATAATGGACTCAGATGTCAATATTAGACACAGTGTAGTTACAGACAATGAAGGCAATATACTTGCTACAAGTCACAGAGAAGGAATTACAAACTATCTATCTGCAGACGAGACTGCAGCATCACTGAAAAGAGCTTCTGTTGCTTGGAAAGGTAGAAATGAATTAGCTCCAAAAATAGGACGCGGATTGTATGCCGTTGCAACATTTGAAAAGATTACAAGGATGACATTTCCTCTAGGAGACAATAATTTGATTTTTGTCAGTATGGGTTCTGATGCAGTTAGAACAGATCTGCATGAAGGTGGTCAAAAGCAAATCATAGAACATGTACTAAACATATTGAGCAAAGATCCTACAAAACAATAACATAGAAACCTAAATTCTTTATCTAGTTTTAAACAATTATTTTTAATATGCTAAAAATGGCACAGCATGTCAAGAGGGATGAAAATTGATGATAGAACATACAAAAGAATGTAAGTATAGAATGGATAATGATTTACCGCATACTAACTGCTATTGTCAGTGTCACAAAATAATCATGGCAGAATCTACAAAGATGGAATCAAGAACTTTTTGATTCTTTTTCAGGTTCAAAATTATCAATGATTTCAGTAATGGTTGCAAGGATTGTTTCTTTAATTTGAGTTTGATTCATTCCAGATTTACTCATGAGTTTCATTTGATCAAGCAGAGCAAAATGAACACGTCCTTGAAGATAATCTACAATCCCAAATCCTTTTTTTGGAAAATCAGTTACAAACACATCATGTGTGGATACATCATCAGATGCTTCAGGCATAAAGTTATTTTAAAAAAACTAGTTATAAAATTTCCAAATATTCATTAGGCCATACAAAAAGGAAATTTCATGACAGAATTTGTTCATAAACCATATGATAAAATCTATGTTCGAGACATGATCAAACTAAGCCTGGATGATCTCATTGGCATGATGTCATCTCTGGAGGCTGCCAATGCATATTGGGTTGATGGGGTACTATTTGCCAGTTTTGCAATGACCGAATCAGAAGAGTTGGCTAAAAAAGAAATGCAAAATGAAATGTTTCTAGACAAAATAATTTTTGCAGTATACGAAAACTATACGAAAACTGTAAAATCATCCACAAACCTAGAAATCGGAGTACTGAACATGCAAAAAAGTAGGCTCTATCAGGACTTGATTAAATGGCTTAAAACTCAATCAATTTGGAATGAATAAAAAAAATTAAGATTGATTCCATGCAGAGTAACCGCCATCAAGCGTAACTGTATTGAATCCTTCTTTTGCTAATTCATCAGCTGCAATATTTCCCCTATAGCCAGTTCCACAATATGTGCAAATTTTCTTGTCTCTCATATCTTCAATTTGTTTTTTCTTTGCATTTCTAATAGATAGCCCCAAAGACATGTGAACAGAGTCTTCTATTACCCCACCCTCTAATTCATCTGATTCTCGGACATCAATGATCACAAAAACGTTTTTTTGTGACTTTAGATCACTTGCAGTAATTTTGTCTGCCATAAGAAATGTCAGAGACAGTGTAATTTATTTCTGTACTAGAATAACCCTGAGACTAGTTTGCAAGTAATGTATGGTCCATATCAATCATCATGCATTGAAAATGAATTTGCTCTGCTGAGACATATCCACATTCATGACAATAAAGTTGGTTGGGTTTGTAGCAAACATCGCATTTTTTGTTTACCTCTAATTCGTTTCCACATCGTCTACATGATTCGTCTTTCATGTGCACGTTTACACAAGATTAAATTTAAACCATATGAAAATTAGATTGTCCTGATTAGATGGGGCTAAAAAAATAAATGATAGGTATTTTTTTAGAATATAGCAATACGCTTAAGTTCATAATCCTTGCAATAAAGTTATGAATGAAAAGACGTTTTACATTTGTAAAAATTGTGGAACAGAATTTCCATCAACTGAGGTTAGACTGTATTGTAAAGTTTGTAAATCAAATTTAGATAAATCAGGAAGCCTTCCTACGGGAAACGTAGGTTAATTGTATTTTTTTGCCATGGCAGGCATCTGATTTTTCAAAAATGATTTGTTAACACTTCAGGTCACACAAAAAATCAACTGAGAAATCTAGCAGATGTCAAGAGTTTAAAAAAATGATATTTTCTTACAAGGATCTAGTGGTTTAATTATAAAATTTTGACCTAGATCAGACTAATTTTCAATCAGAGAATTCAATTCGCTTTGATTTACTGAATAATTCCAAAAAAAATGATGTGCTCCAAATGTCACTTATCCAACATTGAAATATCTCTGGATGTTAAAATCTAAGAAACTTTTTGTGAAAAGTGTACAAAATAGAAAATCACATTGCACCTTACTCTGCACTTACAATTTTTGTTAATCTGATTTTAGTGGAAGTTTCACTAATTCATTTAATGCTTATCTATTGGACTACCTTTAGAATTAATGGAGGCATCACATGTGGATAGATTTATCATTGTACAGAGTCCCTAGTACGTATAACGAATATAATCTCAAATAATAAACCAGGTTCAATGTCAGCGTTCATGAAAGTATCTATCGCCATAGTTGCAGTTGCATTCATCATTGTGTTTGTGACGATTTAGTTATCAGATTCTAAACTCTAGATTAACTGATATGAAAATTTGTCTTATTAGCGATCATTTCTAAGAAATTAAACAAATGTTCATTCTTTCTACAACTTTCTTTTTATTTAATTAGGGGATTATCTTAACATGGTAAGCATCAGGTGTGAGAATTATGGTTTTGATTGTGACTTTGTATCATTAGGGGAAATCGAAGGAGTAATTTTTGATTATTGGCAACACATGAATGACACACACGGGATTGATTACTCAAAAGAGACTATTGGCAAATTTGTCACAAAAAAACTCCCAAAACCAATTCAACGTAATTAATTATTGGCAATTAGATTTTCAAGGGATAATCCATAATATGCATTATCTACAGGTTTTAGCGTCTCCATTAATTCCATTTTTAGTGCCTTGATTTGTTTTTCAGTTTTCATGTTAATACAGTGAATCCTCTTTGAGATAATCCTCTCTTTTCAATTCGCCTCAAGCAATAGCTCGTAATTTATCCTTTTTTTCTTTATACCAATATCTGTTTGATTCTTAAATCATTTTCTTCTAAATTATAATATTTTAAGAATTATAGTTTTTGAGAGTTACAACATCCATCACAAATTCCATAAGCTTCACCATATTCACTTATTTCTGAAACTTCAAATTTTTGTTTAGATTTACATTTTTTACAAAACTCTGATTGTTTATCACCTAATTTTTTCATATGTTTTAATAGATTTGCAGAATTTGAATATTATTAGATGTGTACTAATTCTAATTTCTAAAACAGCCTTAAGTTTATGCAAGATTACGTTGTAAAAATAAACAAATATTCATAATCATTACAATACTACTTTTATTTTACAGTGAGATGCACTTTACAGATTGTAATCAACTGGTAAAAATATCTTCAGTAATGAGGTTGGTGTTGGAACCAGAACATAGAGTTAACAATGAATAACTGCTTGGTTTTGATTACTATCGTAATTTACTTCAAAAAAATCTCAACGACGTGTTAAATTCATACAATCCATTAGAAATTCAATTATCATCTACAACAAATTATTCAAATAATATTTCTCAATTCGTTCATTCATTGGTTCTACATAATCATCGCATATTTTGATAAATTCTTGCCTAGTGTTTTTTTCACTACTGACTAAAATCACCACTTGGTTGATTTTCTCACCTGTCACTTCTTCAAACATTTGAGCATAACAGGTAGTTTGCAGGTAATATTCATACATGTAATTGTCTATCTGAGGTTTTCGTTTTGTTTTATAGTCAATAATGGATAATTCTCCATCATACTCTGCAATTAGATCACTAGTTCCTGCAACCTTTAGTTTATCAGAATACATTCTTTGTTCTATGGAGGTAACATTAGAAATATTCTCAAGAAAGGGTTTCAAATTATTAAAATGTGCAATAGGCAACAAATCAAATTCTTCCAAAGCCAAATTGCCATTCAAATAATCTTCAATGATTTTGTGGGATTGGGTTCCAATGTCCTGAGCTTGTTTTGTAATGTATTCATGTGCAGGTTCGTTTTCCTTCCAATTTTTCAATCCATTTTTTTTATGTTCAGGGGCTGTGTCTGAAAGAATTGTACTGATAGAAGGATATACTTTATCAAATTTGGTTTCATACCAATGACCATCTTCTCGGTCCAAAAGAACTGGCTCTCTGGCCTTTAGCATAGATGCAAAGTTTGCCATTAAAAATTTCTGATAATAGTAGTTATTGAATGATTGGCAAGCAGAAATAAAACACAGATCACGCCATCATTTTTTTAAATTTTTCAAACTCTGATCTTGTTTTTACAAATTGATCTGTCACAATTCTTCTTAATGAAAAAATATTTTCTAGTTTGTCATTAATTATAAAAATGGATTCATCAAAAATGACAGTATCGATAAACTCTTCATTTGGATATACAGTGTATTCGAAGAATTCAGTGCCAGATTGAATCTTTAATTTGAATCCCATTAGCAATCCCAAATCATTATGTTTATTCAAAAATCCAATCAAACTAGCCTTGAGAGTTGGATCATTTACCAAAGATGCATATCTAGACTCATTTTGAGAATCATCAATTATACATGCAACAGGCTTGCCTTTAGTGTGTAATATCGTTGAATTATGAGTTAGAGCAAAGTCTTCCGAATCAGGTATTTTATCTAGTGGCATAACTAGAAAAGTGATAAATTGATTAATAGTTTTTTGATTAAATTTTAAAATTATTTTTCTTCAGGCTCGTTTGCCTTGTCTCTAACCTTTTTCATGATACAAAATTTAGCTAAGGTTTGTCGTAATCCCATGAAGTTATCATTTAATGCAGAGTATTAAGTATGTTTGAAAATACTAAAGAATTCTTTTGCAGCAATTTTTGAAAGATCCTTATTTTTTGTTTGACAATAATTTGTAGTAAATGTACATTTTGGACATCCGCCCCAGATTTCACCATTTTGAACAAGTTTTTTCTGTGTTTCATCAACAGGACAATCACAATCATTTAACAAAGAATAACATGTTTGGAGTATTTTTTCAAAATTATCAAAAATTATTTTACTGCATCCGTTATAGCCATCTGAAGTATTATCATATAGATAGATTATTCCACCTTCATTATACGAATCAATGTCATTTGATTCAGATTTTGTAATGATTTTACTTGCATTGACTAGTACATGAGTAATTGTATGGATCTTGGAATCTGAAATTATCGTGTTTTTTTCATCTAAGTTAGATTTTTTCAGTAAAAGGTCAGAGGGTAACTCTATACCCACTGCAGAATGTTTTGATTTCCAATGAAAGTTTTTCCAGGATGGAATTGAATCGCCATTATACGTTTCAAATTTTTCTACAGAATCGTTGTAATTGCCTTTCAAATAGCCAGTGATGACTCTATTGAGATCAATCAAACCAAATCTTAAAGAGATTTTTTGAGTAAATTTTCTAGCAGGATTAATTTCTCTATGAATTGCATTTTTTTCAGATGTTTTTAAAAGTGAAGTTTTTACAATAGGAATTGTTCTTTTTTGATTTTCAGTAGATTTAATCAAGTACACATTGGCCCCGTTGGGAGTCTTTGTTATATGATCAACTTCATAATTTAGTTTGTTGAAATGATAGATTGCTTTTTGATGTAATTGGTAGTATCCTACAGGAACATCACGAGTTCCAATCTTTTTAGATTTAAAATAAATTGTAATCTCACCAGATGTACCTCTCAAACTAACGCTATTTGCAAAATCAAAAAATTTGGATTTATCAGGCTCAATTGCAGCATGCTGTTCAATACCGACAGATGCTACATGTTTATCAGAAATTATAGGATTTTTTTTGTTAATTTGAATAATGTGTTCCTGATTAAGATATTCTGTGATATGTCTAGCAAAATAGTGACAGGTTGCATCTTCAGGGTCAAATACGCAAATAGCAAATGATTTTTGACCCTTTCTTCCTGCGCGACCAATTCTTTGAACAAATGAATCATATTCATTTTTGAATGAAGAGATAACCACATCAACATGACCGATGTCAATTCCCAACTCCAGTGTTGGAGTACATGACAATACATCTAATTCTCCAAGCTTCATCTGAGTTTCATATAATTTTTTATCAGACTGATCAAGACCACTACGATGTATTTGTATACGAATTCCATCATTTGCATCTTCAACGTTTGTTGCTAGAAATTCTGCATCATTGTGAGTGTTACTAAACACCAATTGTTTTGCATTATTTCTAAAACAAATTGAGGTAAGCATTTCCATAGTTGTACGTTGTCCAAATTTTCTAGGCATTATGAAAAATAAATGCATATTTTGTTTTCTTCCAAATTTACTTTCAATGTATGAAAATGAATTTTCAGGCAAGTCAAATATATTTGAAAAAAAATCCTTTGAATTATCAAGAGTTGCAGAGGAACCAACAAATTGAGTTTTACCCATATACTTTTTCATTCTCTTTAAAACATGATACACGTTAGAACCATGAAAGCTGGTATAGGAATGAGCTTCATCCATCACCATAATTTTTGCATTTTTGAATAATTGATTCCATTTTTTATCTTGCAAGATTAGATGATAATTTATGAAATCAAAATTGGTTGCAAGAATTAATGATTTGGAATAAGATTCTGAAAGAATTTTGTCCTTATATTGAGTACTTTGATTGCCATGAATAGAATACGCTGCAATTTTTTCATCCAACCCACATTTTTCAATTAAATCAGAAACTTTGTAGACTTGGTCATCAATTAGGGCATTAAGCGGATAAATGAGCAAAACAGCCACACCTGGAGCAGGATTTTCAGAAATTTTTTGTAGTACAGGTATTGTAAATGCCTCAGTTTTACCAGAACCAGTGGGTGCAGAAATGATTGAATTTTCTCCTTTCAAAATTGAACGAATTGATTTTTCCTGGAATGGAAGTAGTCCAGTAAAACCACATTCTTTTAATCCATCTAAAATATTTTTAGATAAAATATCAGCCATATGATCAAGAGGTATCTTTTCAGGTTCAGACGAAACCAGATGTTGATAATGTATTATACCCAAAGATTCATCTTTGTGACCTTGAACTATTTCATGAATAATAGGATCAGCATCGATTTCAAATTGATTTATTTTGCTAATATCAAATAACAAATTTTCAGAAAATGGAATGATAGTTTTAGGAATGATTTCATTGTGATTTTTAGAAGGTGTTTGTGTTTTTGTGGTTCCTGAAATAAAATACCCATCATCAGAATCCTTAATTGATGCACTACAATTATGGGGCTCATCAGTTCTTGCATCCATTGGGATAAATTTTCCGCTTTCAGATTTGAAGAGTTCATCCCAATAGATATCTGCACCACATCCTTTAGAACATCGTTTTGTTTTTCCTGAATAATTCATCCCGTAAGAAATCTTTTTTTTAGTAATCAATTCAGGATTGCATTTAGGACAAATTCCTGGACTGGCAACATCAGCAAGATTTTGTGAAAGCTTTGAATCACAATCAGGGCAAAATTTCATAGTAACAAATTGAATTTAAATTAAGCATATAATGTATGTCCGAAGTTTACTGTAATGAATAATGAACATCACAAAACAAAACTATTCCATTTGATAGTGTCTTGGCAGATATGGAATGACCATCTTGCAATCCTTTCCCGCAAATATAGCACTCAACTTTAGAAACAGATGATTGTACACCACGTGTATTTTTGAGAATTTGCATATCTTGCATGATTGCTTGTTTTACCCCCTGCATGGCAACAATTCTACGATCAAATATAATATAAAGGTACCGTACTATACGGTAATAATATCATGCCTGAGAAACAGACTATTTTAGACAAAAAAAGTGCAGACACAAAGTCTCATCAATTTAAATAATAAAGCATCAAAATTTTGTCTATGGGTGGACACCTTTGGAAATGCTCAAGCAAAAGTAATACCATTAGATTTATCTGAGAATCAATTTCAAATTTACAATAAAATTTCTAGAAACTATTCACATTCATTTCTTTTTGAATCATTGACAGGTCCTGAAGTTTTAGCTGAAACATCAGTTATGGGATTTGATCCAAAAATTATTCTTAAAGGATATTTGGACAAAGTGGAAATAATTCAAAAAGGAGAAATACGGACCATGCAAACAGCAGAGCCATTTACAGAGCTAAAAAAACTACTGAGCAAATCAGATGATCAAAGTTATAGATATTTGGGAGGTGCAGTCGGAGTAGTAAACTATGATGCAATAAGACTAGTAGAAAATATACAGGATGCTCATAACTCGCCACAACCATTAATGGAATTTGGCATTTATGATGACGGAATATTGTATGACAATATACACAAAAAGCTATTTTATTTTTATCATGACGAGAATAGATTTGATAAATTGAAAATAAGTGAAGATGAATTTGAGGAGTTTCATTCCAGTGATGTCACACCAAACCTGAATGAAGAAAAATTTTCAAATATTGTAAACAAGGCAAAAAAGTACATTCATGATGGAGACATATTCCAAGTTGTACTGTCCAGAAAATTTGCATTTGAGTCTAGTGGAGACAACCTAACACTATACAAAACATTACGTAAACTAAATCCATCGCCATACATGTATCATCTAAAACAAAATAAGAAAACAATCATCGGAGCATCACCTGAAATGCTAGTTAGGATAACAGGAGACAAAGTTGAAACATTTCCGATTGCAGGAACTAGGAAAATCACCGATGATGAGGAAAAAAATAAACAATTGTCTAAAGAATTAATTCATGATGAGAAAGAACTAGCAGAACATACGATGCTAGTAGATTTGGGCAGAAATGACATTGGAAGAGTGTGCAAGTTTGGAACAGTTCATCCAGAATCACTAATGCAGATTAAGCGATTCAGCCATGTACAGCACATAGTTAGTCATATTGTTGGGAATTTAGCGCCTGAAAACGACATGTTTGATGCGTTTCAGGCAGTGTTTCCAGCAGGAACAGTTTCAGGAGCTCCAAAAGTCAGAGCAATGGAAATCATTGACGAATTGGAAACAGAGTCCAGAGGCCCATATGCGGGGGCTGTAGGATATTTCTCATACAATGGATGCTGCGACTTTGCAATTGCAATTAGAAGCATATTCATTGATGACAAAAAAGGATTCGTGCAATCAGGTGCAGGAATAGTTTCGGATTCTGTTGCAGAAAATGAATTTAAAGAAACAGAGCATAAAGCGGGTGCAATGCTTCAAGCATTAAAGGAGGCATCTAAATGAAATTTCTAATCATAGATAATTATGATTCATTTGTGTATAACATTGCACAGTATCTCGGAGAACTAGGAGTGGACTGTGAAGTCATCAGAAATGACAAAATCACGTTAGATGAAATTAAACAAAATGATTATGATGCAATAATAATTTCTCCAGGACCCGGAACTCCAGAAGATAAAAAATACTTTGGGGTATGCAGCGATGTAATCAAAAATATGGGGCCAACCACTCCAATTCTAGGAGTTTGTCTTGGACATCAAGGAATCATTCATGCATTTGGGGGCAAAGTGACTAATGCAGGACGTGTAAGACATGGAAAGACAAGTTCAGTCAATCATGCAAATTCAGAATTATTCAAAGACGTAAAAAATCCATTCAGGGCAACAAGGTACCATAGTTTAGTTGGAGATAAAACAGTGATCCCAAATGTGTTGCAAGTAACAGCAACAGCTGCAGATGACGGAGAAATCATGGCAATAAAACACAAAGAGTATCTAATAGAAGGGGTACAGTTTCATCCGGAATCGATAATGACAGAAGATGGGAAAAAAATTCTTGCAAATTTCATAAGACAGGTGAAAGAGAAATGATCTCAGATTTTATTTTAAAACTACAACAAAACACAGACCTTACTTATGATGAGATGAATTTGATCATGACAGATGTGCTATCTGGAAAAACAGACAATGTGCAAAATGCTGACTTTTTGTCGTCTCTTGCAGAAAAAGGGGAGACAGATGAGGAATTACTTGGAATGCTTGACAAAATGCAAGAATTTGCCCTTAAAGTCGAGCCTAAAAATCAAGGAACTGTCATCGATATGTGCGGTACCGGAGGAGATAAACTCCAAACTTTCAATGTGTCAACTACAGCATCATTTGTAGTAGCAGCTGCTGGCGGAATAGTAGCAAAACACGGAAATCGTTCAAGCTCAGGAGTTTTTGGAAGCGCGGATATTTTTGAGTATTTTGGATATGATTTGAATAAAGAACCTGCACAAATTGCAGACATTTTAGAAGAATACAACATCTGCTTCATGTTTGCACAAAAATTTCACCCTGCAATGAAGTATGTATCAACTGCAAGAAAGCAATTAGGTAAAAGAACTGCATTTAATCTACTAGGTCCGCTGTCAAATCCAGCCAGAGTGAAAAACCAATTGATAGGAGTATTTTCTACAGAATATCTAGATAGACTACCTGCAATTCTAAAAAGAAAGGGAGCTGAAAATATCATGACCGTTCGTTCAGATGACGGAATGGATGAATTTTCTACGAGTGCTACCAACAGAGTTTGTATTTTAAGAAATGGCAAAGTATTGATGAATGCAATTGATCCAGAAGTTGTCGGATTACATAAATCAAAACTAGATGACATTCAAATCAAAACAAAACAAGATGCAATAAAGTCATTTGTCGGAGTGTTAAACGATACAGCAAATCAAGCAATGATTGAGACCACCGCACTTAATGCAGCTGGAGGGTTAATTGTTGCAAATATTGCAAATAATTTTGAAGAAGGAGTGGAGCTTGCACTAAATACAATTAAAGATGGTAGAGCCATGTCATTGTTAGAGAAATTTGTTAAAGACACTGGAGATTTATCAAAACTAAAGGAGATCGTTGATGGCTGAAAATATTTTAAGAAAATTGGTAAACAATTCCCAAATTGCAATTGATGACGGAATCTATGATATAGATCTAAATTTACAAAAATCAAACAAAGACTTCGTACAAATTATCAAAATGAACCCACATGCAACATTACTAACTGAAGTGAAATTCGCATCGCCGTCTTTAGGAAAGATTAGAACCCTGACAGATCCTGCAAGCATTGCAAAACAAATGATTGCTGGGGGCTCAAAAGCACTTTCAGTGTTAACACAACCACATCTATTTCATGGCTCCCCAGAGTATTTCATCAAAGTAAGACAGTCAGTAGAGGTACCATTGTTGATGAAGGATATCATGATTGATAAAATCCAAATTGATGCTGCTAAAAAGATTGGAGCAGATTACATGTTAGTCATTCAATCACTCTTTGACCAAGGTTATCTAAAAGAAATTGATGAGTTTATCGATTATGGGCACAAGCAAGGATTAGGGGTTTTATTAGAAGTGCATACAAAAGAAGAATTTCATAATGCTCTAAAGACAGAAGCAGACATTATTGGAATTAATAATAGAAACCTAGACACCTTAGAAATTGATCTTAAGACTACTGAAGCGGTCCTAGAAGGGTATGAAAAATCAAGGATTATCCTGTCTGAAAGTGGAATCGACACTGCTGAAGACATTCAATATCTAAAAAAGTGCGGAGCAGATGCATTTCTTATAGGATCAAGTATTATGAAAAGTAACAACATTGAAGAACAGGTAAAGAAACTGGTGAATGCATATTGAAATATCCTAAAGACGGCAGATTTGGAGAATTTGGTGGAAAGTACATTCCAGAAACCCTTGTTCCTGCAATCGAGGAATTAGAGGAAAACTATCTCAAATTTAAAAACGATAAAAAATTCAAAAAAGAATTAGAGTACTATCTCAAAGTGTATGCAGGAAGACCAACACCATTGTATTATGCAAAAAATTTATCTGAAAAATTAGGAGGGGCCAAAATTTATCTCAAACGAGAGGATTTGCTGCATGGAGGAGCTCATAAAATTAACAATACGCTAGGTCAAGCACTTTTAGCAAAAAGAATGAACAAAAAGAGAATCATTGCAGAAACGGGTGCAGGGCAACATGGAGTTGCAACTGCCATGGCATGTGCAGCGTTAGGAATGAAAGCAGAAGTATACATGGGATACAAAGACACCATTCGTCAAAAGCTTAACGTGTTTAGAATGAATTTGCTTGGCTGTAAAGTGCATCCAGTAAAATTAGGTTCAAAGACACTTAAAGATGCAATTAATGAAGCAATTCGCGATTGGATTACAAATGTAGAGTCAACATATTATCTTCTAGGTTCAGCTGTAGGACCACATCCATATCCTGTAATGGTAAGAGATTTCCAAAGTGTGATTGGAAAAGAAATCAAACAACAAATGAAAAAAATTAACAATAAAACACCAGACAATGTTATTGCATGTGTGGGAGGAGGCTCTAACGCGATTGGAACATTCTATCCTCTTGTAGATACTAATGCAGAAATCATAGGTGTTGAAGCTGCAGGCCAAGGACTAAAATCAAAATACCATTCAGCTACATTATCAGCTGGAAGTAAAGGGGTGTTACACGGAATGATGACGTATTTGCTCCAAGACAAAGAGGGACAAATTACAGAAACACACAGCATTTCAGCAGGATTAGATTATCCGGGTGTAGGCCCTGAACATTCATTCTATAAAGATACAAAACGGGTAAAATACCATTCAGCTACAGACGTTGAAGTAATCGATGCGTTTTTGATGCTTACAAGGACAGAAGGGATAATTCCAGCACTGGAATCAGCTCATGCGATTGCCGAGGCAATGAAAGTTGCAAGAAAAACAAAGCCGTCGGAATCAATTGTAGTTACACTTTCTGGAAGAGGGGACAAAGACGTTGAAGAAGTACAAAATTATCTAAATAAACATAGCTAATCTAGAATTATTTTTATTTGATGTGTGTACGTAATTGACTTTTGGATGATTCATCAACATAATTCAATATTATCCTGTAAATTCAATGAATCAAGTTTGCTTTAAATTTATTTCAGCATAGTTTGATTTGAGATTTTGAAGATATAAGAAATAATTTATTGGTGCGCTACAAGATAAATAAAAATAAAAAAAGGAGGTACGGTTACAGTCGTGGCATTATGCTGAGTCTTGATCTTGAAGAAACTGCAATAATTGAAATGACTGCAATTGTAAAAATCATTACCGCTATTGTGCCAAATTCTGGAACAACAAATGAGCCGATTATTTCAATCTCTTCAGCGCCTGCTGGAAATTCTATAGTTAATGTTCTGTCTGCAGATGTTTTTGATTCCTCAAAGTCTACTTCTTCCCCATCAACTATAACGAACAAGTCATCATCTTCGCCATTAATTGTTGCGTCAATTACATCCCTCGGAAGAGTAACTGTAATTGAACCGTTATCAATTGCGTCAATTTCAATGATTAAAGATGTAGAGTCCATATCGATTTCCATTTCAGTTACAGTTGCGCCAGAAATATCATGGTCTAATGTAACGTAAAGGTCTTCGTGAGTCTCGGTCATGGCATCATCGTCATCAGTGTGTGTTTCTGCTTCTTCATCATGTACTTCTTCTTCTTCTTCAGCTTCTACTTCTTGTACTATGATCAAACCTTGCATCCAAGGATGTACCATGCAGAAATAAGGAATCTCGCCCACTGTACCTGGGGAATATTCATACAGACCTCCTGCCATGATCAATCCCG